>Ga0136644_10000925_pt1 | contig 23483 bp, 24 predicted proteins | sample C_130820_EF_Meta_FD_94780 | JGI IMG/M metagenome (GOLD analysis project Ga0136644, IMG submission 94780) | Freshwater microbial communities from Lake Croche, Canada to study carbon cycling - C_130820_EF_MetaG (v2) (version 2) | ecosystem: Environmental > Aquatic > Freshwater > Lake | place...
ATACGCGCCAACAGGCAGTAGTTGAGGAACCTGTCCAAGCTCCAGCCCCGGCTGAAGAGTCTGAAGATGAAGATGATCGTGTGTCTGTAAAGGAGACTGTAGAAGTGGTAGAGGGTCCTCCTGCTACCCAAGAGGACATTGATGACCTCCAGGATAAAACATCTTCTCAGCTTCGCGAACTTCTAAGCAAAAAAGGTATCCCATTTGGAAAGCGTGATTCTAAGTCTGTATTGATTCAGTTACTAAAAGCGACCTCCTGATAACCTAGCAGTTTCTTCCCATGTTACTACAACTTTTCGCACGTATTCTAGATCTGGAACAACTATTGTAGTTGGAGGTGGGAAAATACGAGCAAGTTCTCTGAGACTAGCATTAATTTCATCAGTTGTATACCGCCCGGTTGTTATGTCAGTTGTAGACGAATTCTTACCATTTCTTGCGTGTCTTAAAACATCGGCAGACACTCTATTCACGATCTGGAACACATTTTGTTTGAAATGCTCAGCAAGATACGTACTCGCAAAATTACGCAGTTCATCCGCAGTATAGCTGGGAACATAAGCCATTTATACTTTACAAGATTAAAAGATTAATGAAGCTGGTGTCTTTTGATGTGGGACTACGTAACCTTGCGTTCTGTGTTCTAGAAGGGACATCGCGGACAGATCTAACTATTACAGCTTGGGACTTAATTGATGTTATGGCAGAAATGGGCGGTCTAGATAAACCATTATGCCATAAATGTAAGAAACCGGCATGTTGGAAACAAGATTCCCTGTTTGCATGTACGAGACATAAAGGCAAAAGCGTGTTTTCTACAAAAGCTGGACTTCAAAAAATGAAAAAAGAAGAATTGGTAGAAATTGCAACCACAATGAGTTTACAAATTTCAAATACCAAAAAGGATTTGATAGAAACAATTTATTCTGCGTCAGCCAAGAGAGTCTGGAAACGATGTGTAAAATCGGCAAAACAAGGATCCGTAGTAGATCTAGCCCCTGCTATTGCGTTTTCCCTGAAAGAACGTGAATCTATTTGGAAAAATGCAGATCTTATCGCATTTGAACAGCAACCTGATAAGCGTATGTTATGCGTTCAAGGAATGCTCCATATGTGGTTTGTGACTCAAGGGTATAGATGTAAAGGAGTTTCTGCGGTTCATAAACTAACCAATATGGTAACTATTCAAGATGCTACAAAGACATACAAAGGACGAAAAAAGACAGGTATTGTTCATGCGGCTGAGTTAGTCCCAACAGAAGAACTAAAAACGTTTATGCTGAAACATCCTAAGAAAGATGATTTAGCTGATAGTTTTCTTCAGGGATTATGGGTTTTAGAAAATACTAGGATTTCGTAGTTGTAACTGGTGCAAACTTCAAGTAACCACGTCCTGTTGAGGCTTGACCGATGATGACCACTGATCTAGTCTCAAGATAGATAATGTGCTTTACAACTTTTCCTTTATAGATTCCCTCCTGAATTTCATGGTAAACCACAATACGGTCCATACCAGTATTAAATGCCTCCATAATCAATGCTTGATTCTCATTTGAGTAAACTGAAGTTGCCGATTCGGCACCATATGTTGTGTCTAGAACAAATTGCATTGTATATTTGATTAGTGTCGTTGTAAGTGATAGCTAATAAATCCGTTTTTAGGTGTTCAGTCTATATGTACGCCACTGTTTTAGGTATTCATAGATAACCATACCTCCTGCGATAGACATATTTAGACTTCGAATTAATCCATATTGGGAAATGGTGACGATTGGAAATCCTTGCGTCAGAAAGTCGGATGGAATACCCTTGCTTTCTGATCCAATTACAAAACAAATCGTCTTTGAAAAGTATGGCTTGAATGAGTATTCTTCTAGAGCAATACCACCTTGCTCTAGAATAACCGGTTGAATATCTCTCTCCGTAAAGAATGTCGATGGGTCTATAGAATCAAACTTTTCAATCTCAATGTAATGCTTGGCACCAACTTCTGGACGAGCATCATACGATCTTTTTCCAACAATCCATATCTTTGAGCAGCCCATGACAGCTGCCGTTCGAATTGTCATGGCAATATTCATGTTGCCATCTGTGTTCAAAAGCATAATATGAACATTTGTCGTAAACGCCTTGGAAATTTGCTTTAATTTCTCTAGCGGATTAATCTGGAAACATGTATGTACATTGAACTTCTTAACCCCATCTAATCTAGATTGAGGCTGCATTGTAGCGATACTACACATAGTATGGAGGTATAGTATCCATTTTTCATGTAAAATGAAATGATATGGGTCATAGTCATTTATAACGCAATCTAAAATGATAGTTGGAATACTTGAACTCAATTCAAAGACAAAGTATGGAATGACTTCCAGAAATGTGCCGATTTATTTGTTTCGTCCTTTGGATACAAAACTTAGTGTTTGTATCGTAGGATGTTCGCACAAAGACACAACTTCCAATGTTCTTGCCTTAGTTACAGTAGACCAATGGGAGACAACAAAACTAACACGAGGAAACCTTGCTAAAATTATTGGTAAATGCGGTGAGTTAGAGGCAGAACAGGCTGCTTTGTTATCACAACATTCGCTAAATGTATGGCACAAATTCAAGAAAGAAACCTTACATCATCCAACTATAACATATCCATTTGTAAAAGGCTATGCCTTCAATATTGATCCTCCAGGATGTCAAGATATTGACGATGTATTTATGGTTGGTGAAGATGGATATTATTACATCATTATTGCGGATGTGGCATCATGGGTTTCATTAAATCCAACGGTGTTTGCCAAGGCATCCATTGTTGGACAAACTCTGTATACAAACGGTAAAGTATCTGTACCACTATTGCCATTTGAAGAAGAATGTTCGCTATTGCCAAATCAAATACGACAAGGAGTAGCCTTAAAATTCAAGTGGGATGATGTAAAAATTACAGATATTTCATTTGAGAAAATTTCGTTTATGAACAATGCGTCATTCACGTATGATACTGCGTATACATCAGGACATTCTAAAGTACTCATAGATATTACATCTTTCCTATCGGGAACATACATATTTAATCCGCATACATGGATTGAACAGTTAATGATTTTCTATAATTGCGAAGCGGCAAAAGTTCTAGTTCAAAAACAGGCTGGAATTTTGAGATCACAACTTGAACCTGATATTGAAAAACTTGAGTTATACAAAACTATTGGTCTTGATGTAGAGTTCTTAGCAAACAAAACAGCTGTGTATACAAATACATCTTCCAATACAAAACATTGGGGTCTTAAAAAAGAGTATTATTGCCATGCTACGTCTCCTATTCGCAGATTCGCAGACATTGTAAATCAAATGGTTTTGTGTGATCAGATACCATTTGAATGTAGCATAGACATTCTAAATAATCGGTCAACTATCTCAAAAAAGTATGAACGAGATATGTTCTTTCTTACACAAGTTCTTTCTTCAGAAAAGCGATCGATTGAAGGTATTGTTCTAACTGATAACAGAATCTGGGTTCCGAAATGGAAACGAATTGTCACATGTAAAAATAATGTTAAATCTGGCACATATGGAAAGTTGCTATATTCTGTAGATATGAATCAGTCTACATGGAAACGCAGAATGGTGTTTAGATTCGAAGATATAAGCTATCAGGAATAACAAATCCTCGAACAATCTTTCCTTTGACAGTATTCATTTTTTCAATCATTTCTACATCTTGCGAGATAGTGGCAAGATTGATCCATTCTTCCAAAATATTTGATAATTTTAGCATAGCGCGTACAAAGTTACCTTGATCCAAACCTAATTGTTCGCATACAAAGTCATCTCCATCCATCCAACGCTGTACAACTTCTGCCCAGTAACTGGTAAGGGTCCAATATGAGAAATCACTTTTGAGTGTCTCAGATGTGATAAATGTTTGTGCGCACAAGCTTATCTGTTCATGAAACGGAACTCGTTGAATAGATTCCTCTGTTCGTACATCTTCTAGAAATACAGATAGACATTCTACGATTTCAGTCGCAGGCTTATCATGAAGAAGACGTTGATCGTATGCCTCTGCCATAAGCAGAGGATGCCCTTCATGGATCTCAGATGCCAATACACCTTTTTGGGTCAATGTATCATCTTCATTCAGAAATCTATTAGCAATAAGCGCTTTTTTCCGGATATCAATCTTTTCATTAAAGTACGAAAGTTGAGAAATATGTTCATTCATATATTCAATTTGTTTGAGTAGTTGAATGGAGTTCTTAAATGTCTTCCATGCTGGATCCCACTTAGGTCCAAAGTGAGAATTAGTCCAGCGGCTTAATTCTCCTTGCCACTTTTTGCGTTCTGCGTTTACGGAATTAGAAACGTTCTCCTCTAGTTTCTGACGTTTTTGAAGCTCTTCAAGTGTCTTCTCATCTATGTCTACAATCTCTTTTCGCTTGTTCACAATCTGATTTTCTAGATCTTGAATATCCTTGCGGATTTCAGATGCCCAATACGTATCTTCAATAATGTTTTTGCCCGACTGAATAGCAGAAAGAATATACGAATAATGAAAGTCCATCTGAGAATGTATACCAGCTTTCTTACCAGTCATCATTGTATGAACAAAGTTACATGGTTCGGGATCACGCATGGGTAGATAGATAACAACGCCTTTGTCATCCTTTCCACGACGTCCTGCTCGTCCTGCCATCTGAGTGTATTCAGATGTACTAAGCATACGATGGGTATCCGTCTTGTCATCATATTTGCGATACGATGTGAAGACTACTGTTTTTGTAGGCATGTTGATACCTACTGCGAACGTCTCAGTCGCAAACAGTACCTTAATAAACCCACGCGCAAACAGAATCTCAACAATCTCCTTTAGAACCGGAAGTACACCGCTGTGATGATAGGCAACACCTTTTTGTAGAAGGGCAAACAAATCATGATACTGTTGCGATTTCTCAAGATATGGGTACCGATGAAGATGAAATTTTACAATATGGTTGACACTCGCAGAGTCAGATGAATCAATCAACTGATGACTAACCTTATTCGCAAGATCTACACAGAGCTTTCTAGAAAACACAAAGAACAACGCAGGAAGTTCTGTCTCGCTAATAAGCTTGTTCATGCGATCTACGAAACCAGTTGAATGCTGAATCTTTTTTACAACATCCTCACCTTCCTGTCGAGCAGCTACCCGCTCACGATGTAAACGGTCTTGGTTCTCCTGTTCATAAAACTTGTTATACCAGTCAGTGTATGCTTTCTTGTTAAAGACTTCCTTTGAGTCAAGAACAACTGTCTTGTCAGGAAGCTGATGAACGAGAGGGACAATACGATACTCTGTAGAGATTAGATGAATTGGCTTCTGCTTACTATCGCCTAACCATTCTGCGAACTTTTCAGGACTATCAATCGTCGCAGAAAGCAGTACTAGATTTATGTTTCTGGGAAGCAAAGTTAAACACTCTTCCCATACCTTTCCACGATCAGGATCATTAATGTAATGAACTTCGTCAAACACTACTGCGTCCAAATTATCTAGAGACAGATTCGCAGTAATACCTACATGTTCTGTAGAAGTACCTTGTTTGAAGAGCAAATTTCTCAAAATTTCGGTTGTCATGATGACAATATCTGCCTGAGGCATAAACTTAATATCACCAGTCATAATTCCAACACTTGGAAACATCTGTTTCAAGTCATGGAACTTTTGATTGCTTAACGACTTGATGGGAGTTGTATAGAACACTCGCTTTCCTTTTTTTAGTGAGTGATGAATTTGATATTCGCCTACAAGTGTCTTTCCTGAGCCAGTCTTGGCCGTGACAAGAACATTTTCATCTTTTGAAATCGCATAGATTGCGTGTTTTTGAAATGGGTCTAATGGAAACTTGAAAGGACTTTCTACCTCTGGCGCTTTGGAATTGATATTCACAATATTGAGCATTTTGGTTACTACACTTTCATGTTGTTAAATAGAATCCATTTTATGCGTTCTAGTTTTCATAACTGACTCGTTCTTTCAGACAAATGGGTGACGTCTTCGGTGTCGATTTTTTGACCAACCCTAAAGTCAGCGAGGCAAGTGGTGATATTAAGCTTCCCGATCTAGCAAGTATTGAACTTCCTTCCTTTCATGAGACAGAAACTGTCGAGGGTCCTCGTCTAGTTCCTTCTTTCAGCGAAGCTGGGCCTATGGAGACCAATGATGGATTTAAGAACCTTAATGCGGGATCCTATATGAATTCTGGTCCACCTCGTATGTCTGAAGAGCACACGATGAAGGAGAAGTATGAGATCCTTCGTAAGTTTGAGCGTCTTCAAAAGCTAGGTGTACCAATTCGCAAGCGTTTTACTCTTGATTCGCCGCTTGAGGAGATGAAGATGGAACTTGAGTTTATTCGTCGTGAGAAGGCGATGGATCAGACCATTAAGCAGTTCTGTGACTGGTATATTACTGGTATGTCTGCTATGGAGTGGTCTAGCAAGAACGTACCTCTTATGCAAGCGTTTGGCTTGAAGTTAGACGGCCTTTCTGAATCTGCGCAGATGAATGTGGCGGATATGGAGGAAGATTTTGAAGAGCTATATGATCTGTATGGCGACAAGCTGAAAATGCACCCACTTGTACGTATTCCGATTCGTACGTGTATGATGGTATATATGGTCCATTTGACGAATCAAATGGCAATGAAGGCACCTATTCCGAATATGGAGCAGATTTTGAAGTCGAATCCTGATATTGCTCGTCAGCTGTCTATGGCCGCAATGCAGCAACAAACGCAAGGTATGAAAGCCGTAGCTCCCCCTATACCTCCACCTCCTTCTTCGAATCCTCTAGCTGGTCTTTCGAATTTTATGAGTGGCATGATCCCTCCTCCCCCTCAGCAGACGAATGTACGACCTCCCGCGCCACCTAAGCAGATGGGATTTAAGCCTGCCAAACCTAATCCGCAACCTCCTGTAGCAGCAGTAAAACCTCCTCCGCCAGCAAAAGATATGCGCGGACCTGTCAATATTGATGACTTGCTAAAGTCAGTCAATGCTGGAATTGAGACAAAAAGTGTAAAAATGCCACCATCCGCAATGAAGAAGTCTGGTGGATCTACAGGAAAAAATAGTGTAACAATTAAGCTTTAAGTCTATTCGATACTTAAGTCGTCGTCATTTCTGTCTTCAAAATATTTTAAAAAGATATGATTCATCTTATCTTTAAATTCACTATTCCACTCATAAATACCGTGAGAATTTGTAATAATCATATCTGAAATATTTGGACAATTGTCAAATATTTTTGATCTATCACAATATTGTCTGTTTATTCTTGATCCATGATATAAGTGATATAATATACTATTTTTTATATATGTAATTCTAGGTCTAGGAGTTTTATTAAAATCTTCTATAAATATAGATGTCATATTCTTATGAAGAAAGTAACCTTTAGTGTAATCTAGCTTCATCCATAAAACTGCTGATAATGAGTCTCCGCCACCATTTAATCCTAAATCAAAAAATCCAAATTTATTATACCATTCCCGTCTAAAACACCACGCAAATCCAGGATGATAATCCCAACTAATTTCAGTTGTTTTTAACAAAACAAACGTTTTTCTAGTTGACTCAATTTTACTGTATGTCAAATCTAACCAATTACACGTTTCAAATGGTTGAACTATATCGTGTGTTTCTAACAGGTCTGATGTTTTAGAATACCATTGTTTATCTTTAAAAACAACATCTGCGTCTAGAAATGCTAACTTTGTGAATTTTGGAGGAATATATCTTTCCAAAACTCGACACATATTTTCTTTGTTAAACATTACTGAGTTACTCTTTACATGAATCGCATCAGCTATTTGTGGACTGCGATTAGGATACAATAATTCCAAAGTAAAAATTGGAAAATGTTGTAACTTAAATTCATTAACTATATAATGATAATTCATTAACATACGCTTTGAATTTACGGGATTAAACATAACTAGGCATATTGCCATATCCATATCCATTTATTTAAACATAGGTTTTTCTTCTTTATTATACGCAGGTTGATCGGCATTCCCAGCCAACCCAGCCGCTGCTCTCATTGCTAAATCTGGATTTATCATACCCTCGCGAGAAAATGGTCCTTTTCCACGAAATAAACCACCTGCGATTACTACGAACGCAGCTGTTAATACAACAGAAGTCACTACATCACGAGTACCTACAAAACACGCTGCGAAAATAGCCATACGACGAAGAAGTATATTTTTACTGTATTCTTCGTCGTCATCGCTCAATTCATGTGTAATAAATCGGCTTCCAACGTTTAGCAACAACATCATAATGCCAATAAAAAATGGAGAACTCGCTACACTATTGATACTTTCTATCATCCTTGCTTAGAAAGAGGCAAAAGTTTCAACAGTCTTAGGAGGGCTTGCTTTTGGGACAGCTACAGGAGGTGTAGAATGAAGAGGAGGAGTTCCCTTCTTCTGAGCTACCTGAGGTAGACGATTATCTCCCTTGAAAGCAGGTGTATTTGTTCCCTTTAGAAGTGCCTTCAATGCACCATTCACTTCAGGAGGAGCTACACCCGCACTTTTGGGTTGCGCAGCAGGAGTAGGTGTTTGCTGCTTAGGATCCAAATATTCAGTTACGGCATTGACTGTCATGATATAGGCAATCGCAAGAAATACCCCTACAACTAGGCTTTGGTATACAGTTACATATAGAATTCCACCTAGCGCTAGGACATTGCCTACAGGTGTACTCAAAAAGTCCTGAAGATTCTTAGGAGCAGGATGGGTGTAGAATGCAACATATCCAATAAGTAGTGCGACTATCACAAGTTCTGCTTGAGTGACTCTCATTTGTTTGAACGGAATGTTAATATTTTTCTATGTGTCTCTCAACAAGTGGGTCATGGCCAGTTTAGAAGAAGTATGGGGAAGTCCGTTCCCTAAAAAGCATCATACTATGGCTTCCAAATATTATCAAAAGGAAGAACCTCGTGACGCAGAGAGAGAAGGACGTGTATATCCTACACCCATTCATCGCACACAGGCTGCTTTACAGAAACATAAGAAGACTATCGATGATTTAAGCGGAAGTCTTCCAATAGTAGGATCTGAAGAAGAAGCAGAAGCAAATTATGGTCCTGCGAAGATTGGAAATACAGTTGAGCACATGACCAATCAGTCTCAAGTAAAAAGACCATACAATAAACCGTTTTATCCGTCAAACAGTGGAACTGATTTTGCTTATGCTCCTCCTTCTTTTCAGGAGGCGGCAAATGATATCAAACTAAATCAGATTATGCGAATGATTGAACAGAATAAGGTTGGGTATGAATCTCCATCATCTCAGGATATGATGTTGTATGTGTTTACGGGAGTGTTCTTTCTATTTACGTTGGATACGTTCGTCAGTCTAGGAAAAAGAATGGGTTAAAAACGGATTCATTGGTTTCAAAGAGATTAAGACTATTACAACAACTCAACAATGGACGCAATTCTAATTTCAAATTTGGATGGAAGCTCTCAAACCTTCAGCAAGATTGCTGGATATGCTAAGAGAGATTGGTTAACATACGACGCCTACTTCTTTCTCCGCAAGGAGTTGGAAGTGAAAGATATTATCAAGTATCGCAAGGCATGGAGCGAAGGAAAGATTCGTCATTGTAAGCCATATAATGGCTGCTGGTTCGACTATACTGTTCGCAAGGAGTTTAAGACTCTTGAAGAATGGGCAAAGGATGCGGGTGGCACAATGGAGGAAATCCTCTATGGTGTCAATCGTGTACACAAGGAAGACTGGCAGAAAACTCGGGAAGCTGGAGTACACGTAGGGCAAGCGACTAGATACGTGACACTTGATCGTGTGTTGGAGTATTACGGATACGTAAAGCCTCTAAAGATTCAGGTACCTGTCTGTAATATCTTCGATACATTTGATGATATTGCGAAGGAGCTTAACATTACTGATCTTCCAGTTCATGGTCGTAGCTGCCTTGTAAAGAAGACAGATGGCGTGGTAGTTGTTGGTCGTATCATCGATCAGAAGTACTATGAACTGGAGGATACTCATTCAAAGATATGTATTTCTGTTCCGCAAGATACACAGTATGAAATTAAGACCTATGACCGTATATCTGATATGCCAGCAGGTACTATTGTATACTTTCGATCGGAGGATGGATACTTTCGTTCGATCGATGAAATTATGAAGCATAACTAAAGTCTAAAACAAAAAAAGAGTCGAAAGACCAAATTTTTACATGTTATGCTCGGTCTGTAATTCTAGATTCAAATGAAGAAAAATCGTCAAATGTGTTGTCTAGCATCTCAATTTCAAATGTTAGAGAGTATTCATCCTCAAGCCACGAGACATTACCACCTACACTTTTTTGGGAATGAGTTCGAAGACGAAGATGTAGACGATCTAATTTTCCAATAGCTGGGGTATAATGGGCAATATTTTCAGGAGCAGAATGATCATTATATAATACGAGTACATCGGTGGCAGTCGTGACTGGAATCTTTGCAAAAAACCCATCAGGATATCCTGAACGGTCTGCTCCTACAGAACATTCATCTGATTTGTTGAGACCTTCGATATCAAGAATATAATATAGAGAACCTCCTCCAAGTGTAGGGCCTGCTGGAAGTTCTGCGGACTTCAAACGTAAAGATACAACATTTTCGTATACTCGGGGGAGATACACTACAAAATCACCATTACTCGCGTATTTTGCTGTATCTCTGTCGCTCGAGTCAATTAATAATGTTTTTTTCACTGTCTTCAATCTCTTCACAGGATTTGAAGGTGCGACAATTGTACCATTATAGTCAAAAACACGATTCATCTTTGATATTTGTAAAGGTTTTTCTTGTGTTAGGTTTACCTCACAACGACATTGCTGACATTAGATGCTCCATTTCGTCATCTGTAAATACAGACTCACAGATGTACTTTAGGTGACGCAGAAGAATCAAGTATGTCTTTGGGTCAAATGTTTTTTGAGTGTGAATAGAATGACATAGATACTGAAGGATTGTTTCCGTGTCACGGCACTTCTTGCGAAATTCTGGGTCTTCTATTTCTGAGTTGACAACTGTAAAGTCCTCAATCCAATCGCGATAACGAAGTATCAGCCATTTATTGTCTTCCATCCAGTCCTCGGTAATTCTACTATCATTTTCAATAAATTGAAGATTTCTAATAATTTGAAGATAGTTTTCATATTTCTGTTCTTCCGATAAGCCCATTGTAGAATCAATATCGTCATCATCAGAATATCCGTCCATGTTGACGTTCATATCCTGATGTTACGTTTAGAAGAAATAAATTCGTTTTATATCTTTATGATAGACCCCACTACCCAAATAAGCACAGCGGCGGCTAGTTGGGCTAAAATATATCCGACCGCCTTTGCCTGTCCAATCTTGCCAGATGCGAGAGCCCACGCAGTAACCGCGGGATTAAAATGACCACCAGAGATCTTACCACCTAACGCAATCGCAACAGCAAGAGCCGATACAATTAATAGAGGCGCACCTGTAAAAGATACTGTTCCGACTAGCAGAGATGTTCCTAAAAACTCAACAAGTGTAGGTGAGAACATTTATACATAAATTGAGGTTTTATTGTAAAACGTATTCAAATAGTATAGTGTAGTTACTGCTACCATGGCACTCACAATTCATGGGTATAGAATCGCAAAAAAAGACATTACAAACCTACATCATCAGAAAGGACTTCTAACTGTGAAACCATATGTTCCTTCAGTATTTGTAAAGCCTCAATATGTTCAACGTTATCCAGTGTATATGGAAACTGAAGAGTACTTGTATGTCCCAAAACATTATGGTATTGAAACATTTGGCCCACCAAAACAGACAACTCGTGACGTATCTCAAACTTCTGCTAACTTCTGGGAGTTTACTGGGGCTATGAGACCAATTCAAGTTGAAGTTGTAAACTCATTTCTAACTCCTAGTCCGCGTGATGGTATTATCTCTCTTCAAACAGGTGGCGGTAAGACTGTTTGCGGGTTATATATCGCATCTCAACTTAAAGTTCCCACAATTGTATTAGTACATAATACATTCCTGCGTGATCAGTGGCTAGATCGTATCGCAGCTTTTCTACCCAAAGCAAGAATTGGATCAGTTCAGGGCGATACAATAGATATTGAAGATAAAGATATTGTAGTCGCAATGCTTCAGAGTGTTTCCATGAAGACGTATCCTCCAAACACGTTTGCTCGATTCGGATTCGTTATTGTTGATGAATGTCATCACATTGCATCAGAAGCATTCTCACAAGCTATTCCAAAATTAACATGTAAACATATGTTAGGTCTTTCTGCGACTCCTGAACGAAAAGATAGATTAATGCATGTAATTAATTGGTGTTTAGGTCCTCTACTTTATAAGTCCGATACGTCTGACAAAGTAGATGAAAAGGTGAAAGTTGAAGTGTATGAATTTGAACCAGCCGATGTATCATACAATGATGTGATATACAACCACGCAGGAGTTATGTTCACATCTCTTATGGTGAACAAAGTTGTAGACTATGCTCCTCGCAACAAAATGATTGTTGAAATTCTTACAGATTTATATCATGAAAAAGACCGAGAGATTCTTGTTTTGTCAGATCGAGTAGACCATACAAAAGTATTATTTGATATGCTTCCTACTGATATTCAAGCAACCGCGTGTATTCTTGGACGAAACGTAAAATCAGCTCAACGAGCAGAATGGTGTGAATCAAAACGAATTCTAATAGCCACATACTCAATGTGTAAGGAAGGCTTTGATGTCGCGAAACTCAACACTCTTATTATCGCAACTCCTCGCCCTGACGTTGATCAGATCGTTGGAAGAATTCTCAGGGTTGAAAAAGGTAAGAGAACGATTCATCCGCTCATTATCGATATTGTCGATCCCGCGTTCCGTCGACAGTTTCAAGAACGATTATCTTTGTACAATAAACGAAACTATAAAGTTGAAAAAATGAAAATTAGTTAAACTTATCATTAATAGTTGATAAGTCATTTCGAATATTTCGAACTAAATTAATAAACCCTCCTAATGAATTTGATAGTAACTTATCTGCCATAGCAATAATATAAATATCACATATAAGATTTTTAATTTTAGTTTCGGCTGAAATGTCTGAATAATGTAAACTTCGGCCGGATATAATAGGAAATTCTGTAAAATTAATTATATTTAAGTTTTTTGATCTAAAATAATCAATTGAAACCTTATCGTCAGTAGCTATATATATTGTTTCATATGAATGAATTAACTGTTTATTACTTTCATATAAAGACTTATAGTCGCATTTATAATCAGTGTTTCTAATCTGAATACATAGATATTTATTCGGTAACTTATTAAATTCATGTTTTACGTGATCTATAATATTTTGTTTAAAATATAAATTTCTAAATAATGATATTGGATCTCCACCTCCACACCTAGAATAAACTATTATATCATCACTACATGGGTTTGTCGGCAATTTTAATACCGTGTTATTTAATCTAAATAAACCTCCATCACATATAAAATTAAACGTCCAGTTGTCTAAATTTCTATCTGTAATATCTTTTTGATAAATAGTTAACGTATTGTCTGCGATTATTTTACGAATAACATCTATATCTGTAATTATTTTAATAGGAATATTCATAAAATAAAAGAAGTCTGAGAAATTTATGTTATAACATCCTTTAGTTGTATCTACCAATAGGATCCTATTATTTTTTTTACAGTATTCAATCTCTTGTTGTATACGTGCCAGTATGTCATTAAATCCACCCTGAGGTGCTAGATAAAGATACATTTATATATTATACAACATATCCTTCATCAAAATCAAAATCTGCAACTAATTCATAATCACGGTCGCGCCTTTCTTCACGATGATCACCATAGTCCCCATAATCAACCTCTTGTTCGTGTCCTTCCACAATAGCGGCTTGATCATCTTCTACATCTCGTGATGCGTTATATCCTTCTTCTGGTCTATCACCATCTGCGGCTTGTTCGTCTAAAGCGTATTGTGTTTCGGGATCGGGTAAACGAAATTCTTTCGCAAAGATTTCACGATCTTCGTTGGTGATAATATAGGGTGCGATACCGATATCCAAAAGCATTTTTGTCGCCTCACGTTCTGTATCATTCATCTGTCTCATGCGCTGCTTAAAGACTTCACGCTCACGAGTACGCAGATCAGAATCTTGCTTTGTAGCCTGTTCTTTTGTAATTAAAATCATGCTAAACACCAGGTCACGCTGAACTGCTGTAGACAGGGCACTGAATAACCCGCTTTTGTTTTTGTCTTTCATAACTTCATGCATTAACTCGTAGACAATGCCACGAGCCGCATCGCGCACCAATGACTTATCTAGCGTTGTGTGAAGATACACACTCATAGATCTATATTCTACCAGACGTCCAACAGGGAATGATTCCTGTGACAGTACATCTAGTATGCGATTCAACAAAGCAAGAAACGCAATTCCATCTGTATCTGTTCGTAAAAATGCTTCTATTTTGTCAAGCTTTGTAGATTTAGGGAAACCTAATCCTGCCCGTCTACGAATGTCTGCGTCAGTCAAAGATATCACTCTGAGAACATGCTCTTCTTTCTCAATGTAGATGGCTAAGTCTGATGCATGTGTTGGAGCTAGAACAATAGGATCTTGAACTACATTGGGAGGTAAGCGCCCAGTTAAATATGTTCGAGGCATGGGAATCGCACATTCAGACATCTTTTCATCTGCCCCAATCTTTTCAGACGCAGTAAAGCTGCTTTTGTCTACTCGAACAATAGGTAATGAAATTTGGCTTGTTGCGATAGATTCTGTAGGAACTTCATATCTTTCTTTAGCAGCTAGAAACTGTGTCTTAAATTTCTGAGCGGCCTGTTTAAGAAATAGAATAGACTCTTTGCGAACATCTTTCGGTTTGGAAATCACAAGACGTAACAACGTTGTAGCAGGTCCCTTAAACGTATTTGGAGACGATTCAAATGTTGTTTTTAAAATGGAAATTACAATATCTAAAGCAGGCGTATTGGATACATCATCTGTATCACGAGGAAATCCAGTTAGCTTTAGAATTTTAGATCCAAATGACCGACGAGGAATTAGAAAAGGATTATGAGTCTGTAGAAGCACAACCATTCCTGCGATACCTAGAATACCTTCTGTACGTTCCTTTGCGGCCTTTTCGATTTTTTTATTAGACCGTAACACTGCGGTTAGTTCACGTACATTCTGAACCACGGGCAACAGTTGAGATTCATTGGGAAGAACTTGCATCAATGAAAGTAATAGATACAAAATAGCTTCACCAGGATTGTCTAGGACAAACGCTGTTTTTAGTTTATTAAGTGAGTTGGCAAACGCAGCTACATGAGCTTCTCCCTGAAACGAAGATACACCAAGAGCTTCATGAGACAAAATCACATTTCCATTCTCATCAAAATCATCCTGCGCCACAAACACATCTGCGTTAATCTGTTGTCCGCAAAACTTACAAGACCGAAAACCTTCATCAATTGCCGTCCATCTATCATAATATGCCAACCTATCGTCTTCTAGGTCTCCCTTTAGTTCTGCTAACGTATGTCCGCAAACCAGGAATGAGTCTGTGGTGTCAAAATATTGCTCCTCCTTCAACGTTGTTCCACGAATGATCTTTCCAATCGCATCCGCTTTATCAGCAGGCATACGATCTTCATCCTTGAGAACTGCGAGAATTTGTCTTCGTACATCTGACTGTGTTTGACCTGCGTACTTTTCAAATACAGGTGCCTTCTCTTTCGTTTCTAAATGCTGAAAAAACTTGAGAAGTTGTTGATGTTCCTTTAACATATCTGTTTCAGTCGTCTCTTTCCATGCTACCTTTCCAGCAGTCAATGTATCTACTTTCTCCTGTACAATTTGGGCAACCGGGATACAGTGTCCACCAGGAATAGGTTTGTGTTTATCAACTGCGCTATTTACATCGGCCCAAGGAGGAGAACGATAGACGCCTGAATTTAAAAAGGCATCAAATGTATCAATTACAAAACACTCTTCCACTGTACTGGATGTTAGAGCAGATATAGGTTTCTCACTTGTGATAGCGGGAGCCAATAGACCAGCCTTACTGGTCTTTGAAAGAATCATTTTGGTAACAAGTGTTCCGTTGTCTTCCTGTTTCGCAAGCCAGAATCTAGGCTCAATACCAGGATACCATTCTGAAACATAAATATCTTGAAGAGCCTTGGATGGAGAAGACTCTTCTGAGGAACTGGGAAATGTAACAGACGTAATTGTAGGTGTGGCAGAAATGGTATCCACAGGAGGAAATCTATCTTTCCATAGATTCCAAGGAACTTGGGAAAGAGTTATGTCATACACCTTAAGAAACTTTTTACCTTCTGTGTATGGATATGGCGTATTTGGAACACCATGCGTCATAATAGCTTCCATGGTTGGAAATACACGATTTAATGGTTCATCTGTTAGAAATCGAGACTCTGTATTTGAAGCTAAAAATGGGTGTTCTGGTAGAGGATTGGGTATCTCAGTTGAACGCTTCTCAATATAGAACCCTTTTACTTTTACATCATCAGCTGTGTTTGCCATTGGAACTTTGACAACTGTAAATGTACCATCTTCATGTATGACACCTTTTGTGCGCTGATATGTTCCAAGTGTATGTAGTGCGTTCTTTCCATCATCATCTACAAGAATACCTCCTTGCGTATAGAAAACACCTTGCGTACCTGTTGTTCGAAATGGTTTAGGTAACGCACTTAGCATCCGAGGATAATAATTCGCAGTAGATCGGAGACCAGGCTTATACAACGGTAACCAGTTTGTAGCATATGGATACGCCACAAGCTCTAGATCAGTATAGATAGGCTTTACCCAATCTACGTGAACCTCTTTACGAGAAAAATCAACAACATAATCGCTATCTGTCACAGTAATAACATTCTCATAAATCTCTCGAAGACGATCAACTTCCTCTGAAATTTTATTGTATTCAAACTTTGTGATCTTTCCCTTTTTAGGTAACACCTTATCAAAATAGTCGGTTAGCTGTTCTTCAAGAGTGAAAAATCGTAACGACTCTGGTCTTGTGATTTCTTCTTCGAAATCGATACTTTCAATTATTTCAAATTCACTAGCAGGGTCAAATCGTATGAATCCGGCTTCCATTGTTATTCTATAGACCCTTTTCTACTACCGAACAATATTCCTCAATCGTATCATGCGCCGTTTTTAAAATCGATTCAGGTTTCTTAGTAGTGTTAAACCGAAGAACCATTGTGTTTCGAAGAGGATGAGGAATATCATATGAGACAAAGTTCACATTAGCATCATGATAGATGATCTCTTGCATTAGATATCCAAGCGTATGGCCACCCTGTTGAAGGGTTATATTGTAGGTTCCTTCATCAGATTCCCGCTGAATATTCTCCAGTGCCTCTTTCATGTATGTTTCCACTTGCTTTCGAAGGATTGAAACTCCCATCGCAAGAATATCCTTGGCAGAAAGTACGCCTACACTTTCAATTCTCATGTCGATCCAGTTAGGACGACCATTCGTATCTCGAGAATAGTAACGTTGAATTAGAGAGTTATCAAAGATACGCACATCATTTCCACCTTCTACGTATTGGCGACGTGCCTCGTTTGCGAGATCGGGATCTATATGCCATCCAGTTGTCGCAGTACATACTTGCGATACTTGATCATTCTCTAGAGCTAAACGGGCTTGAATATGTACAGACTCACCCTTTCGAACACGCAGAAATAGCAGAGGAGTATCCAGGTCACGATCCTTCATAATGATAGTAGGATGAGCAGAACTCACTACAAAGTCATCTGTAGTGATTGTACGTGTCTCTTCTTTCTCGCGCTCAGGCTGAATTCTGATCTCAATCTTTGCATCTTTGATCGTAGTGGAATCAGTAGGCGATACCTTAATAGGTAACATTTCCATTCTATGCTTGAGCATCTCGTGGGGGAGTTGAGTCGTATTCTCCAGGATTTGAACATCGCGAACAACAACTGTTGGAATCTTTCCAATCAAAATACGCCGAAGTCCGTTGACAAATGATACCGGGAACTTCTTAAGCTCACACTCGAGCTCGAACCCCTGATTGAATGCTTTGAGATTTTCAATGGTTGCCATTTTACTATTACGTGGTTTCGTTATTGTCAATCCGTTTTTTTCATGAAAATTGAATAACATGTCGCAACCGTATCTATTCTATAGTGAGCGCTGCCCGAATTCTAAGCAGATTATTGAGACGCTAAAAGGTCTCAATAAGGCGGGTCTATATAAGTTCATTCTAATAGAAAGTCTTCCTCGTGATCAGATTCCTGGATTTCTAAAGAAGGTTCCGACAGTCTATGTTCCCGATACGAAAGAAGTCATTGTAGGGAAAGACATTTTTGGATTCATCGCAAAGCCTACCAATTCTCGTAAGGAGCTGCCTACGGCTCCGGTTATTGCTCAAGGCGGAGCTCCGTCTACTCCTGGAGAATACAGTCCATGGGGCTTTGAAGGAACGGGTCGCATGGGAGACTCATATTCTATGTGGGACGATCCTAGTAAACCTACATCGGAAGGAGGAAGTTTGTGGACATTTCTAGATTCTCCAATCACAACACAGGGTGGAGCGGGTGTACGCGGTCAGCCTGAACCAAGCAGTGAAAATACAATTAAAAGCAAGACAGGTGGAAATAGCGACATCGCGTCTAGAATGGAAGCCATGACTTTACAGCGTGAGAAGGAATTTGGTGGAGTTACTCGCAAATAAACTATCGTCTACGACCACCTGACATATCATTAAATGTAACCGGAACAGACTTAGTTAGAACATTTGTAAGTAGAATTGCTATGCTTAATCCGGTAAACATATCTTTGGTAACATCTGTTTGTCTATTTTTCTGTATATAGGTTGGTATCCACCAATATATTCCAGATAGCGCAACTCCAATCGCAATAAAAAGTACAGCAATTCCACCATATACATTCATATATTTAAAACTAGTTTCATATAGAACTATTGTGAATAGAAACCCATTAAACCCGAGACTAACCCACTCACTTATTTCATCTTGCTGTTTTGGAGGAGCATATTTTGGAATAATAACATAAAGACTTGTCAAGAGACTGCCTAGTAATATAAGCAATAGTACTATATTCATTTGTAGTTTTCACAGAAAAGAATGTTATATTACAAATGGCTTCTAAGGTTGTACTCATGACGGCTCTTTTTGATCAATTCATATCATTTGTAACTGAACTTTCAGAGATGTATCCAGAAGATCCTGATTTTTCTATGTTTGCGACATCTTTGCGTTTAGCTAAGTCGGCAAATCCAAATATTGTTGTAAAATATATTTACGACAGTACATTTGAACTTGAGAATCAAATTATGAGTAAGGATGAAAACTTTTTTCTTGAGCACACGTTTGAGCAACACAAGGAAAATGTTAATATGGATGTATTTTCTAAAATGAAACAGTACTTTGCTAGTATGTCTCCTGAATCAAAGGAATGTGTTTGGAAATATTGTCAAAATATTGTTCGACTTGCGAAAGCTTGTCACTCTTTTGCGTAAGCTTCATAGCTTAACGCAGCGTTATCTTCAACTACATCAAATCCATACAAATCCTTAGGCTGCAGTTCATTGAGCTCTTTAACTGCGTTCTCAGGCTTCTCAAAATTACGAAATAGAATTTGGTTTACTTCTGCGGGACTCCATTTATAATCTTCACACATTAGACCGTCTACATGACGATCATAAAAGCTAGTTACCATTTCATTTAGAATTATGGCATTACACTTTTTGAAATGAATAATCATATCAATACGCCCAGGTCGAATCAATGCGCGATCAATACGTTCAGGAAAGTTCGAAGAAATCGCAATAATACGTCCATTTGATTCGAGAGTACCATCTAGTAGATTGAGCAAAAATGACAAATCAATTGGCTCCTTTGTATCTTCTTCCATAGCAGCCATCCATGCTTCGTCACCTTTCTTTGGCTTCTCTTCTACCGTTGATGTAGGTTTCTTCCATTCACGACGCAATACTGTGTCCCCCATGGCATCGATATCTTCAATCACATACAGACGTTCATGAACAGGGATTGTGTAGCGTTCTGTAGTATTGCCATTAAATACATGAATCTCCTCGTTAAAAAACAGATGACGTAGCTGAGCTTTTGTTTTGATCTCAGACAGCTGAACATTGATAATATGACGGCGAGCAGTATTTGCGATTGCTTTTACAGACGATGTTTTTCCAGTACCAGGACTACCATGAAACAAAAATCCAAGCGTATAAGGAATACCTTTCTTTTCGTACCAATCGCGACGAGTTAAAAAGAAGTTTACATGATTCTTTACATTCTGACGCTCTTCAAAAAATACATTATCAAATGTACGAGTCGTATAAAACTTGTGTTTGGTATACACTAGATGAGTTGTCGGTAAAGGATTTTGAGTGCTTCTTCCACGTCCTTTTGCGGCAGTCATCATATCAAAATAATACAGAGACGTACCTAATTTATTTGCGATACGTCGTTCATAATCATGATTACATTTGTCCACAAACGCTTGTAGATATTGAATATCGTGTTCATAGCAAAATAGCTTGAAATGAATGGTTTCAACTTGTCCTTCGCTGTGTTTGAGTTCATGTAACTGAAAATATAGGTCCGGTTCAATTTGAATAGGATCATATTCATGAGGTAGGTACTCATTATGCGACATACATAACAGATTACGAAGTACAGGTAGAGTTGTAATATAACTAATTACTGCGTCCATTCGTGTCTGATTGATATTTTGGGTTGATTGAGAAGCCTGTTTCGTTCCAATCGGAGGAATATTGCGTTCACATTCAATCGTACACCGAATCTCTTTTGTTACATCGGGAGTTTGTTGCCGTCTATAACAAAGTACCGATACGATTGTATTATATATAATACGAGCCGCCATTGATAGATATACGTAAGAATCTGTATAAACCATATTATTTAAGACACATATCAAGTGTAGGAGTATTTCCATTCACAGGCTTTGATCGTTTGAGACGTAGTTGTTCACTTGCCTTTTCTACTACATCATGTGATAGAGATACGTACTTCTTAATATCGCGAAGCGGTCCTTGAACATTCATCGATGGAAAATGTAGACGAATTGGAGGAAGTTCAGATAGAACTACATCGTTTACTCCACTTGTATAATCCCGATACTGCTCAATATCTAGAGGACCGCCAAACATACGAAGTAGGGTACGTGGAGGAGCTGGAGATAATCCACGTGTCTTGTACATCTCAGAATAAATCGTACTTAATAAAGAATGTTGTAGCCACTTCGTAGAATCAGAAATACGATTGTCAGAATAGTTGTAGGAAAGTGCGCATTCAGGGGAACAAAAGTTACCCTCCGCAGAATATATGTTCTTATATGCGTCATATGATTTCGGAAGCACACATGCGCTCCAGCTGAACCCATGACAACACCAAAAACAAGCTGTCTGTGGAGTATATCGATCTACAGTTACCTTGTCTAGAATAGACTTTAGAAGTTCATTGCTAAATCTCTCTGCAACACGAGAAACTTCTACAGTATTCAAAATGTCTGCGTACGATACGAGACCTTCATCCGCAGGAATGACGTTCGGAATATCTTCATCTTCTTCCCCAATCTTAAGGAAAAATATAACAGGTGTCTCATTCACAGATGTTGTTTCTTTTTGTAAGGTCTTTCCTTTACGCGGAGGCATTTACTGTAAATATGTCCAATCTGTCAAAATCAGTGCAGAAATCTTCGATGCGATCTTCCTCTCCATGGAGTTCGCAGAGAATAATTGCCTCGCCAAATATCATCTGATAAAATGACGTGAGTTACCTGTGTTTGAGACCAAAGTAGATAGAGTAATCCAATCACGAGTAGAAACCAAAGAATAGTCGGCATCTTTATATTGTACGTCTAAAACGAATTTACATAGACCATCTTCGAGGAACTGTACATACAATCAATATGGCAGATCTATCAAAGCAATACCGCAAACACACGCATCGGGAGCACATTTTGTCGCTACCTGACACATACATTGGTTCAATTGAGAATACAACTGAGGAACTCTATATCGTAAACGGTGAGAGCTTTACTCCCGATACTGTTACCAACTTTAACCCTGGATTCTACAAGTTGTTCGACGAGCTACTTGTGAACGCACACGACCATGTTGTGCGACTCAAGCAACGTAAGTCTGAGAACCCTGTAAAGCACATTGAGATTTCCGTAGTAGATGGAGCTTCCATCGTCATGAAGAATGATGGAGAGTCAATTGACGTAGAAAAGCACCCAGAATATGGCGTGTATATTCCCCAGATGATCTTTGGAGAACTGCTAACATCTACAAATTATGATAAAACAGAAAAGAAGTTGGTTGGAGGCAAGAATGGGTATGGCGTTAAGCTAGTAAACATCTTTGCGAAGAAGCTAACGCTAACCGTGGTAGATGGTGTGCGTCATCTAAAGTATACGCAGACATTCGAGGATAATATGTCTGTAGTAGGTACGCCAAAGATCGTTGCGTGTAAGAACAAGCCGTATGTTGAGGTGGAGTGGACTCCCGATTTCAGTCGTTTCGGCTGGAAGGACGATACGATTCCTGCTCAGCTACTTAAGGTGATTGAGCGGCGTGTGTATGATTTGGCGATGACAGTTGGAAAAGACGTTCGAGTTACGTGGTGCGACACACCACTGAAATTTCGAGGACTGTCTAGTTACGCATCCTGGTATCTGCCGAAAGACGCACCCGTAGTCACAGACATCCCTCAGACCGGATGGGAGATCGCAGTTGCGGATAGCCCAACAGACCGAGCGTTTAACGTTTCGTTTGTAAACGGCATTTGGACGAAGAGCGGGAAGCACGTAGATGAGATTACAAACCAAATTGTCACTCATATTGTTAATCATTTGGACACAAAGAAGAAAATCAAAGTTAAGCCCGGACTTGTGCGAGATTCGCTAGCAGTGTTTATTCATTGCTCTGTAGAGAATCCATCGTTTAGTTCACAGACCAAAGAAGTTCTCACTTCTAAGGTTTCATGTAAGCTAGAGGAGGCATTCCTAAAGAAAGTGGTGGCAAAGCTAGAAATTGTAAGCAAAGTCATGGAGGCGCAGGGAGCCAAAGACGCAAAAGATATGAAAAAGACAGACGGAAAGAAGCAGAGTCGCATTACTGGAATCCCTAAGTTGGACGACGCAGTATATGCTGGCACTTCAAAAAGTCACGAGTGTGTTCTGATTCTAACGGAGGGAGACTCAGCTAAGGCGATGGCGATCAGTGGTTTGTCGCAGGAGCAGCGTAAATATTACGGTGTCTTTCCTCTGAAGGGTAAGCTTCTAAACGTAAAAGACATTTCATCCAAAAAGGTGGAGGCTACGGAAGAG
>Ga0136644_10000928_pt1 | contig 23421 bp, 33 predicted proteins | sample C_130820_EF_Meta_FD_94780 | JGI IMG/M metagenome (GOLD analysis project Ga0136644, IMG submission 94780) | Freshwater microbial communities from Lake Croche, Canada to study carbon cycling - C_130820_EF_MetaG (v2) (version 2) | ecosystem: Environmental > Aquatic > Freshwater > Lake | place...
GAAAAACGCGCGCCAGCCCCTGAGCACCTCGGCCATGCTGTCGATGATTTGCTGGGCTTGCTCCCGATGCAGGCCAAAACTCGCGCAGCCCGATAACAGGTTGTACACGCTGGCCACGCGGCCGTAGTGCCCGGCCTCCAACGCCAGGTCTCGCCGCTCCAGAGAAATGAGTGGAACTGGCACGGTGTCGTAGGCTGGGGACAAACGCCAGCCGCCTGGGGTGCGCAGCATGGCGTGGTTGCGCGGGTGGTCATCGTTGTTGGTCACCATGGCATTGAAGACCATCCGGCGGAACAGCTCCAGCCTGTCGGCGTCGGGTTTGACCGACCAGCGGCGGATTTCGTCGGCAAGCAGCAGGTATGACCACCGGTCGCGGCCGGAGTAGCCTTCCTCGGCGTCCAGGACGGTGAGCCCCGACACCAGGCCATGCCGCGCATAGGCGTTGGCGTGCGGGTTCCATTCCCGGTCGAAGCGCAGCAGCAGCAAGGCCTCCGCCTTGCCGACCGGCTCCATTCGTGTCTTGCACACATGCAGGCCGGCCGCGCGGGCGAGTTCAAGGGTCGCATACTCGATGCGCTGCATGTTGTGTCTGTCCTGCTTCTCCGGAAGCTTTGCCAGGTAGATGCGGTGGCCGTCTTCTACCGTGACCTTGGGGCGGGCGCCACCCATGCTGGTGCCCGGCTCCAGGGCCTCCAGCAGCTCGTGCGGCAGCCTGCCAGTCTCTTCGAGCTGCTCTGCGGCCTGGGACAGGGCTTCGAGTTGGTGGGTGCGGTTGAATGGTTTGGCCGGGCCTGGGGGCTGTGCCGACAGGCCAAAGCGCAGGTTGCCAGCCCCGTCGTCGGGGCCGTTGAGCAAGTACTCCATGTCGGATATTTCCGCCTCTTCTCGTTCAAGGCGGGCTTGGATGACTCGGCGCCCCCATGCATCCGGGCTGGCGTCGCGCAAGGCGCCCGGGATGCCCTTGAGCTTGGTGAACTGCATCGGCTTGTCGGTCAGCTTGAGATGGTAGGGATCCAGCTCGACCACGTTTTGCCGTGCGAGATAGCGTTTGCCGTAGGTAAAGGTGCCTTGGAATGCGCCCGCTCCCAAGGCTTTAACCTTCAGCGAGGCGCAGGGCACCCATTCGAATGCGCCTGGCAACTGGGTATAGACATAGCAAAGGCTTTCTCGGTTGGACATGGGGTGCTTTAGAAGTCGTTGTCAACGGCAGGTGCGCGCGCGCGCTGCGGCCTGGCGGCAGCTTCGAGAATCTTTCCATGGTCATCGGTGTCTGGGTCGGCGACGCCGCGAATGCTGTCCAGCAGCCCGAGTTTCCAGAGCACGCTCATGAAGGTACCCAGGGAGATGCCGGGGTCTGCGTTTTCGATGCGGTACAGGGTACGCCGACCAATGCCGCAGGCTTGGGCCAACTCCTCTGTGCCCAAGCGGCGGCGAATGCGAGCAGTGCGCACGCGCTGGCCAAGTTCCTCTAGCTGCTTGAGCACTTCCCGCGGGAGGTGCTCGTTTGCTTTGTGAGCCATATCTGACCCGTTAAATTCGATAACGGGCCATTGTAGATGCTTCCCGGTGGCCGGCAAAAAATTGAGCCACATTTGGCCCACTATGAAACTTTGTGGGCTATATATGGCTCAAATAAAGCCGAAACCGGTACTCTCTGTGGCGCCCTGGATGGGCTTGGACGAAGATGCCAATGGCCTCGGGCTTCAAGCGCAGGGCGGGGGCACAACATCAGCCGAATTCGTCGCCCATCTCGCGCGCCCTGTGCTGCGCAGCGCGCAGCGCGCGCATGAACAGCCCCTTCATGTCGGCTTGTTCCATGGCCTCGATGGCGGCGTGGGTGGTGCCGCCTTTGGAGGTGACGCGCTGGCGCAGCACGGCGGGCGGCTCGCTGGCGTCTTGCGCCAGTTGCGATGCGCCTGTGAAGGTGGCCACTGCCAGTTGATGGGCTTGTTCGGTGCGCAAGCCCATGGCCACGCCCGCGTCGGTCATGGCTTCAAGAAAGTAAAACACATAGGCCGGGCCGGAGCCCGAAAGCGCCGTGACCGCGTCCAGCAGGGTTTCATCATCCAGCCACAAATACGCGCCAGTGCTGGCAATCACCTGCTCCACCTCCATGCGCTCGGCGGCTTGGACGCCAGCGCGGGCATAGAGGCCGGTCATGCCCTTGCCGATGAGTGCCGGGGTGTTGGGCATAGCGCGCACCACGCGCTCGCTGCTCAGCCAGCGCGCCAGGGTGTCGCTGCGAATGCCAGCGGCCACGCTCAGGTGCAGCGCGCTGCGGGTGTAGGGCGCGACCGACAGCGCCGCTTCTTGAAAAATTTGCGGCTTGACGGCCCACACCACCAGATCGGCCTCGCCCAAGCCGGGGTGCGCGGCGGCCCGGGCCTGTAGGCCAAAGCGCTCCAAAAGCGCTGCGCGTGCCACCTCCAGGGGTTCGACCACGCCCAACTGGCTGACAGGAACGCCTTGGCGCAGCAGCCCGCTTAGCAGCGCAGTGGCCATATTGCCACCGCCTATGAAGTGAATGTTGGGTGTTTTCATGGTGCCCGCACTGTAACGCTGCTACGGCTTCGGCCATGGCAAGTTTTAAGCCTTAACCAGCGCCGCTCGCACAAGGATGTGTTGCAAAACTGTTGACACGCGTTTTTCGGCAAGGCATAATAGAGGGCTTCGCTTTGAAAAAGGCGAGATTAATTTTGCCCACTGGAGGCGTTGTGAATGGTTTGCAGCGCGGACGACGGGCCCAAGACTGGCTGATTGATGCGGTTTGTTTGAATTCACCAGGTGTGGGTTCAGGCGAGAGGCGGTGTCAAGCAGTGCAAGTTGGGAATAGATACACATGATCCAAACCGAATCCCGGCTCGACGTGGCCGACAACACCGGCGCGAAATCCGTTTTGTGCATCAAGGTGCTGGGCGGCTCCAAGCGGCGTTACGCCAGCGTGGGCGACGTCATCAAGGTCAGCATCAAGGAAGCCGCGCCGCGTGGCCGCGTCAAAAAAGGCGAGATCTACAGCGCGGTCGTGGTGCGCACGGCCAAAGGCATACGCCGTGCGGATGGCTCGCTGATTAAGTTTGACGGCAATGCTGCGGTTTTACTCAACAACAAGCTGGAGCCGATTGGCACCCGCATCTTCGGCCCGGTGACGCGCGAGCTGCGCACCGAGAAGTTCATGAAGATCGTGTCCTTGGCCCCCGAAGTTCTGTAAGGACGCGAGATGAACAAAATCCGCAAAGGCGATGAAGTGGTCGTGCTCGCTGGGCGCGACAAGGGCAGGCGTGGCAAGGTGGTGCTGCGCACAGACGACTCGCACGTCATCGTCGAGGGTATCAACTTGGTGAAGAAACACACCAAGCCCAACCCACTGAAAAACACCACGGGCGGCATTGTGGAAAAGGCCATGCCTATCCATCAATCCAATGTCGCCATTTTCAATCCCGCGTCGGCCAAGGCAGACCGGGTGGGCATCAAGCAACTGGCCGACGGTAAGCGCGTGCGCGTTTACAAGTCCAGTGGCGAAGAAATCAAGGCCGCATGACCATGGCACGCCTCCAACAACATTTCCGCGAAAAAATCGCTCCCCAGCTGATCGAAAAGTTTGGCTACAGCTCGCCCATGCAGGTGCCGCGTATCACCAAGATCACCTTGAACATGGGTGTCAGTGAAGCGGTAGCCGATAAAAAGGTGATGGACAACGCCGTGGGCGACCTGACTAAGATTGCTGGCCAAAAGCCGGTTGTCACCAAGGCGAAAAAGGCGATTGCTGGTTTCAAGATTCGCGAAGGCTTGCCCATTGGCTGCATGGTGACGCTGCGCGGCGTCAAGATGTATGAGTTCCTCGACCGTTTCGTCACCGTGGCGCTGCCCCGGGTGCGTGACTTTCGCGGCATCTCTGGGCGTGCGTTTGATGGCCGTGGCAATTACAACATCGGCGTTAAAGAGCAAATCATCTTCCCCGAAATCGAATACGACAAGGTGGATGCCTTGCGCGGCCTAAACATCAGCATTACTACCACGGCCAAGACCGACGAAGAGTGCAAAGCGCTGCTCGCTGGCTTCCGTTTCCCGTTCAAGAACTGAGGTGCTTTGTGGCAAAAATGGCTTTAATCGAGCGTGAACTCAAGCGGGACAAACTGGTCGCCAAGTACGCAAAAAAGTATGCGGAACTCAAGGCTATCGCAACCGATGCCAAGCGCTCCGACGACGAGCGTGCTGCTGCGCGCCTAGGTTTGCAAAAGCTGCCGCGCAACGCGAACCCCACGCGCCAGCGCAACCGTTGCGAAATCACCGGCCGCCCGCGCGGCACCTTCCGCCAATTCGGCTTGGCGCGAGCCAAGGTGCGCGAAATGGCGTTTGCCGGGCAAATCCCGGGCGTGGTCAAGGCCAGCTGGTAATCGGCAGGAGAGACGAAACATGAGCATGAGTGATCCCATCGCCGATTTGCTGACCCGAATCCGCAATGCGCAAATGGTGGCCAAGGCCTCCGTGTCGGTACCTTCTTCCAAAGTGAAGGTGGCGATTGCGCAGGTGCTGAAAGACGAGGGTTATATCGACAATTTCCAAGTCAAGGCGACTGACGGCAAGGCCGAGCTTCAAATCGCTTTGAAGTATCACGCCGGGCGCCCAGTGATCGAGCGCATCGAGCGCGTGAGTCGCCCCGGCTTGCGCGTGTACAAGGGCCGGGACGCGATTCCGCAGGTCATGAACGGCTTAGGCGTCGCCATCGTCACCACCCCCAAGGGCGTGATGACGGATCGCAAAGCCCGCGCCACCGGTGTCGGTGGCGAAGTGCTGTGTTACGTAGCCTAATGGCCGACGTACAGGAGAAAACAAGATGTCCCGTGTAGCAAAAATGCCAGTCACCCTGCCCAAAGGGGTGGAGGTGGCTCTGTTGGCTGACCAAATTAACGTCAAGAACGGTGCCAATGCCCTTTCTCTGGCGCAGTCTTCTCTGGTCACGGTGAGCGAGGCGAATGGTCAGCTGAGCTTTGCCCCTGCCAACGACTCGCGCGAGGCCAATGCGATGAGCGGCACCCTGCGCCAGTTGGTGAACAACATGGTGGTGGGCGTGACCAAGGGCTTTGAAAAGAAACTGAGCTTGGTCGGCGTGGGCTACAAAGCGCAGGCCCAAGGCAACAAGCTGAACCTAACTGTGGGCTATTCACACCCGATCAACATCGATATGCCAGCAGGCATCAAGGTGGAAACCCCAGTGCCCACCGAAGTGCTCATCAAAGGTGCGGACCGCCAGCGCGTGGGCCAAATCGCTGCCGAAATTCGTGCCATCCGTCCACCCGAGCCCTACAAAGGCAAGGGAATCCGCTACGCGGACGAGAAAATCACGATCAAAGAGACCAAGAAGAAATAAGGAGCTGCACCATGCTAAGCAAGAAACAGCAGCGTTTGCGCCGGGCTCGTCAAACCCGTATTCGCATTGCCACCCAGGGTGTGGCTCGCCTGACCGTCAACCGCACCAATTTGCACATGTACGCCAGCCTGATTTCTGGCGACGGCAGCAAGGTGTTGGCGAGTGCCTCCACCGCCGAAGCCGAAGTGCGCAGCGTGTTAGGCGGCGCGGCTAAGGGTGGCAACACCGCAGCCGCGCAAGCCGTGGGTAAGCGCATTGCCGAAAAAGCCAAGGCAGCGGGCATTGAGAAGGTGGCTTTTGACCGGGCGGGCTTTGCTTACCACGGTCGTGTCAAGGCATTGGCAGAAGCGGCCCGCGAAGCCGGTCTGCAGTTTTAAGCGGATGGTAAACAAACATGGCTAAATTCCAGGCAAAAACCCAGGGCGAAGCGCCCGAGGACGGTTTGCGCGAAAAGATGATTGCGGTTAACCGCGTCACCAAGGTGGTGAAGGGCGGGCGCATTCTGGGCTTTGCCGCGCTCACCGTGGTCGGTGATGGCGACGGTCGCATCGGCATGGGCAAGGGCAAATCCAAGGAAGTCCCCGCTGCGGTACAAAAAGCCATGGAAGAAGCGCGGCGCAACCTGATGAAGGTGTCGCTTAAGAGCGGTTCTATCCACCACAAGTTGACCGGCCAGCATGGCGCTGCCAACGTGATGATGATGCCCGCCCCCAAGGGTACTGGCATCATCGCGGGCGGCCCCATGCGCGCCGTTTTTGAAGTGATGGGCATCACCGACATTGTGGCTAAGAGCCATGGTTCGACCAATCCCTACAACATGGTTCGCGCCACCCTGGACGCGCTCAAGCACGCCAACACGCCGGCGGATGTAGCCGCCAAGCGTGGCAAGAGCGTGGAAGAGCTGTTCGTTTGAACGTAGGAGTTTTTTCATGACAAGCCCCCAAATGCTTACCGTTCAATTGGTGCGCAGCCCCATTGGCACCCACAGCTCGCACCGCGCCACCGTGCGCGGCCTGGGTTTGCGCAAGGTCAATAGCACCCGCGAACTGGTGGATACACCCGCTGTACGCGGCATGATTAACAAGGTGCGCTACCTGGTCAAGGTGCTCTGAATTTCCCGGTTGGCTGCATAGCAGCCCTAGACGAAAGACGATGATGGAACTCAATGGAATCAAGCCCGCAGCGGGCGCCAAGCACGCCAAGCGCCGTGTCGGTCGTGGCATCGGTTCCGGCCTGGGCAAAACCGCAGGCCGTGGGCATAAGGGGCAAAAGTCGCGCGCCGGTGGCTACCACAAGGTGGGCTTTGAAGGCGGTCAAATGCCGCTGCAACGGCGCTTGCCTAAGCGCGGCTTCAAGTCGCACCTGTTGCAGTTCAATGCCGAGGTGACGCTGTTGTCGCTGGAAAAACTGGGCTTGCCCGAGGTGGATTTGCTGGTGCTGAAAAAGGCCGGCTTGGTGCCCGAGCGCGCCAAAGTCGTGAAGATCATCAAGACGGGCAGCCTCACGCGCGCCGTGGTGCTCACGGGCGTGGCTGCCACCGCAGGTGCAAAAGCAGCGATTGAGGCCGTTGGTGGCCGCATCGCCTAAAAGCGAAGGCAGTTCAGGTGGCAACTTCTCCCGGCAAGACAGACAAGTACGGCGACCTGCGTCGCCGCTTGGTCTTTTTGTTGCTTGCCCTGCTGGTGTACCGGCTGGGTGCGCACATCCCCGTGCCGGGCATAGACCCCGGCCAGTTGCAGCAACTATTTAAAGGCCAACAAGGCGGTATTCTGAGCCTGTTCAACATGTTCTCGGGCGGCGCTTTGTCTCGCTTCACCGTGTTTGCGCTGGGAATCATGCCGTACATCTCGGCGTCCATCATCATGCAACTGCTGACCTATGTGGTGCCAACTTTTGAGCAGTTGAAGAAAGAAGGCGAGTCGGGTCGGCGCAAAATCACCCAGTACACCCGCTACGGCACGCTGGGCTTGGCGATATTTCAGTCTCTGGGCATTGCGCTGGCGCTGGAAAGCTCACCCGGTTTGGTGATTGCACCGGGCTTTGGTTTTCGCATGACGGCGGCGATTAGCCTGACCGCAGGCACGATGTTTTTGATGTGGCTGGGTGAGCAGATTACCGAGCGGGGTCTGGGCAACGGCATTTCCATCATCATTTTTGCTGGCATTGCTGCGGGCTTGCCCAACGCGGTGGGTGGTTTGCTGGAATTGGTGCGAACCGGTTCGATGAGCATTCTGGCCGCGATTTTCATCGTTGCCGTGGTAGCGCTGGTGACTTACTTTGTCGTATTCGTTGAGCGTGGGCAACGCAAAATTTTGGTGAATTACGCACGCAGGCAAGTGGGCAACAAGGTGTACGGCGGTCAGTCTTCGCACCTGCCGCTCAAGCTCAATATGGCGGGTGTGATTCCCCCCATTTTTGCCTCGTCCATCATCTTGTTGCCTGCCACGGTGGTGAGCTGGTTCAGCTCGGGCGAAAGCATGCGTTGGCTGAAAGACATTGCGGGTAGCTTGACGCCGGGGCAGCCGATTTATGTGATGTTGTATGCGTCTGCCATTGTGTTCTTCTGCTTTTTCTACACCGCCTTGGTGTTTAACAGCCGAGAGACGGCTGACAACCTGAAAAAAAGCGGCGCATTCGTACCCGGTATTCGTCCCGGTGACCAAACCGCGCGCTATATCGATAAGATTTTGTTGCGCTTGACACTGGCGGGTGCGGTTTACATCACGTTTGTGTGTTTACTGCCGGAATTCCTTATCTTGAAATGGAATGTGCCGTTTTACTTCGGTGGCACTTCCTTGCTGATTATTGTGGTGGTCACGATGGACTTCATGGCCCAGGTGCAAAACTATTTGATGTCGCACCAGTACGAGTCGCTGTTGAAAAAAGCGAATTTCAAGTCGGGCGGTTAACGCGATGTCCAAAGACGATGTGATTCAAATGCAAGGGGAAGTGGTTGAAAACCTGCCCAATGCAACTTTTCGCGTGAAATTAGAAAATGGCCACATTGTGTTGGGTCATATTTCGGGGAAAATGCGTATGCACTACATTCGTATTCTTCCCGGTGATAAGGTTACCGTGGAACTGACGCCGTACGACCTGTCTCGGGCACGCATTGTGTTCCGGGCTAAGTGAGCGGTTACCCCCAGTCATCACTGGCCTTCGTGCCCTTTTGTATTGACGGATTGTAAGGAGAATGCAATGAGAGTTTCGGCTTCGGTAAAGAAAATTTGCCGCAACTGCAAAATCATCCGCCGCAAAGGCGTGGTGCGTGTAATCTGTACCGAACCCCGGCACAAGCAGCGCCAAGGCTGAAGATCAGAGAATTTAGAGGACGAACATGGCACGTATCGCTGGCATCAATATACCGCCGCATCAGCACGCCGAGATTGGCTTGACCGCCATTTTTGGCATTGGTCGCAGCCGCGCCCGCAAGATTTGCGAGGCTTGTGGCTTGGCTTATTCCACCAAGATCAAAGACTTGACCGATGGTGACTTAGAAAAAATTCGCGATCAAATTGCGCAATTCACCATCGAGGGGGATTTGCGCCGCGAAACCACGATGAACATCAAGCGTTTGATGGACATTGGCTGCTATCGAGGCTTTCGCCACCGCCGTGGCCTGCCCATGCGCGGCCAGCGCACCCGCACCAACGCCCGCACCCGCAAGGGCCCGCGCAAGGCAGCGGCGGCACTGAAGAAATAAACGAAAAAGAGAACAGATATGGCAAAAGCTCCGGCCAATACCGCTGCACAGCGCGTGCGCAAAAAGGTTCGCAAGAACGTCTCTGACGGGGTTGCGCACGTGCACGCTTCGTTCAACAACACCATCATCACCATCACCGACCGGCAGGGCAATGCCTTGTCCTGGGCGTCGTCGGGTGGGCAAGGCTTTAAGGGCTCGCGTAAGTCCACGCCCTTTGCCGCTCAAGTGGCGTCTGAGGTCGCTGGTCGCGCAGCGGTTGAGCAAGGCATCAAGAATCTGGATGTAGAAATCAAGGGCCCGGGGCCGGGTCGCGAATCTTCGGTGCGCGCCTTGGCGGCATTGGGAATCCGTATCAACCAGATAGCCGACGTGACTCCCGTTCCACACAACGGCTGTCGTCCGCAAAAGCGCCGTCGCATCTGATACCCGTTGCACCCTGGTGGTTTGCGTCTAGGCGACGCAGGCTGTTTGGGGGTGCGCAGCGCGTTCAGCAGCGATTTTTTTATCAAGCCCACCGCCATCGGGCCATTGGCACCGAAGGCTCCCGCAGCATGCTGCGGCAGATGAAGAAAAGGACATTCAAGTGGCACGTTACCTAGGCCCCAAGGCCAAACTCTCCCGCCGCGAAGGCACGGACCTGTTTCTGAAAAGTGCGCGCCGCGCCATCAGTGACAAGGCCAAGTTCGATTCCAAACCGGGCCAGCATGGCCGTACCTCGGGTAGCCGCACGTCTGACTTTGGCATGCAGTTGCGCGAGAAGCAGAAGGTCAAGCGCATGTACGGCGTGTTGGAGCGCCAGTTTCGGCGCTACTTCGAGCAGGCGGATGCGCGCAAGGGCAATACCGGCGCCAATTTGCTCTCCATCCTGGAAACCCGCCTTGACAACGTGGTGTACCGCATGGGTTTTGGCTCGACCCGGGCCGAGGCGCGCCAGCTGGTGTCGCACAAGGCGATTACGGTGAACGGTGCGCCGGTCAATATTCCGTCTTACCAAGTTCAGGCAGGCGATGTGATTGCGGTGCGTGAAAAATCAGCCAAGCAAGGTCGGGTGGTGGAAGCGCTGCAACTGGCCCAGCAAGTCGGCTTGCCCGCTTGGGTGGAGGTGCAGTTGGACAAGGTTCAAGGCACGTTCAAGAAAGCGCCGGATCGTGACGAGTTTGCCGCTGACATCAATGAATCGCTGATCGTCGAGTTGTATTCGCGCTGATTCCCGTCGTCTGGCCCTGCCAGAGGCTTTTTTTTCGTTCCCTTTGTGCGAGACATCGCGCGAAGGGTGCTTCACCAGCCTTACCGGCGTAACGGGCCGGGGGTATTGAGAGGAAGTCTGCATGCAAACCAACCTGCTGAAACCCAAATCTATTCAAGTCGAGCAATTGGCGCCCAACAAGGCCAAAGTCACGCTGGAGCCTTTCGAGCGCGGCTACGGCCACACGCTGGGCAACGCCTTGCGGCGTGTGCTACTTTCCTCCATGGTGGGTTACTCGGCCACCGAAGTCACCATCGCCGGTGTATTGCACGAGTACTCGTCCATAGACGGCGTGCAAGAGGATGTGGTCAACATTTTGCTCAACCTCAAGGGCGTGGTGTTCAAGCTGCACAACCGCGACGAAGTGACTTTGAGCCTGCGCAAAGACGGCGAGGGTATGGTCTGCGCGGGCGATATCCAAACCCCGCACGACGTGGAAATCATCAACCCCACGCTGGTCATCGCCCACTTGTCGCCTGGCGGCAAGCTGGACATGCAGATCAAGGTTGAAAAAGGCCGTGGCTACGTACCGGGCAATATGCGCCGCTATGGCGATGAGCCCAGCAAGTCGATCGGTCGCATCGTGCTGGATGCCTCGTTTTCCCCCGTCAAGCGCGTGAGCTACACGGTGGAAAGCGCCCGTGTCGAGCAGCGCACCGATCTGGACAAGCTGGTGGTTGAAATCGAAACCAATGGCGCGGTGACTGCCGAGGACGCGGTGCGCTCCTCGGCCAAAATTTTGGTTGAGCAACTGGCGGTATTTGCCCAGCTCGAAGGCAGCGAATTGGCTGCTTTTGACTCGCCCGCACCGCGCAGCACCCAGCAGTACGACCCCATCCTGTTGCGCCCGGTGGATGAGTTGGAACTGACTGTGCGCTCGGCCAACTGCCTCAAGGCGGAAAACATTTACTACATCGGTGACCTGATTCAGCGCACCGAAAACGAGTTGCTCAAAACCCCTAACCTGGGGCGCAAGTCGCTCAACGAAATCAAAGAAGTGCTGGCCTCGCGTGGCCTCACTTTGGGCATGAAGCTGGAAAGCTGGCCACCGGCCGGGCTGGACAAGCGATAAGCCCTTTGATGTGCACCAGGCAGTACCTGATCCGGCTGCCTGCTCAATAACGAAAGGAAAGCACCATGCGTCACGGATACGGACTGCGCAAACTCAACCGCACCAGCGAGCACCGGCTTGCGATGCTGCGCAACATGATGAACTCGCTGCTGCGGCACGAAGCCATCCAAACCACGCTGCCCAAGGCCAAGGAATTGCGCCGGGTGGTTGAGCCCATGATTACCCTGGCCAAAGAAGCCACGCTGTCTAACAAGCGCCTGGCCTTTAACCGGCTGCGCGACCGCGACATCGTGGTCAAGCTGTTTGCCGAACTCGGGCCGCGCTACAAGGCGCGCCCCGGTGGCTACACCCGTATTTTGAAGATGGGTTTTCGCGTGGGTGATAACGCCCCCATGGCCCTGGTCGAGTTGGTGGATCGCCCGGAGGTTGCAGAAATACCCGCCTCTGCTCAGGAAAAACCCGCAGACTAAAGTACAATAACCGCTTACGACGCGCGATGGAGCAGCCTGGTAGCTCGTTGGGCTCATAACCCAAAGGTCGCAAGTTCAAATCTTGCTCGCGCAACCAACATCGCAGGGGCTAGGCCCTGCAACAAAAAAGCCCCCTTTTGGTGGGCTTTTTTGTTTATACATTGTTTGTAGCGTTTATTCATACCAACAGGATGTGAGGTGATATGTCGCGAGATGACGTGTTTCATCAACAGGCGCAGGCTCTGGGTTATCGCTTTGACGGCGAAATCAAGATCGGGGGTCACTATTCCCCACTTGTGCGCGACGGCCATTGCCTGTACGTCAGCGGCCAAATTCCCCGTGTTGACGACACCGTGCTGGTCACTGGTGCGGCAGGCGCGCAGGTCACGGTGGCCCAGGCACAGTTGGCCGCCAGAATTTGCATCATGCGGGCACTGGCGCTGCTCCAACGCTCGCTGGGTTCCTTGGATCGGCTCCAGGCGGTTTGCCGCATGACGGTGTTTGTTCAATCCGCTCCCCCGTTCACGCAGCAAAGCGAAGTGGCAGACGCCGCGTCAGAGATTCTCTGGGCCGTGCTGGGTTCAGCGGGCGTGCACAGTCGAACCTCGGTCGGCGTGTCGCAATTACCCAAAAACGCCACGGTGGAGATCGATCTGATCGCCACCGCGGCCGACTGACCCACGCTGACGCATGGAGCCTGCTGCGGTGCTTGCCCCAGCCTTGGAATGGGCCGACGCGGCCTTTCTGGGGAGCCTGCGCCAGCAGATGCTGCGCTTTGCGATGCAGCAACTGTCTGACAGCGTACGCGCCGAAGACGCGGTGCAGGAGGCTTTTGTCGGGGCTTTGCAAAACGCAAAAGCCTTTGGGGGTCGCTCTGCATTCAAAACCTGGGTGTTCGCCATCCTGAAACACAAGATCGCCGATAGCCTGCGCCATCGCTACCGCGACGCCGAGCGGCACGGCGCAGAACCGGGCGCAGACGACGCGCAGGATTTGTCCGAGCTGTTCCAGGCCAACGGCCATTGGGAGGGCGATGAGCGTCCGGCGGACTGGGGCGACCCACAGCAGGCTTTGCAGCAGGGCCAGTTCTGGCAGGTGCTGGAAATCTGTCTGGATGCCTTGCCAGGCCAGCAGGGCCGCGTGTTTCTGATGCGCGAATACATCGAACTCGAGCCGCAAGAAATCTGCACCTGCCTGGACATCAGCGTCAGCAACCTGAACGTGATGCTGTACCGCGCCCGTCTGCGCTTGCGGGAATGCCTGGAGAACCGCTGGTTTTGCGGCAACGGGGTAGCCGCATGAATTGCCGCGAAGCCACCGCCCTGGTGTCGCAGGCACTGGAGTGGCCGCTAGCCACTGGCACACAACTGCGCCTGCGCCTGCACCTGCTCACATGTAGCGGCTGCCGCAACTTCGGTCGCCAAGCGCCGTGGCTGCGCGACCTGCTGCGTGCCCATGCCCAAGGGCAAGACGAGCGACCGCCCCGGCGCTGAGTGCCTCAGCCGCCCCAGCGGCAGGCGATGGCGTGGTCAACCGACCAGCGGCCCGGGCCGCTGGCCATCAGGTACAGCAGCACGGTGGCCCACACACCGTGGGTGGGGTAGGCGCCCGGGAACACGAAAATTTCGATCACCAGCGTCATGCCCAGCAGCGCCAGTGCTGACAGCCGGGTCGCCAGGCCCAGCAAAATCAACAGCGCAAACACATGCTCCGCCGTGGCGGACAGGTAGGCGCCCCATACCGGAGAAATCAGCGGTAGCCGATATTCCTGCTGAAACAGCGGAATGACTGTGTCCGACAGGCGCGGCCAGCCCAGCATGAATTCCCAGTTGACGATATTGATGGCCAGGCCCTCCACCTTGGTCTGGCCCGATTGCCAAAATACGGCGGCAATCGAGAACCGCCCCAGGCTGGCGATTAGGTCATGCGGTATGCGCCCAAACCATTGCAGCAACTGCTTGTACCGCTGTATGGCGCCGGGAAAGGTCAACCAAGCCGATGGGGAATGGGATGGATTCATCAAGGTCTCCAGAGTCAGTCAGCGGCGGTATCGCCAAAGCTTGAAATGCCCACGATCTGGGCATGCCGCAGCAGCGCCGCCATGGGTTCGGTCACGTCAAATCCGGGGTCTTGGCGCTCGGCGCCCCGGGCCGCCTGGGCTACCGGCAAGCCCTGTTGCAAGCCCACCAGAAACCTGGCAGCGCCGTCGCCCAGGCTCTGCACCCGCACGTCCCGCCCGTCGCGGAACACCAGGCAGGTTTGCGGCTCATTGGGATCCACCTGCGCCAGCGCCTGCTCCCACTGGCCGGGCTCGCTCTGGTGCGCTGCCCACAGCCCATAGACCGCGTAGCGGGATTGCAGCAATTGCAGCGAGGGATGCAGTACCAGCGTCAGGCTGTCCAGCGCCTGCGCGTTGGCCAGCCAAGGCGCCAGGGCTTTGATGTCCAGGGCCGCCGGGCTGGCCGCGTGAAAGGCGCGCACCCGCAGCATCTCCAGGCGCGCCACATCGGCCAAGTAAGGCAGGCTGTTCGCGGGCGGGAATTCGGCCACGAAATCGCCGAACCCCGCGCCATAGTGGGCCAGCACCCGGCTGGTAGGCGCATGAGCGTGCACAAACACCTGCGCCATGGCACGAAAGAAGGCCTCGCCCACCAGGGCCTGGGTCACGGGAAAAGTTTGCGCCAGCGCATCGACCAGGGACACCACCACGTTGTTGCGGTACACGGCAAACCGGGGGGCTGGATCCGAGCCGTTCCAGGTTTTGAGGCCGCTTGGGCAGGGCAGGTCTGGTTTTAGCAGGCGCTGCGCAAAATCCGCTTGCCCGCTTATGTGCATAGAGGCACCTGCGCAACCGCGTCCAGCATGCAGGCGGCCTGAGCGGCCTCGCCAAGCAGCACCTCCCACGCCGGTATGTCGTTGTCGCGTTCGATCAGGGTGGGCACGGGGCCGGTCAGACCCAGCGCGAAGGCGTACAGCGCCCACACCGCTGGCGCTACCGCGCACCCATGGCTGTCGATCAGCAGCGGATCGCCCCGCGCGTCGCTTTGCTCGGAAAACCCGGCCAGATGAATCTCGCCCACCTGGTCTAAGGGAAGTGCACGCAGATAGTCGTGCACCGAGCGGTGGTGGTTGACGCCGGACACATGCACATTGCTCACGTCCAGCAGCAGGCCGCAGCCGGTACGGCGTATGACCTGGGTGATGAAGCTGGCCTCGTCTATCTCAGTGTCTTCAAACTCCAGGTAGGTGGCCGGGTTTTCCAGCAGCATGCGCCGCCCCAGCGCGGCCTGGGTCTGGTCGATATGGTCGCAAACCCGTTGTAGGCTGTCGTGCGTGTAGGCCAGCGGCAGCAGGTCGTTGAAAAAAATGCCACTGTGGCCAGACCAGGCCAGGTGCTCGGAAAAAGCCTTCGGCTCGTAGCGATCCAACAGCGCGCGCAGGGCGCGCAAATGTCCGATGTCCAGCGGCGCATCGCCGCCAATTGATAGGCCCACGCCGTGCATCGACAGGGCGTGGCGGGCCCGCACCTGCATCAGGTCTTCGTGAAAAGGCCCGCCATCAACCAGGTAGTTCTCAGCGTGAACCTCCACAAAGCGCAACGGCCCTGGGCTTTGCAGCAGATGCGGCACTTGGTCATGTTTCAAGCCCAGCCCCACGCCGCAGGGCAGGGACGTGCGCGCGGGCTGTTGCTTGGCCATGTGGCAGTGCGGGCTTGGTGGCGTGGGCGGCAGGCGCTGGCGCTCAGGCCTTTTTCTCGGCGAAGGCCTTCAACTGGCCATAGCCGGTGGGCGAGGTCGGCGAGGCCGTTTTCTCGCAGGTGCCGGCCGGCACGAATTTCCAGGCGCCGCCCTGATGATCCACTTTTGAGGTGCCGGCACAGGTGGTGCCCGCCCCGGCGGCGCAGTCGTTTTTCCCTTTCAGGGCCACGCCAAAGCATTTCTCTTTTTCTGCGGTCTGAGCATGGCTGGCCGGGCTGGCCAGGGTGAGCGCAGCCCCCATGGCCAAGGCCAGAGCAGCGGTAGAAGCGTAGCGGGTTGTGGTGGACGAACTCATGAAGACTCCTGAACAAATGAAATGAAGTTGAATGAAGCGGGTCGCGTACAGCAACCTGCCGCAAGGGTAGTCGTACTAAACCACCCTTTCATTACACCGGAGCCAAAAAAAATGCAGGCGCGCCATCAGTCGGCTGCGGCACGGGCACTCTCGCCCTTCTAAAGCCTTCGGGCCCAGGCCACCTGCCACGATGCGACAGGCGTCGGCAAAGCGTCGGGCCTGGAGTCGGCGCCGCAGCGCAGGGCGCCCATGCGTGCGGTGGTGCCCCGTCCGCAGGGACACCGCCAAGGGTGGGTATTACAGCCGCTCGAACACCGCCGCAATGCCTTGGCCGCCACCAATGCACATGGTGACCAGCGCATAGCGCGCACCCACGCGATGCAACTCGTACACCGCCTTGGTAGCCAGGAAGGCGCCCGAGCAACCGATGGGGTGGCCCAGCGCGATGGCGCCGCCGTTGACATTGGTCTTGGCCATATCCAGCCCCAGGCCGCGCGCCACCGCAATGGCCTGGGCTGCGAAGGCTTCGTTGCTTTCGATCACGTCGATCTGCTCCAGCGTCAGCCCCGCTTTTTTAAGCGCCAGCTTGGTGGCTGGAATCGGCCCCTCGCCCATGACCTCATTGGGTACACCCGCTACCGCGTAGGACACCAGCCGTGCCAACGGCTTATGCCCGGCAGCCGCCGCCACTGCCGCATCGGCCAGCACGAAGAAGGCCGCGCCGTCGTTGATGCCCGAGGCGTTGCCCGCCGTTACCGAGCCGTCCTTTTTGAACGCCGGCTTCATCTTGGAGAGCGTCTCCATACTGGTATTGGCCTTCACATGCTCGTCGGTATCAAACACCACCTCGCCCTTGCGGGTCTGCTTCACGATGGGCACGATTTGGGAGCGGAAACGCCCCTCGGCAATGGCCACGGCGGCGCGGCGGTGCGATTCCACGGCCAGCGCGTCCTGTTCTTCGCGTGTGATGCCCCATTTGGTGACCAGGTTCTCCGCCGTGATGCCCATGTGGCCCACACCAAACGGGTCGGTTAAGGTGGCCACCATGGTGTCAATGAGCTTGGTGTCACCCATGCGCGCGCCGCTGCGCATGGCGGGCGAGAGGTAGCCGCCACGGCTCATTACCTCTACGCCGCCGCCCACGCCGTAGTCGCAATCGCCCAACAAAATGTTTTGCGCCGTCGTGACGATGGCTTGCAAGCCAGATGAGCACAGCCGGTTAACCGACATGGCCACTGAATCCATGGGCAAGCCGGCCTGAATGGACGCCACGCGCGCCACGTAGGGAAAGCGGCTTTCGGTGGGAATGGTGTTGCCCACGGTCACGTAGTTGATGGCTTTGGGGTCCACGCCCGAGCGCTGCACCGCCTCCTTCATCACCGTACCGGCCAGCTCCGCCGGTTCGATATCCGCTAAGCCACCGGCAAAAGAACCAATGGCCGAACGCGCCGCACCCAAAACCACTACATCACGCTTGCTCATCTTGCTGTCTCCTCTAGGGTTGAATCAAAAATACCACTGTAGAGACAGCGGCTGGCGCGTAGCTTACCGCCATGGGCAGCAGCTTTGCTGCATTTTGCTCCGCGCAATAGGCGTTTCGTCGCAAAACGCTGGCCCACCGACCAACCCCCCGCGCACACTGCACGCCTCGTTATGAAAGGAGCCGCTCTATGCCGTCCATCCCCCATCCATTTTTTCTACATGTCGCAGCGTCTGCGCTGGCGTTGGCTGCAGCCATGGTCGCAACACCTGTACAGGCTGCAGACCTGACCCTGCGCGTCGATGGCGTCGCCAGCGCCAACGGCAATGTGATGGTGGCCGTGTTTGACGACGCCAAAGCCTTCCCACGCGGCAAATTCCGCGCCGCTCAAATGGCGCCTGCGACAACCGGCACCGTCGAGCTGGTGTTTAAAGGCTTGAGCCCAGGCCGTTACGCGGTATCGGCCTATCACGATGCCAACAGCAACCAAAAGCTGGACGCCAACATGGTCGGTGAACCGACGGAAGCCTACGGCTTTTCGCGTGACGCAAGGGCCAGCTATGGCCCCCCTACATTTGACGAGGCCGCGTTTGATCTGCGCGCCAGCGCGGTGCAACTCAGCATTCACTTGAAGTAGGGGCTGTTGCCATGCAGCCGGAACAGACCTTGCTCGCCTTGACTGGCATAGAGCGCGAATTTTCTCTGGGCCAAACCCGTATCCACGCCCTGCGCGGCATTAATTTGCGCGTGCAGGCGGGGGAATTCATGGCCATCTGGGGCCCCTCGGGTAGCGGCAAATCGACGCTGCTTAACATGCTGGGCCTGATCGACACGCCAGACAAAGGCAGCCTGTATTTTGACGGTCAGGACGTGCACGGCCTATCCGACGACGCGTTGTCAGACTGCCGTAACCGCAAGATTGGCTTCGTGTTCCAGAGCTTCAACTTGGTGCCCGTGCTCACCGCGCAGGAGAACGTGGGCCTCCCCTTGCAGGTACAGGGCGTAGGCGCAGCCGAAATCAAGCGCCGCTCGGCCCAGTGCTTGGATAGCGTGGGTTTGTCCGCCTATCTCGCATTTCGCCCCGACCGCTTGAGCGGGGGCCAGCGCCAGCGGGTGGCCATTGCGCGGGCGCTAATCGGTCATCCGCGCCTACTGATTGCCGACGAACCCACCGCCAACCTGGACTCGCAAACCAGCCAGGAGGTGATTGACTTGATTGAAAAACTCAACCGCGAAACGGGCGTGACATGCGTTTTCACCACCCACGACCCGCGCCTGCTGGCGCGCGTTCCGCGCCAACTGCGCCTACAAGACGGCTTGATTTCGCAAGACCGCTACCAAGAACTGCGCGTGTCATGAGCCGCAACGACCTCGTCCTCGCCTGGCGCAACCTGTGGCGCAATCGGCGCCGCAGCTTGGTCACGGTGCTCAGCTTGGCGTTTGGCTTTGCCGCCGTGGCCTTGTTTGCCGGCTACACCCAATCCACCTATGCAGCGCTGGGCAACGCCGCCGTGCATGCGGAATTGATTGGCCACCTCAGCATCAACCGCAGCGGCTGGCAGACCGAGGGCAAGTTGCAGCCAGACCGCTACTTGCTCAGTGCCGCCGACATCGCCCGTGTGCGCGCCATCGTCGCCCGTCGCATCCCAGGGGCGCAGCTCATGCCCAGGCTCAGCGTGTCGGGCCTGCTGTCTAACGGGCGCAGCAGCACCATCTTCATCGCCAATGGCATCGCACCCAAAGACTTGGATGCCTTGCGCGGGCCGTTTCGCAACGCGCCCGGTGCCTTGCATGAAGACCAGGCCAACGGCGTGACGGTGGGCCAGGGCCTAGCCGATGTACTGGGCTTCAAAAACGGCGACTCGGCCTCGGTACTCGCCAGCACCGTGCACGGCCAGGCGAACGCCGCCGATGTGGACATTGCCGACAGCGTGAACACCGGCAATATCGCGACCAACGACAAGCTGATGCTGATGCCGCTGGCGCTGGCGCAAAGCCTGCTTGACGCCAAAGACCGGGCCGAACTGCTGACCGTGCTCCTGCCCGCTGGCCGCCCCAACGCGCCGCGCACACCCGAGGACAGCGTACGCAGCATCTACACCCAAACGCCGCCAGACGAGCAGCAATCGCAGGCGCTGCGCACGCTGTTGGCAGCCGAATTTGCGCAGGCGGGGCTGGGTTTGGAGGTGCGCACCTGGCAAGAAATGTCGGCCTTTTTTCGCCAAGTGCGCGGGCTCTACGACACGATTTTTGCGCTCATGCTGTGCGTGGTGCTGGCCATCGTGGCGTTGTCGATTGCCAACGCCATGGGCATGGCCGTGGTGGAGCGCACGCGTGAAATCGGCACCCTGCGCGCCATTGGCATGCGTCGCTCGGGTATTACGCGAGCGTTTGTCAGCGAGGCACTGTTGCTGGTGCTGGTGGGCACGGCAGTGGGCTTGGTGTTGACCGGCCTCATCCGCTGGGGCGTGAACGCCGCCAATATCCGCTACGTGCCCCCTGGCAACACCAGCAGCGTGCCGATTTACATCGGTTTTGACTGGGCGCGTACCGCCTGGGCGGCGGCCTTGCTGGCCGTGCTGGCGGTAGCGGCTGCCTTTGTGCCAGCGCGGCGCGCGGCACGCCAACCCATCATCGAATCCCTGGGGCATGTATGAGCCACGGTCACCCCCATTCAGTTGTTTCCTGGCTGCGACAGCTGCGCATGAGCCTTGGTTTCATGGCCCTGGCCTGCGGCGCGGCAGGCGCTGCGGAGCCGACGGTGGACGCCATGCAGTGGCTCAAAAGCTCAGACCAGGCACGCGGTGGCGGCTTCAGTGGCCTGGTGTGGGAGGTGCACACCACCAGCACCGGCACCGGCATGGAAGACCAGACGCCCCAGGTACTGCGCTTAAAAGCCATAGACACGGCCAGCGTGGCCGAGGTGTTGGAGCCACCCAACAGCAAAGGCTCCAAAATTTTGCAGTCCGAGCGCAATATGTGGATCAGCAAGCCGGGCTTGAAAAAGCCGGTCGCCATCTCGCCACGCCAGCGCCTCACTGGCCAAGCGGCCATTGGGGACATTGCCGCCACCAACTATGCACGCGATTACAGCGCCACCTACTTGCGCGACGAGACGGTGGGCGATGAGCCCTGCCATGTGCTGGAACTGACCGCCGTCAACCGCCAGACCACCTACGACCGCATCGTTTATTGGGTATCGGCGCGCCGGGGCGTGGCGCTGCGGGCAGACTTTTTATCCCTCTCTGGCAAGCGGCTGAAATCCGCCGAGTTTGAATACGGCAACAGCATCATCGCCAACGGCAAGTCGCTGGCCTTCGTGAGCCGCATGACGATTGCCGATGCCCTTACCGACGCCCGCACCACCCTGGACTATCGCCGCGTCAAACCGCAGGTGCTCAGCCCGTCTGAGTTCGACGTCGGGAATCTGCAATGAGCCGCCGGTGGCTGGCGCTTTGTCGCCATTTCCTCGGCCCCAACGGGCGCTGTGTGGGCGCGGCGCTGCTGCTGGTGCTGGGCAGTGCAGCCGCCTGCGCGCAGGCCGAGCCCGACCCGCCGGAGGCCGAACCCGCGTGGCGATTCAACCCCGCGCTAGAGGTGTGGGGCTACGGCACCAGCAACCAACGCACCAGCGACAGCCTGCTCAACCCCGGCAACCGCGTGGCCCGCTTGGCACAAAACCAGGCCCTGCTGGACGCGCGCCTGAACCTGCGTTGGCAGACCCCAGGGGTAGATGTGCTGCTCAGCCCGCGCCTGCTGGAACAGCAAGACCAAATCGCTTTCAGCGGCGGCAATACGGCGAGCGTACGCACGGGCAGCCTGCGCCTGAACCAAGGCTTTATGCGTGTCCAGGTCGGCACGCAGGCCCTTACCCTCGGGCGCGAGCTGTTCACCTGGGGGCCAGCCAACTTCCGCTCGCCCAGCAACCCGTTTTACTTTGACGCCGGGCGCACCAACCCGCTGGCTGCCCCCCCGGGCATAGACCTGGTGCGCAGCACCTACAGCCAGGGCAATTGGCGTGCCACCGCAGCCTATGTGGCATCCACCAGCCCACTCACCCCCGCCCTGGATGCTGGCCACACCGTTCTGATTAAGCTGGACCAGCAAGGCAGCAGCTACCTGGCCAGCCTAATCGCCAGCCAAGGCAGGGGTGACGCCGCCTTTGTCGGCGGCTTTGCCCAGTTCACCCCCGACGACGCTTGGCTGGTTTACGGCGAGTGGGGCGAAGGCCCCTCGGCCTACCAGTTGTGGCCCGCCACCGACACGCCGCCACCCTTCTACACCGTGCAGCAGCCCGGTCTGCACCAACGCACCCAATTGCTGGGCGCCAGCCGCACGCTGGATAACGGCCATATCCTGGCTGCCGAGTACCTGCACAACGCCAGTGGCTACAGCTCAGCCGAGCAAGGCTTGTATTTCGCCCAGGCCCGCGCCGCTGCCGCACTCACCCACAGCGCCCAGGCCTCCCAAGCCTACCGCGCACTGGGCCAAGCGCTGGCCTACGCACCCCGCCTGCTGGGGCGCGACTATCTGTGGCTGAGCTGGCAAAGCAACCCCCAGCAAAGCGCCCTCTATTGGCGCGCCGAATGGGTCTGCCAAAGCCCAGACCGTAGCTGCCAAACCCTGCTGTACCTGGAGCGCAACTTTCAGCCCCGCTTAAGCGGCTTTGTCAGCCTCACCCACCACCTAGGCGACGCGCAAACCGAATACGGCGCCCTGCTACGCAACCGCCTCACGCTGGGGCTGAAACTGTTTGCGCTTTAAGCCGGTCGCAGAGGGTTCACCTTCTCCATCGCGCTAAAAACATCTACCCCAGAGACAGAACGCCGCTGCTGCCGCTTAGCGGCTTGTCCCCGGGCTGATCCTTTTTTGCGCGCCAACAACCAATCCTTCGGGGACAGATCGCAGCCCGCGCAAGCGGACAAGCTCTGTCCCCAGCACCACACCTGCTGGTGCGAAATGCCGGAGGGCTGACCGGCCTCGGGAAGGCAAGCTGATTGCCGAGACGAGGGGGTTGGCTCGTCTGGGGCTTCAGGGCCAGACCGGTGCGAGTGGGGACAGAGCGACGCGCCCTTGGCGCTCCGATCTGTCCCCGGGCCGGTCTTTTTTTGCGCGCCAACAACCAATCCTTCGGGGACAGATCGCAGGCCGCGTAAGCGGACAAGCTCTGTCCCCGGGTACACACGCTGGCGCGAAACAAGGCTTCAATCTCCCCCGCCCTGTGCGTCGGCGAGCAGCGCAGGCTCAGGCGGATCAAGAGGCGCGGCTTGTTTGAGCCCGCAGGGCGAGTTTGCCGCGCCTCCCGCCTGAGCGGAGCAGCGCAGCGAACCGGCGCGGCACGCGCCGAGCGACGAACCGGGCTCGCCTTTCTTTGGCTTACTTTTCTTTGGCGAAACAAAGAAAAGTAAGGCCCGCCCGGCAAGGGCAAAGCAGGCGTGAGGGGGTGCCTACAGCTTCAGGGCCAGACCGGTGCGAGTGGGGACAGAGCTGCGCGCCCTTAGAGCTCCGATCTGTCCCCGGGCTGCTCTCTTTTTGCGCGCCAACAACCAATCCTTCGGGGACAGATCGCAGGCCGCGCAAGCGGACAAGCTCTGTCCCCAGCACCACACCTTTTGGTGCGAAATGCCGGAGGGCTGACCGGCCTCGGGAAGGCGAGGTGATTGCCAAGGCGAGGGGGTTGGCTCGCCTACAGCTTCAGGGCCAGACCGGTGCGGATGGGGACAGAGCTACGCGCCCTTGGCGCTCCGATCTGTCCCCGGGCTAGTCTTTTTTTGCGCGCCAACAACCAATCCTTCGGGGACAGATCGCAGGCCGCGCAAGCGGACAAGCTCTGTCCCCAGGTACACACACTGGCGCTAAACAAGGTGCTTATCTCCCCCGCCCTGTGCGTCGGCGAGCAGCGCAGGCTCAGGCGGATCAAGAGGCGCGGCTTGTCTGAGCCCGCAGGGCGAGTTTGCCGCGCCTCCCGCCTGAGCGGAGCAGCGCAGCGAACCGGCGCGGCACGCGCCGAGCGACGAACCGGGCTCGCC
>Ga0136644_10000929_pt1 | contig 23400 bp, 16 predicted proteins | sample C_130820_EF_Meta_FD_94780 | JGI IMG/M metagenome (GOLD analysis project Ga0136644, IMG submission 94780) | Freshwater microbial communities from Lake Croche, Canada to study carbon cycling - C_130820_EF_MetaG (v2) (version 2) | ecosystem: Environmental > Aquatic > Freshwater > Lake | place...
AAATGATATCAATACTGATTTTATTACGAATCAGAATCCAAATTTATTAAAAGCGGCTGTAAAAATAAATACTATAACAGAACAATTAACTACTGTACTTCAATCACAAGACCCCAATATCACTAATACCGGTGTATTTTCTTCTATTGTAACTGTTATTTCCAATACATCTGGTTCTACTATCGATTTTACAAATCCAACTACTATTGCATCTATTGTAAATAGTTCGATTGTGAATCCAAGTGAAAATACGCTTAATAACTCTTCTACAATTGCATCTAATATCTCTCAAAGTATTGATTCTGCAACTGGTAGTTTTACTCAAACGATATCCGATATTGCAAAAACAGTAGTTGCTACAACTCAATATGTAAATTCTGTGGACTTAACTATAGTAGTAGATTCTACTGATATGCAAACCCAAGTCGTAACCAATGCTGCTTCAATCACAATCGATTTAGCTTCTATTTATAAACCATTTATATTTACGATTTCAAATGGAGATTTCAATAATAGTACGCAACTTCCAATAGTAAATACAGGTGGGTCATTTACAGATTTATCATCAAATATAAGAGTCATTGGGGATACTACAACCGTTACTATCTTTTGGACTTCCTATACCAATAATAACTCTAACGATGGGTTATCGTTTAATACGTCTGTAGTAACATATGGTAATGCTTCTTCTATAAATATAATCCAATTTACAGGAGTTCCATTAGTAAATATGGTGGATTTATCAAGTGCATCATTTGCTGGTTTTTCTGGACAAATCACTTCTACTGATGTTCCTACTATTCCTAACCCTGGGTTAGCATATTGTTTTTATAATTCGACCTTTAGTAATTTTGGAAATATAGGAAATTGGGATACATCAAAAGTAAGTAATATGGATTATATGTTTTACAATGCGAATAATTTTAACTATTATTCTATTGGAAATTGGAATTTTTCTTCTGTTTCATCTATAATTAATTTTATAGAGAAGACAGGTTTCTGGTTGAATGGTTGTTTTTCATTTTTAACAAATATTTCTAATAATATTACTATTAGTAATGAAGATTTTGGAATAATACCTGGTATTAGAACTAGTGATTATAATACAATTGCAACAAAATTAACAAATAAATCTATTACATTTGTAAATATTTTTACATATACTTCAACACAATTTAATAATTCGGGATATAGTATAAGTTATTTGAAAACTGCAGGATATACTGCTTCTGATTTAAAAACAGCTGGATATACTACTTCTGATTTAAAAACAGCTGGATATAGTATTTCTGATATATTATCAGCTGGATACACTGCTTCTGATTTAAAAACTGCTGGATATACTGCTTCTAATTTAAAAACAGCTGGATATAGTATTTCTGATTTAAAAACAGCTGGATATAGTATTTCTGATTTAAAAACAGCTGGATATAGTATTTCTGATTTAAAAACAATAGGATATAGTGATTCTGATATATTATCAGCTGGATATACTGCTTCTGATTTAAAAACTGCTGGATATACTGCTTCTGATTTAAAAACTGCTGGATATACTGTTTCTAATTTAAAAACAGCTGGATATACTGCTTCTGATTTAAAAACAGCTGGATATAGTGATTCTGATATATTATCAGCTGGATATACTGCTTCTCAATTGAAAATCGCAGGATATACTGCTTTTGATTTAAAAACAGCTGGATATAGTGATTCTGATATATTATCAACTGGATATACTGCTTATGATTTAAAAACTGCTGGATATACTGCTTATGATTTAAAAACTGCTGGATATACTGCTTATGATTTAAAAACAGCTGGATATAGTATTTCTGATATATTATCAGCTGGATATAGTATTTCTGATTTAAAAACAGCTGGATACACTGCTTCTGATTTAAAAACAGCTGGATATAGTATTTCTGATTTAAAAACAGCTGGATATAGTGATTCTCATATATTATCAGCTGGATATACTGCTTCTGATTTAAAAACTGCAGGATATACTGCTTCTCAATTAAAACGCGCTGGATACAGTAATACTGATTTACAAAATGCTGGCTATGATATGTCATTAATATGTTTCAAAGAAGATACACAAATTTTAACAAATAAAGGATATATTCCAATTCAAAACCTAAGAAAAGGCGACCTAATAAAAACATTAAAAAATGATTATAAACCGATTGTTATGATTGGTAAAAGAGAAATATATCATCCTGCTTTACAAGAAAGAATAAAGGATCAATTATATAAATGTTCTCAAAATGAATATCCTGAAATTTTTGAATCTCTCTGTATAACAGGATGTCACTGTATTTTAGTAGATAATTTTATAAGTGAAGAACAAAAAAATAAAACGATCGAAATAAATAAAAAAATTTATGTAACAGATAATAAATACCGACTTCCAGCAGCTGCTGATAATAGAGCAACCGTGTATGAAAAAAGTGGGGATTATACAATTTATCATTTAGCCTTAGAAAATGATGATTATTATATGAATTATGGTATTTTTGCAAATGGATTATTAGTAGAAACATGTTCCAAAAGATATTTGAAAGAATTATCAAATATGACTTTGATTGAATAAATCTAATTTATCGGACAAATTATGATAAAATTATAGTAAATAACATGATTTACGAAAACCTATATCCTAGTAACAAATTAGACAGATTTTATAGGTTACTCAATGGATTATAACAAATATAAAGAATATGCGATAAAATATTTGAATCCTTTCCACATGACACCCCTTTGAAATAACGATAAATTTGTCGTTATTTCATCCTTATCATAATAAAGAAAATATTTATTTTATGATATCTAACATTCATTATTAAATATGAAATAATATGGATTTTTGAAAATTAATTTGTAGAATTACCGTCTGGAGGGAGTTAATTAATATTTTTTACACCTGTTAACCTTTCAATCGCCGATTTATTATCATAATTCCACCTACAGTTTACGTCGGCGGAATTATTGTATATAAAAGGTGATTTATCGGTTACAAAGTAATAATTACCTAATTGAGTTCAAAGATTTCGACCCTTGTGGTCGAAATTTCACTTCGTAGTAAATGTAAAAAGGTGTAAAATATTCTCGTAATCATAATAATATAAAAATATTGAATTTATAAAATTGAATTCTTTTTTTTTATTTCTATCAGGAGTATAACTTGCCCCCAAAGCACTAAACGTAAACATACCAAAATGAGCAATTTTATAAATGAAGATATGGCTAGCAATCACGTAGAGATCGATGACCTATACGATAAAATCGAATATCCTGAAGGAAAGGATTATAAAACCTACCGTGGATTCAGATACCATTTGAATTTCCCAGACGAGTGGATCTTATACGAGAAGGAAGATACTGGACGTGCTTGCGCCAACTGTGTCGGTAGACCCTCACAATTTACAGGATTACCCGATATGACGGGATTCGCAATGTGGCGCGGTATCATCCTAGGATACTGTTCTAACTGTGCTCATCATGACTACACCTACGAGAGAGGACGAGGATTTATGGGAGATGGCGTTGAACATCCAAATACCGCGGTAAGTGCATTTGATATGTATCTAGGTGAAATCGACTTTGAAACTTTAGGTGACCTGGATATGAACCCCGATAATACGCTGGAGAACCAGGAGAAGACGCTGGAGGAAGTGAAACCCCTTGTTATTGATAACGAATATTATGACGAAATGGCGTATGAAATGAATTCATTTGAAGAATATGATCATTTAAAACCATCTGAATCCATTTGCGAAAAATGTTGTTACAGATTCCCGAGCTATACAGCTGACAGCAGGTGCGAGAATTGTAATACTATGTTTTGTATGATGTGCGACAGGTCAGCTTGTGACGAACGTGGATACTGTCCTGACCATATCGAAGAGCCAGAAGAAGAAGAACAATATCCAGATGAAGAAAATCAAGAAGAAGAATCAGACGAAGAATGGCTAGATACGAAGTTCCTTTGCTCTCACTGTCATACATTACTTCCAGAGGTTAGCGCTATCAAAGGAGTATATCGCTGTCTTAATTGCAACACGAAATACTGCCCCTGCTGTTTCCATGGAATTAATGGACCTAGAGAAACACATAATTGCGATGGAGAAGAAGATGGTGAAGTATTCTCACGTGCCTACGATAAGGCGACCAGCCGTCGTTCCAAGAGTTCTCCTCGTTAGACAATATAAAATAGATAAAAAATAGCTACATAGTTATAAGTTGGATATAGGATATAGTAGGATAGATATAGTATAATATATATTTTTTATCGGATTTTTATTTCGCTTTTATTCCAAAACAATCCGTTATCTTTCGAATCCCATGTTGCTCATTAAATATTTTCTGTAAAAATCCATCGAATAATATTGTCTTTACTTTTTGCGAACAATATTTTTCCTTCTTTTTCATAAGGGCCTCCATATCGCCACCATATTCTTTTTCTAAAACAATCATCTCCTTTTTAAACGCCCGAATAAGTTGCGATTTCTTCTGTAATTCCCATATCTGTTCTACTGCTAGACCAAATAACTGTTGAAGTGGTTTCATTAATTGATTCGTAATATAATGGGTATAATCAATCGGAATTTTATTTTGGATAATAAAATCGGTATTCTCAATCTTATCGCCCTGCAGAGCCTTCTTATCTGGATTCACAATATATACATATTTAATACGGTCACCAGGTTTTGGTTTATTTCCTGGATCCCTCTTGCCCATTCTATCAGCTAAGACACGATGTGCAATCTGTTGTGGATTTTTATAATCACCTCGGAGTGCCTTTGTAATCGCGAGTTTATCCATAGGGACTTTTCCATCAATTAAATCCTGAAGGGATTTGTTTAAGAAATCAATAGCTCCTTTTAAATTCTCCTTCATCAAATAGTCTAGGATACCGCCATAGACATCTTTCACCAAATCGCAATTATCGCGGCGTTTGAGAACGAGCCCCATGAATTTCAGTTTCCCCTTATTCGGATCTTCTTCGTACAAAGTACCAACATAACGTTTTTTAGATAGGAGAATAAAGGGCATGAGAGTTTTCTCATATGCGAGCGCCATGGGAGGTTTCAAATATTTAGTACATAGATCGGCTGCATCTTGTGCAATTTCAATTGTGGCCTCTAATGCTTGGTGGCCACGGATCTTTTCTTGAGTCTCGGGATTTTCCAGATTGAATGTGAAGAATACAGAATCTGTGTCACCATAAACATATTCGGCTTTACATCGTACTGGACCTTGACAAGCTGTTTCATAAACTCTATCTCCATATACTTCTTCGATAATTCGTTTCGCATAGATAATCATACTTCGTCCAGTTGCGGTCGTCGATGCTGCTACATCCTTATCATAGAATGTCGATGTTTTTGCACCACATTGACCATAGAGCGAATTCGCCGTTACTTTATAACCTAATTGCCTTTTATCTAAAATATTCTGCATAAAGGGATCTTTTTCACCCTTGGCCTGTTTTCGCGTATCTGAACGGGCTTTCAGAAGCTCCTCTAAAATAGCAGGCATAACCGATTTCTGATTATCTGGAAGTTGTGCCCAACAACATACCATTTTTCCGACTTTTGTTTTTACTTCACGACCCTTGGGTTTATCGGCAGGGCGTATCCATTTAAAGGAATCGAATTCCACATGAATATATTCGTATCCAGGAAGTTCGTCATAAATATATCTGCCTGTTTTCGGATCTTTTTCACCTGTTTCTTTTATAAGGTTCCCTTCTAAATCGTATTCTTTTGTCCATACCTTACTATCATGTGAGTAGTTTTGTGATATCATCGAACTGGGGTATAGAGAGGAGTAATCTACACAGGCAACTGGATTATCCATATACATCGAACATTTCGGAGGAAGGACAATCGCCCCCTCATAACCATCATTCCCTTTCCCCTTTTCTAAATCGGGCATCAAAGTATTCTTATCTCTGCATTTCTTTGCTACATAACTGGTCAACTTAACACCTTGACCACGGAATACTAAATAACTGACTGGTACCGAACAAATCCGCGACATTTCTACATATCCAGTAATCACATCGATCTTATTCATCAGGTGGTGGACAAGATTACAATCCTGAATACAGTATTTCGCGACAATTGCACGATCTGCTGCCGAACCATTAGAAAGTCGGAAAATATCTTGGGGTGAGACATCATCTTTCGCCATTCCCCATTTAATCGATTTCTTTTGTTTGGCTTTATCTCCCGCTTCTTCTAAAATATCATGTGTTCCACTTATGATTATCACATTATATTTTGATTGTTTTAGACTCCCTTTATACATCTCTTCGACTTCTACTCCATATTCAATATCTAAAACACGGAATTTCTGGCCATCCTTATAATAATCCGATGAAAATCCGATTATTTCGATATGGATAAAATCGTCTTTATTTAGACCCGCCAGATTCGAACTATAGAGGCGTGTAGTCCCTCGCTCTTCATCAAATTCGACTTTTTTAATATCGTCGCTAATATACTGGCCCGCGACATCATCGAGTTTATAGGATGACAGATTGAAATCGCGGCGGAAATAGGCATACATATCGATTTGTAGACGGCCAATCATACTGAAATATCGCAAATCATATTCACCAGATGCAATCGCTATTTTCGTATTTTCGATATCATAACCAGTGATATCACCTGTGATAGTATCCTTGATTTCCTTTGCTGAAAGTTGGCCCTGGATTCGAGAGAGTCGGAAAAAGTCTTCTTCTACTCTTAACTCTTGGGCTCGACGAAACATAAATTCATAATCGAACCCGAAAATATTATAACCAATAATAATATCGGGATTTTCTCTTTGAATAAGAGCTGTCCATTGCGTAAGTAAATCTGATTCTTCTTCGACGGTTTCGATTTCAGCGCCTTCTACAGCATCACATGTCCCAAGTACTAAACAATGATTTAAATAGGGGACTTTTTCACCATATTTCAAAAAGGTCGATCCAATAAAAGTGACTTTATCACCTTCTAACTTAGGAAATGTTCTACAGAATTTATCATTTGTGAAATTCACTTTTTCTTCACGACTATATTCTTCATTTAATAACATATCAATAATAGTAGTCTGTTTGTTTTCGACAATTTTCTTAGAAGATAATTTCTTTTTTTTAGGAAATTCTATACCATGATCCGATTCTCTATCTGATTCGTCGCCATCACCATGACCAGTTACAGTATATTCTTTCGTGGCCTCATCTTTTATTTTCTCAAACATATTCTCGATAGTAATCGCCTTTCCAGTATTATCTGCAATATCGGTATAATTCGGGTCATCAATAGATGTTTGTAAAATACGTATAATCAATGATTGAATGGTTTCCTTTGTTGGCGGATATTGTGGATAGACGATATCAATATCGTCGAGAGATCCATAGCCAAAAGCAGTTAAGACCGCTTTTGTTAAAAGTGTCTCTGCTTTTTGTTTAGACCCGTCAATATTTGATAATTGTTTTTGAAACACATCGACTATATTCGATGCAAGGCGTTTATAGGATTTTATAGGTACTGGGAAATCGCCATGAGACGAACTGGCCTCAATATCAAAACTACAGATTTTATAGGGCACGGGTGTCTCCTTCTCTGGCGCTGCAATGACACACTTCAACGAACAAATATATTCGTATGTACAACTCGTTGATTTTTCGAGTGGCGCCGTACATTTTGTAGTGATAATTCTCACCCATCCCGAAGGACTGATATTTTGTATATGAAAATAACGTAGAACGGGGGCAATCGAACTTTCATAGAGTTCTAGCTGTGCCCCTTGGAAGAACAAATTTGTCCGTTTTCTTTCATTCGTTTTTTGATCGTAGGAATACCAGAGATTCTTCACTTTATTCATCGCTTGGAGGTTATGGAAAGTAAGTAGGACGAATTTAAAAGTTTTTCCCCCAGTAAATCCATAGAGTTTTTGATGTTCTACTAGTTTGGCCGAGAGAATCGCTGAACTTGCATATTTCATGGATTTATTGGATTTTAAGTATTGTAGAAAATCATGGGTCGTATTATCGTTCCAATGATCGCCGACTTTTACATAGAAGAATGGTTTATAATCATTAATATAGAGACAACATGTTTCACCCTTTTCATTGAGTCCAAACATTTGGATCGTAAAATGGATATCGGAACATTTTGTATAAGATACAGTAGATGCGGATGAGGCAGACGACTCATCTGAAGACGATATGATTGGTCGTTTTGTATTATTATCATAAACATTAAAATCGAGTAATCGAAAGTATTTTCCGAGAGACCGTGTTTGTTTATTAGACATGGTTTCTAAACAAGGTTTTACTGAAAGAATTAATGTGTTATGTTTATATTTTTTCTTTAATCGCTTACTAAAAGGTCAATTTTATGCTTGTTATATTTTTATATTTATGCTATAAAAATATAAAGTTTAGATTATTTTATTTTCTAGATTTTCGATATTTTTTAGTGGCTCTAGATTTTCTTTTTTTACCTCCTCTACTCGCAAATTTCGATTTTGATTTTTTAGTAACAGCAGGTTTAACATATCCATAATTAGCTTTTGCATTCGCAGTTTCACGTGCAGAACTCATATTTGAATTAGATTTTATCCTTCCTAATAACGGCATAATCTCTCGTTCTGCTTCTAATTCTTCTCTTTTTTGTGCATTTGATTTTGATTTATCATATAACTTAGCCAATTCTTCATATGCTTCATCTTCATCTAAACTTGCATTAAAATCTGCATTTACTTTTTTGTTTCTTGTTTTTTTATTGGCTCTTTTTTGTCCGTCTAAAACAACGTCTCCAGAGGATGAACGTTCGAGTACTCTAGAAAATCGTAATGATTTCGATTTTTTTGTAGGAGTTCCAGGCATTATATATTTATGGAATATTTTATTGTTTTTTGGAGATATTTCTAAAATATAAAAAATATTCTATAATTATATAATGTCATTAATTAAAACTAAAATAGCAGATATTATTTTCGATGAAAATACAACAAAATATCAAAAATTATCGGATATTTTAAAGATTCTTGTAGATTATTGTAATATAAATAATAATAAATATATGATTATTGCTTCTTATGGATTACGCGTTTATCGCCCAATAAATGATTTAGATATGAATATGGAAGCAGATGAATGGATGAAATTACAAAAATTACTAGATTTAGGAATTGGTATTACTGAAACATATAATGGTCAGGTTCGCTATTTTTTAGATATGACTAAAGAATATCAACAAGTAGATCCATCTGAAAAAGATTTTTCAATAGAGATTTTTAAAAAAGAAGTTGGTGAAGGGTATCCTGATTCTACATTTAGTATATCCCATTTATTTAAAAATAACGGATTAGAGAGAGATGAAAATAAACATTTATATTTTAATAAAAATACATTATTGCGTTGGAAAAAAATAACAAATCGTCCAAAAGATATCATTGATATTAAAATTTTAGAAAATTTGATAAAAAAAAGAAAAAAACATAAATCAAAACGATGCCCGAATGGTAAAAGAAGGAATAGAAAAACTAAAAAATGTGAAAAAAGATAAAATTGATATATTTATAGAATATATTTTGGAAAATATATTATATCATGTTGAGAGTATTTACCGTATTATCCATTATTTATACAAGTCGGCTTCTACATAATAATGTATGTAATTTATTATTATTGAATAATCTAGAAATATTACCGCTAGTAGAAAACAGAATAAATGAACCAATTCTAATAAAACACTATGATAATATTGAAGAAATTTTACGTATAAATTTTATTTTAGAATAAAACAAACCTTATTTCCATCCCCAAAATTTAGAAATTGTTTTAGAGAATCCAGAATTACACGCACTACATGATTTCTTATGTATTTTTTGTGTTTTATTTTGGTTTTTTTTCATTTTATTACTAGACGCACCCCCGGCAATTACAGCCGGTCTGCTAGATTTACTACCGCCGGCAATTACAGCCGGTCTGCCCATTGCCCAATGTATCATCGCATCTGCTTCCCTTTCGCCATGATAATATTCTATTGGTGAGTCCTGTATTTTTCTAAAAATAGTCGGAAACGCACTTGCTTCTAAACCACTTAATTCTGGTCGTTCATTTTTATAGGAATCATAGTCTGTATCCGGAATTTGCATTATTTCTAAAATCGTTCCATCTTTATTTATTATAAATGTTTTTTTCGGTTCATCTGCTTCTAATTGTTTTTCAGAAACAACAGCATTTATACCATTTAGTTTATTAACCATCTCTAACCATTTCGGTTTTAATGCCTTACATGCTCCACACCAATTTGCAAATACTTTTCCAAAAATATGTTTTTTATCGGAAGAAGATATTTTGGTATTTTTTACGGTTTTTGATTTTTTTACTTTTTTTTCAGATTTTACTTTTTTTTTATTATTTTTAGATTTTTCAGCGACCATGTATATAAAATATATATATTTAAAAATATAAAAATATATAAACGAATTTTATATAATATAAATAACCATAATACATATCAAATAAAAATATATGTTCGAGAAATTTATTTATGAAAAACATGGGGCAGTATCAAATGAATTATGTAAATCGATTATTGACCTTTTCGATTCGGAAAGTACTCCTACTTACAATGGTGTTACTGCAAAAGGGCATGTACCACATATAAAATCTACAATCGATTATGCAATACCACCGAATGCGCTTTTCGATAATGATTCTTCTTGGAATCCAATTTGTAAGGCATTAAATGAATCTCTCAAAGACAATATTATTATCTATTTAAAATCACTAAATAATTCACATCCTCATTTTATAGAGACAAATTATAAATTCATAAGTGCGGATTATCTATCAGAAGAGACATATCAGATACAGCGATATAAAAAGGGAGAAGGGAAATATGTTTATCATGAAGATTTTAATGTGAAATGGGAAAGTCGACAATATCGTGTCATTACTTTTTTATGGTATTTAAATACAGTAGATGAAGGTGGTGAAACAGAAATAATGGGGTCTATGAATATAAAACCAGAAGCAGGAAAATTACTATTATTTCCTGCCTCGTGGACATTTCCACATCGCGGTAAGATGCCTATATCACAAGATAAATATATAGTGACAGGGTGGTTTCATGTATCTAGCGAAATAACTGATTAACTATTTACTTAACATTTCGCTTAAAATCCTATAACTTTTATAATAAATTGAGACAATTTATAATACGACCCTACTGGTTGCACAAATATATGAATTAATTTTCTGGTAAAGGGTTAAGATGTATCTATAAAATAAATACGGGCATATCCATTTCCACCACGACCACCTACAGAAGCTGCGCTTCTATCTTGTCCTTTACCGCCAGCACCTCCTATTCCAGGATTCGAACTTGGATAGATACCAACATTTGAATTATTCATTGATTGACCTTTTATATTCTGTTGAGTATTATTAGAAGTAGGAAAAACCTGACTCCCAGGAGGTCCAGATGTAGTATTTCTTAATTGAGATGCATTACTACCACCACCACCTACATTTCCTGGAGTACTATATTTATTTGCATTACCTCCTGCACCACCTTTCGCATTCGCATGACGTTTCCAGCCAGGTTCTCCACCCCTACCACAATTACCTCCTTTTGCTTCTGCTTTTTCACCAGCTACAGATAAATTAGTAGAATTACCATCATTACCATATCCTCCATGATATCCCCTTGGGTCTCCTTGACCTCCAATACCTCCACCTATACCACCGGTTCCAACGGTTATATTGATTGTACTACCTTTAATATTCGGATTTGTATTTGCCCAAAATATAATTTCACCAGAGGATCCACTGCCTCCACTACCTCCGGAATTATCATCTGGACCACCATTATTATGTTGACCACCTCCGCCACCTCCACCACCACCTCCCCCGCCGACTAAATAGACTTTTATTTGATTCGTTAAAGCAACTACACTATATACTCCTGGTGTAGGACATTCAACATAATTTGCGTATACAGACATTATATTATAATATAATATTTGTTTTTGAATTATTTTTGAATTATTTTTATTTGATTTGTTTTCAATGTTTGAGAGAATTTCCAAATGTCGAAAACAAAATCTCTCAAAATATATATTAAGAATTCATATGCAAAAAATAGAAACAATAAAAATATTATTTATTATTTTTATATTAATATCATTTTTAGCAGGGGGATATTTCTATTTAATACAAGATAGAGGTATCGAAGGATTTGATGACTCAACAACAAAATCAGATAATAAAACCGTCTGTCCAGATTTATTGATAAAATCGGGTAGTACACTTCTTTTAATAAATACTAAACTACCAAGATCGGATACAAATCCTCTTCCATTTAATAGTTTAGATGAATATATCCAATATGTAGAAATCCAAAAACGTAATGGGTCTCACTGCCCAGTACTTTTCTTACAAGAAGAGACGAATGCACAAGGACATCAGGTATATCGTGCTCGTTCAGACCCCCATTCCTATGAGGGTGCATTACCAGCGACATCAAATACAAGTAATAATAAAGAGTCGCCTTATAAATATATTGATGCGAGTCGAGAGAGTGATACCTATAATCGTAATATGTATGCAGGATTCGATCCTACAAACCTCTATGTAGGTAGATATTCCGAATTAGATAAAATTCATGATTCTACCGAAATGGTTCCTATTAGCGAAAATCCAATGGATAGTAACTGGGGTGGAGTTGTGTATACACATAATATGGTAGCATCTGGAAAATATAAGGAGAATGAAGTATTACCTCCTGCTAGACATCAGAACCAACATTTCGAAGAAAATTCTGATAATATTCGTGATCAAACAAGAGCGAAAAGTATTTATGCTTAAGGGTTAGGGGAACCTACGGTTCCACCTAAGACCCCCTCCCTTTCAAAAATGTGTTTTAAGAGGTGTTTTTAAGAGGTGTCTCTATGATGCGATTGTCTAAAATATATTCTCTCTAATACATCCCATAAATGAATTAAATACAATATTTAATTCATCTTTTTGTTTTTGATTTGTAGATACTATTCAAATTATACAACTTTTGCATATCCGATAACAGCACACGCAATACGTTTTCCAGCATGTCCCGTTGTTAAACTATCCTTTTCCCCGCCTTTTCCTAAATCATCTTCATCTGCATGGATAATAAGACCACGACCAATAATATTCGTCTTAGTACCACGGAGTTTTATGAGAGAATCACTTAACCTATATTTTACAGAACCATCTGTACCTACGAGTAAATTTCCCAAATCACCTACATGGCGGATTTTATCGGCTGGACCTCCATGGTCTTTTCCATATGGATTAAAATGTGCACACATACTTTCACAATGATCGCTCATATCGCCACATTCGTGTATATGAAATCCATGAAGACCCGGTTTTAATCCCTTGATATCAATATCCATGAGAACACAATCGTTTTTTAAATCTTCTCTAAATCGGACTGTCCCTAAAATTGGTTTTTTATCAAAAACAGCAATTGCAGAAATCGGAGTTTTGGACATTTATATAGTTGAATATTCTATCACATTTTCTTTATTTTGTTTTTTCTATTCTTCTCTCAAATATTGAAATAAATTTGCAATACATGTCTTGGATATTTTCCTACTTTTTTTTCCATCTTCTTTTCCATTTTCCAAAACAATATCTTTAAACAAGCCTTCAGTTTCATTATCATTTAATGCAGAGATGAGTTTAGGGAAAGACCCTCCAAATTTCGATAATACTGCTTTTGCTGTGAGAGAACTGAATCCAGGAATTTGACATAGCAGGATTTCGCCGATATTTTCGGGAGTAATATTCTCTCGTTTGACTTTTTTCACCATTCCACTATAGGCGGCGGGTTCTACCGTATTTTCTAAAACAATTCCTTCTTTTATTGGATTCTCTCCGCCGATTCCTTCTATTGATGTATTAATCGGTGGATCGATGGATATTTTCATCGAAAAATAGGGCGTTTTCCCTTTTTGTAAATCCCGACCGATTTTATCGGCCATATGGACAATCCAATCCGCGGTTTCTTGAAGGGTTGAAGTATGATATACAGAAAATCCTTTGAACACACTGAGAGAAGTAATCGCTGAATAAACGATTTTCTTATCCGCGGGTTTTAAAAAGGAGAATCCACCTTCAATAACATAGATAATATTATGTTTTGGAAATCCACTCGCATGAATAAGCCGGTGGCTTTGTTCTTCATATCGACCATCTTTTATAGAGGCGAGAAGATCCGCTACCGATTTTCTCTCGATCAATAGAATTTCATTTTCTTTAATTTGATCAGAAGAATCCAATATTCCTGATTGAGAGATTATAATGTCGCCCAATGGAAGTACTTTTTTAGAGAGATGGATATTTTGGAAATTCGTGGATATATTTTTAATATTTTCAAAGAGAGAATTCTCTCGTTCGTCTAAAATAATATTCATGTTAATTATGAATAGTATAGTAGTCTTTTCATATGGTTTATTTTTTGTATAAAATTGATATTATTTCTCAGTGATTCTTAAACAATACATTACGGATATACTTTGAATGATTGGAAATAATTACACTACTGAAAAATCCGTAACAATGGAGAATAATGAATCTGTTACTCAAGCTAACTCGACAATACGCACTTTTGAAAATTATACTAGAGAACAGTGTTGTCATTTATATGACGAAAATGGTCTCTTTATAAAACCAGTAACCGAAACCGAAACCAAAGTACCATTCCAAAATACAGATAATAGACAAAAAATCGAGCAAATAATGAAGAAGTTAGAAGACGAGGGTACTCAAATAGCAGTTTCTACACTAAAAGATACAACCAGTACACAAACAGAGGTTGCCGCAAAATTAATCGGTTTTATGAGCGATGGCGCAAACCGCTTCAAAAAAGAAGCAGGTCGCCAGATGACCTATTCCGAAATGCGCGAAACGTGGGGTTAACACCATATAGTAAAGGGTTAACCATCTAGATATCATATTTATAAATATTCATAATTAATATAAATAAGAAAAACTATAAAAGGTGATTTTTTAATATATGTTTTCGTTTTCATATATTTATCAAAAATAAATGAAATGTTTTGGATAATCCCGAAGAACAATGAATGATTCGTCTAGCGAAGAGGAATTCTGACATCAACACCAACACCACGAGCCTGGCTAACAGGGAAGGTGAAGAGGAGTTTTTGGTAACTAGCTAATGTGCAGCATTTACCAGTATAAACATTGGTATTGTTGAAAGCGATCGACGTGCGGTAATCACGGCCAACAATATAAGGAAATCCGGCTTTTTTATTTCCACCTCCTTGGTTCTGGTTGATGGATAAATCATAGTTTCTAGCTCTTGAAGCGGCGTTTGAAAGTCCCATATTATATACTGTTAAAAGATATTATTTTCCTAAATTAGATTTACAAAACGATATAAAAGTATTATTCGAATATTATCTAAGACATACGACTTCATCTTATTTCTTGAATAATATGAATTCTTTATCTACTTCTCTGAATGAAGATGATATCCGTATCGAACGCGATTCGAATGGTACTGAAATCTATATTTTCGACCCATATAATCCCCTAAATAAAGAAATCGAAAAAAAAGATGTCGAGACGATTTTAGCTGCCTATGGAATTAATATGCCGATCAATAATTTTAGTCTATATAAACGAGCGTTTGTTCATCGTTCCTATATTAAGCGACCTGCTATAGAAAACGAACAAAATAATATTACAATTCTTCCTAAACCAGATAATTGTTTACCTCTTCATACAAAATCCAATGAACGCCTAGAATTCGTTGGAGATGGAGTTTTAGAATGTATTACTAAATATTATCTTTATCGCCGTTTTCCTAAAGAAAATGAAGGATTTATGACGGAAAAGAAAATCGCCCTTGTGAAAAACGAGGCAATCGGTCGTCTAGCTCTAGAAATGGGTCTACATAAATGGGTTATTCTTTCGAAAAATGCAGAGAGTAAGCAGACGCGTACTAATCTAAAAAAACTCGGATGTCTATTCGAATCATTTATTGGCGCAATGTTTTTAGATTTTAATAAGATGCATGTCCAAGATGAAGATGGATTCTTCACGAATATATTCGCAACAGGTCCAGGTTTCCAGATGGTACAAATCTTCGTAGAACGAGTATTTGAGAAACATGTAGATTGGATGAATCTTATCCAAAATGATGATAATTATAAAAATATTCTACAAGTCCGGATTCAGAAACAGTTCAAAGTAACACCGCATTATATGGATGTAGAAGAGCATAATTTAGAACAAGGATATCATATGGGTGTATATTTATGTTTGGGACAACCTATTTTTGGTCTAAAACATCGTGATTCTGTTAAATGTTCAACATTTAAGAGTTATGAAGACATCCATAAATATATGGCTCTTCATGGTAAAATATTTTTATTTTTAGGAGAAGGTATACATAAGATTAAAAAGAAGGCAGAACAATTAGCATGTGATTCTGCTATTCGACAATTAAATACATATTGAGTATTTATAGAATTATATTATTGGTAAAAATATCAATAATATATATAAGTAGTATTATAGTATATTGAATATGAATATTTTGGAACAATTAGAACAAAAAATAGAACCATCTACTAAAAAAGAATTCCAAATAAAATTAAAAGTAGGAACTACCAGAAAAGAATCAGAATCAGAAACCCTTTCTTCAGAATCGAAACAACACCCTCCCCAAATACTCATTAAAGATAAAAGTAAACTCTCACATTTGAATAGAGAAGATATTTTGGAACGTCTTAAACTAATCTCTAGAGTAAAACATCAACTTGTATCTCAAGCACCTACACCGGCGGAAGCTATAAAAGCTAGTGAAGAATTCGAAGAATTCAATAAAAGTGTTTTGGAAAAATCTGATTCTGAATCTGAACCGGAATCTGAACCGGAATCTGAACCGGAATCTGAACCGGAATCTGAATCTGAATCTGAACCGGATTCTCAGTTAGAAGAAAATGATATAAACGAAATATCTAAAAAACAAACGACTCGTAAAAATAGAACTAACAAAGCAAAACAACCACCAGATTTAGATATACCCGAGGAAGAAGAATCCGAATTAGTAAACAATTATATGCAAGTAAAAATTGGTAAAACGATTTTAAAAGACAGACTTCCACCAAGAGAACGTATTATTATTCCTGTTTCTCCGTTTTATATGAATAATCGAAAACAATTTATACAAAAGTTATCTACTATTTTCGCATCCGAAATAGATAAATTAGCCAAATCAAAGAGAGAAGGAACCGGTGAAATCTCATGCGAAGATACTAGAAAAGAAGGAAATGATATCTCTCTATTAACACATCAAGAAGTCGTACGCGATTATTTGAACCTATATACTCCATATCGAGGTCTTCTCTTATATCATGGTTTAGGATCAGGAAAAACATGTTCATCGATTGCTATTGCAGAAGGTATGAAAAGTGATAAACGAGTTATATTAATGACACCTGCATCTCTAAAAATGAATTTTTTCAGCGAATTAAAAAAATGCGGCGACCATATTTATCGTAAAAATCAATTTTGGGAATTCATACCAACAGATGGACAACCTCAATTAGTCCGTACTTTATCACAAAGTCTTGGTCTATCACCAGAATTTATTAGAGAGAAAAGTGGTGCTTGGTTAACGGATATTTCAAAAAAGAATAATTTTGCAAGTCTATCTACATCGGATCAGAAATCGCTCGATGAACAAATCAATATGATGATTCGTGCAAAATACCTTGATATTAATTATAATGGATTAAATGAGAGAAAAATGAATGATCTAGCGGAGTTAAATCCAGAAGGTACTAGAAATCCATTTGATCATTCTGTCGTTATTATTGATGAAGCACATAATTTAGTGAGTCGTATTTCAAATAAAATTGGTCAATCCGATTCTATTGCAGGGCGTTTATACGATTGGTTATTATCTGCTATAGATATTCGTATAGTATTATTAACAGGAACACCGATTATTAATTATCCACATGAGACAGGAATTTTATTCAATATTTTAAGAGGTAATATAAAAACATGGGAATTCCAACTAAAACAAAAAACTACTGAAAAATTCAATCGAGATTCGATTCTAAAAGAATTTATATCGAATGGTTTAAATACATATGATTATGTTGAATATAGTGGCGATAAATTAACGGTTACTAGAAATCCATTTGGATTTGTTAATACATTGTCTGATAAAGGGAAAAGGGGTGGACAACAGATATCACAAAAATCTCTCAACCATACAAAACGTATTTCTCCTAAAAAATCAGAATCTAGAAAGACAAAGCGATCCAGAAAAGAACAATCAGATGAAAAACAAAAACCAGATGAAACCAAAACATTTCTCTCAGAACAAGAAGAATCAGAATTAAATAAAGAAGCAATGAGAATACAATATGATGTACATGATAAAACGTATGGAGGCAGTGGACTCATAGGTGGTGGCCCATTCGACGATTATGATGGTGTTATTTTAGACAATACTGGGAATCTTACAGATGAAGCTTTTGAACGCCGTATAATATCAATTCTCTCAAAAAAAGCAACCGTATCTAAGCCAACGATTACAAATTATAAATGTCTACCTGATAATGGTAAACAATTTTCAGAAATGTTTATTCAAGCTAATGGGGATGTTGTTCATATTGATGCATTTAAACGTCGTATTCTTGGTCTAACATCATATTTTAGATCGGCACAAGAGCAACTGTTACCTAGGTTCGTAAAGGCAGAGAATGGTGCAACATTTCATAAAATATTAATTGATATGAGTCCACATCAGTTCTCTGTTTATAATAAAATCCGTAATGAAGAGAGAGAAAAGGAGAAAAAACAAAGGAAAAAGGCAAGAAGAACGCAAGATGGTGTGGTAGAAGAGGTCGCATCTTCCTATCGTATATTCTCTCGTGCAGCCTGTAATTTTACTTTCCCAAATAATATTGTTAGACCAATGCCTCCAAAAATAGGAGTAAATATGGAAGGTATGGATGATTTAATGGACGATATGGTTGCTGAATATGTATTTAATGCAGTAACTTCTGAGATGAGAAAACGACAAGATGATTATTTTGCAGACGAAGGGGAAGATGCTGAAATAGATGAAGAAACTGTTGTAGGTATACGTGAGGCTATATCTAATTTAAAAAAGATGAAAAAACAAGAGAGATTAGATAACCCACAAAAACCAACAATATCAGACCGCGATATTATCAGTTATCAACATCAAATCGATGCAGCAATGAAAGCCCTCGAATATAATGAGAGAGAGCCTACCGAAACTAATTATTTACTACCAGAGGGCCTTCAACAATATTCACCCAAATTATTACGTGTTTTAGAAAATATCCGAGATCCAGAAAATATAGGTCTCCATCTTCTTTATTCGCAATTCCGTACAATCGAAGGTATTGGAATTATGAAACTTATTTTAGAAGCCAATGGATTCTCTCAGTTCCGTATTTCGAGGATCGGTGATACAGAATGGGCGGTCGACCCATCTACATTAGAATCTGATAAACCAAAATTCATTCTTTATACAGGAACAGAATCCGCCGAAGAAAAGGAGATCTTACGAAATATTTATAATAGCGCATGGGAATATGTACCTTTATCCATAGTAGATTCTCTCAAAACAATATTGACGAAAGATAGAAAAGATATCGAAAAGAAAAACTTTTTAGGTGATATTATTAAACTCATGATGATTACATCATCAGGCGCAGAAGGTATTAATTTAAGAAATACAAGGTTTGTTCATATCGTCGAACCCTATTGGAATAAAGCACGTTTAGATCAAGTCATTGGTCGTGCCCGCCGTATTTGCAGTCACCAGGATCTTCCTGAAGAACTCCGTACTGTAAAAGTATTTATTTATATATCTACTCTTTCGAAAGCACAGCGTGAAGATAAAACTAATCGTGAATTAATACTACACGATTTAAGTAAAATCGATGGAAAAACCGCATTTACTACAGATGAATCGCTTTATGAAATTTCCGAAATAAAGGACCGTATTAATACACAGATTTTAAGGGCAATTAAAGAGACCGCAATCGATTGTACACTATATAAAGCATCTGAAGAAGATCCTTTAGTATGTTATGGTTTTGGAAAAGTGATATCGAATGATTTTGGATCATACCCAATATTAGAACAAGATATCCAACAACCTGCAGCAGAACAAGCAATGAAAGAAGTTAAATGGAAAGCTACGAAAATAAAAGATAAAGCGGGAGTAGAATATGCTATGAATTCTAAAACAAACGAGGTATATGATTTAGACAGTTATGATAGACATATTGAAACTGGTTCAGAATTAAAATTAATTGGAAATATTAAAGTACGTATAGAAAATGGTAAGAAAATCGCTACTTTGGAAAAACTATAGATTTTATACAGTGAAAATTTATGTAAACTTATATGTATATGCGTAAGCATATGTATATGCATTTTATGGTAATATTATATTCTATATAATATTATAATGGACCCACCACCACCATATGATCCAGCTGGTTACTATACAGATAAATCAGTACATGTAAATTATTTAACAGACTACTATGCTACAAAAAATAATTTAAAAACATATGTAACAAATACAGTGAATAATGTTAGTGCAACAGTTACTTCCAATGTGAATCAAAAAATAGCACAAATAGATAGCTCAATTAATACATTAAATACTATAAAAGCGAATGTTATTGATTTATCAAATGTATCAAATCAAGTTATAAATATTACTTCTGATATATCAAATAATTATGCACCATTACTAAATCCAGTATTTTCAGGAATACCTACATGTCCAACTGCAGATTCAACTAATACATTAACCACACAAATTGCTTCAACTGGTTATGTGAATAATAAAATTCAAGCTGTTATTGGTATTAGTCAAAATGCTGTAGGTGCTGTAAATCAGATTACTAATATTATTGAAGGTTATCAAAGTACATATAATTCAAAAGTAAATATTTCTGATATTTCCTATTTATATACTGGTAGTAAAGGACAAGTATTAATAAGTAATGGGCAGGGAAACCCATATTGGAGTTCAAATAATTATGATGTATCTTTTAGTTCACAATATATTACTGGTGGAACTGGATATTTTAATAATTTAGTTGCGCCATCACTTGCAGGTACTACTGGATATTTTACTACTTTAGTTGCGCCATCAGTTACAGGTACTACTGGGTATTTCAAAAATATGAATATTACTGGTAATGTGGGTATCGGAAAAAGTATAGCTTCATTCCCGATGGATGTTAGTGGTATTATTAATGCATCTTCTTATTTTTTAAATGGTTCTGTATTCCAACCATCGCAATGGACAACTGGTGTAGGAAATATTTATTATAGTGGAAGTAATGTGGGTATTGGTAAAACAAATCCTCAATATGCACTTGATATTAGTGGTTCAATAAATATTGGATCTACTGGTTCTGCATTACAATTTTCTGATGGGACTCAAATGTATACTGCACAATTAAATTTAGCAAATTTTGGACAATTTTGGACACAAGCACCAAATCAACCAGCTCCACAAGGTTGGAATTCAGTATCTATATCCGCTACTGGACAATACCAAACGGCTGTTGTTTCTGGTGGAAACATTTATATATCTTCGAATTATGGAGTATCATGGATATCTGTCGCTACTTCACAAAATTGGAATTCAGTATCAGTATCCGCTACTGGACAATACCAAACTGCTGTTGTTAGTGGTGGAAACATTTATATATCTTCGAATTATGGAGTAACATGGACATCTGTCGCTACTTCACAAAGTTGGTATGCAGTATCAATATCTTCTACTGGACAATACCAAACGGCTGTTATTTATTATGGATTAATTTATATATCTTCGAATTATGGAGTAACATGGGCATCAGCAACAAATCAACCAGGTAACTCAAATTGGAATTCAGTATCTATATCATCTACTGGACAATACCAAACTGCTGTCATTTATAGTGGAAGTACTGGATTAATTTATATATCTTCGAATTATGGAGTAACATGGGGATTAGCAACAACTCAACCAGGTAACTCAATTTGGAATTCAGTATCTATATCATCTACTGGACAATACCAAACTGCTGTTATATATAATGGAAAAATTTATATATCTTCGAATTATGGAGTAACATGGGGATTAGCAACAACTCAACCAACTATACAAAATTGGATTTCAGTATCTATGTCCTCTACTGGACAATACCAAACTGGCGTTGTTTCTGGTGGAAACATTTATATATCTTCAAATTATGGAGTAACATGGACATCTTCCGCTACTTCACAATCGTGGAATTCAGTAGCTATATCTGCTAATGGACAGTACCAAACTGCTGTTGGAGCATTAATTTATACTTCGAATATTCAAATGTATAGTCCATTTACAGTAGACACTTCGTATAATTTATCTTATAAGTTAGGAAATGTGGGTATAGGAAAAACAAATCCAGCAGCTACATTAGATGTAAATGGTTCAATTGCTAGTAGTATAGGATTTACTGGATCTAATATGTATCTTAGTGGTACACTTACTGGTGGTACTGGATATTTTAATACTTTGGTTGCTTCTTCTGTAACAGGATCTTCTGCTACTTTTTCTAGTAAAATAACTGCTCCTACATATATCGCTTCAGGTGCAACTGGATTTACAGGTTCAAATATGTATCTTAGTGGTACTCTTACTGGAGCTACAGGATATTTTACTACTTTGGTTGCACCATCAGTTACAGGTTCTACAGGTTATTTCCAAAATATGAATATTGCTGGTAATGTGGGTATCGGAAAAAGTATAGCTTCATTCCCGATGGATATTAGTGGTATTATTAATGCATCTTCTTATTTTTTAAATGGTTCTGTATTCCAACCATCACAATGGACAACTGGTGTAGGAAATATTTATTATAGTGGAAATAATGTGGGTATAGGGAAAACAAATCCAGGAGCTACATTAGATGTAAGTGGTATAATTGCTAGTAGTATAGGGTTTACAGGATCAAATATGTATTTTAGTGGTACTCTTACTGGATCTACTGGAATATTTTCTTCTATTGTTGTACCTTCTATTACAGGATCTTCTGCTACTTTCAATACTGTTTCAGGAACTACAGGATATTTTAATACTTTGGTTGCACCTACTGTAACAGGTTCTTCTGCTACTTTCAATACTGTTTCTGGTACGACAGGATATTTTAATACTTTGGTTGCACCTACTGTAACAGGTTCTTCTGCTACTTTCAATACTGTTTCTGGTACGACAGGATATTTTAATACTTTGGTTGCGCCTACAGTTACAGGTACTACTGCTACTTTTTCTA
>Ga0136644_10000930_pt1 | contig 23386 bp, 13 predicted proteins | sample C_130820_EF_Meta_FD_94780 | JGI IMG/M metagenome (GOLD analysis project Ga0136644, IMG submission 94780) | Freshwater microbial communities from Lake Croche, Canada to study carbon cycling - C_130820_EF_MetaG (v2) (version 2) | ecosystem: Environmental > Aquatic > Freshwater > Lake | place...
GAAGAAAAATGCTATAATTATCGCGTCGAAGATAATTCGGATAGTGTTACAGGATATATTCAGACAAATCAACATCATTACACAGTAAAATCAACCCCGCCGCCACAAACAGATCCAAGTTGGGCAGATTATGTTCTCGATTGGAATGAATATTTGCATCAAAACATGCATGTTTATTTACATGATGTTTATTTGAGAACATTGGTGGGATGTGATTTAAAATTCATTTTAGAACAAGAATTTCGGGCAAATACGCCGCTTTTGCCCTTTGTGGACGAATGTCATTTACAAAAAATAACGGATTTATATAATAGAGTGAGAACCGTTTGCAATATAATTTATGACATCTCTTTTTCATAAAAAATTGAATAATTTATGTGCATTGTTTATGAAAGTAAAAATAGAACCAATCGATATGCCGTCGGTAAGATATATTGTGGCGCCACCTCGCCCAAGATACCATTTGGTATTTGATGTGGAAACCACAGGTAAATTGCCGAAGATTGTTCGCGGCCAACCCGCGCCTCTCATTGAAACATACCCGCACATACTGCAACTTAGTTATCTTGTCTACGATTTGTACGAACATAAGGTTGTAGACCATTTCGATTCTTATGTAAAAATTGCGGACAGCGTTGAGATCAGCCCCTTTATCCAAAATTTTACGGGAATAACGAGAGAAAAGTGCGCAGGTGGCCGGTCGATCATTGATGTTTTGGATCGATTTTACGAGGCTTATGTGACTTGTGATTGTTTGATTGCTCATAACATTGATTTTGATACAAAGATGTTGCAAGTTGAATTGGAACGCAACCGCAAGGAAATCCTTGAAACCGCACCATACTGCATGACTATATGTAGCGACATGTTTGAAAAGATTAAGGGAATTGAGAGATATTGCACTATGAAGAATGGAACAAAACTGTGCGACGTTTATTTTGAGTTGACAGCAGAGGAAGCTGCCGCAGGAAAGAAGGCAGGCAAGAAATGGCCTACTTTAGTGGAACTATACAAAACGCTGTTTAATGAATTTCCAGAAGGCTTGCATAATTCAATGGTGGATACGTTAGTTTGTGCGCGGTCTTATTTGAAAATGCGTCATGGATATGACGGAACAATTAGATTGTAAACACATAATCAATAAAAAATAATAATGTTTTTTATTGATATTAGGGGGTTTTAGTACAATGATAAAATATATAAATATTATATATTATGTCAAGAAAAAGTGGATTGCAAGGATTATTAAGTCAATATAAAAACCGCGAACAGCTACAATCTGACGATGCTATTGAAGATGGTGAAGAAATTACTCACGAAAGCGTTCGTGATACGTTAGCGTCATTAAGTGATAGAGAGCAACAACATATAAGAGAACAGGCGGCGGCATTGCGTAGAAAATCTGAACAAGTGCACGCACAATCTCGTGGGCGTGGTGCTGCAGGCGGCGGAAGATCTCATCGCCACGAAGAATCTGTTGCTGCATTACAGCAAGAGTTTTTAGAGTTTAAAAAAGAATTAATAAAGAAATTTACTACTAAAAGAGTACCGCCTCAATCAATTGAAGGAATTGCCCCCCATGCGAGACAACCGATTAAAAGGCCAGAATTTGTATCCAAGCCCGGAATAAGCGAATATCAATTTGAACAATTAATTAAAAAGCGAAATTCTTTGTATAAAACAACACATCAATTTAAAAATAAATTAAAGGTAATGCTTTTTCGTGGAACTCATGTGTTAACTTATGACGCCAAAACGAATCAATATATTCCATTAAAATTGGACGGCCGTCCCATTTTTTGGAACGAGTTGACATTAAACGAAATGCTTGGGCAACAAAACGTAGAAACAGGTGAATTTGTATTTGACGATAAAGAACTTATCGATCAATTCGTTGAAAATCATGCTATACTCTGGGATTCGTGTGTTGAAGAGATGACGCTTGGTGGGACTAAACATTTACTAGAACCTTTTTTAACAAGTGGACTGTCTTCTATGCCGGCCCCAGATACTGCAATAACAAGTGTAAATCAAAAAATAAAAACATTGACTCGCGGTTTAAATGCAGTTACGACTAGAATTAGAGATAGACCGGTTACTGTAATTGATTACTCTTCTTATTTGACTCGTATAAAAATATTTTTATTAGATAAAACTGGTGCAGGAACTGCGTCGTCTGTTTTGACGAATATGATTATTTATTTTCAAGAAACAGTTCGTGCAGTGCCGTCTAAAATGGCATCAGAACATGGTCACATTTTGGGCGACAGTGGTATGGCCATGTTTCGTCCTTTTGCTGAAACAGAAGTATACGATGCCGAAGAATTAGAACAATATATTTCAGAATTAGCTATTTATTTAATAGCCATTTTGGGCGCTATATGTATTTTTCCAGAATCGGCGGGACAATTTATACTATTTTTTAATGAAATACAAATGTTTTGCATGCAAATATTTGGAACAGCGTATGCTGTTAACAATTACGAAGAAGTTTCGTTAATTGTTGGTGAATATTTAAATAATTTAATTAAAGATTCGATTAGTGCGTACGACACAGCCGCGAGACAAGTTGCTGTGACACGAGAAAATATATCTCAAATAGGACACCATATGTATTTAATAAAATCATACGTAATGAATGTTTTTGCCAAATTGTCTGGACCGAGTTATCGCGCTGCTGCAGCAACTGGCTCATTAGGTGTAAGAATTCGTGGCGACTTAGATGGAATAAGAAGAGAGATAGAAATTATCAACCATTTATATGGGTTTGATCCGGAGAGAGAAACTGCACTTCAGTATTTTAGTCCAACTGCTACAAGAGTAAGAGCTGCGAGATTAGAAGAAAATCCTTTTTACGGCATGGAAATAGGCGGTTCTAGAAAAAGATCAAAGAGAAGCGGCCGAAACAAGAAAAGCAAAAGAAAAACAAACCGAAAAAAGTAAACAAAAATGCATATAATTTATTATAAAGATTATATGAATTATCTAAGCGCTACACATTTCACATATTTCTTCTTCTTGGTCACCCGACTCTTTTTTTTCAGGTTCAATCGTGAATTGCTGCGCTTGATGTCTTCCGCGACGCCTCAAATAATAAATACCCGTTTTGAGCCCCTTCGACCATGAATAAAAGTGCATAGATGTCAAACTGCTATAATTTGGATCTTCTAGCCATAGATTCAAACTTTGGCTTTGGCAAACATAAATACCTCTATCCGCAGCCATATCAATAAGCGCTCTCATTGGTATTTCCCAAACTGTCTTATATTTTTCACGAATTTCCAGAGGAATCGTATCAATATGTTGGACGGATCCATGATTCGCAATTATATTATTCTTTATTTTTTCATTCCAAAGATCAAGCTTAATGAGATCATTCATTAAATATTTATTTGCTAATATAAATTCGCCTGCTAATGTGCGACGATTATAAATATTTGAAGTGATTGGTTCAATGCATTCATTAAATCCAAGGATTTGCGAAGTAGACGCAGTTGGCATTGGCGCAAGCAATAAAGAATTGCGCAAACCATATTGCATAACATTTTCCTTTAGTGCAAGCCAATCATATCTATCATTTGATTGTTCAACATTCCATAGATCAAATTGCAATTCACCGCGCGACGCTGGTGACCCTGCGAAAGTTGCATATGCACCTCCTTCTTTTGCCATTTCACACGACTGTTCGACGGCCCCGTGATAAATTGTCTCGAAAATGTTTTTGTTGGTTTGACGAGCAGCGTCGCTAGCAAAAGGCAGTCCTAGCACCATAAAGACGTCTGCCAATCCCTGAACACCGATTCCGATGGGTCGATGACGAACATTGCTGACACGCGTCTTTTCAGTAGGATAAAAATTAACATCGATAATTTTATTTAAATTATAAGTAACGAGCTTGCTTACTGTGTGTAGTTTATCATAATCTATAAAAGGATTATCTGGGTCAGTAGTGTCAATAAAAGTAGGAAGCGCAATACTTGCCAAATTGCAAACCGCAGTTTCATCCTTGTCGGAATATTGCACGACTTCGCTGCATAAATTCGACGACTTTATAGTGCCCAAGTTTTTCTGGTTTGATTTCTTATTACAAGCATCTTTATAAAGCAAATACGGCGTACCTGTTTCCATTTGTGCGTCTAAAATCTGAAACCATAATTCGCGTGCCTTTAATGTTCTGCGACCACGACCCGCATTTTCATAAGACAAGTATAAATCTACAAATTCTTGGCCATATACATCGGATAGTCCTGGACATTCATCGGGGCACATAATTGTCCATTGCGCGTCTGCCTTTACGCGTTCCATAAACAAATCAGGAATCCAGAGAGCATAAAACAAATCTCGCGCCTTCAGCTCTTCATCGCCGTGATTTTTGCGCATCTGAAGGAACATTTCAATATCTGCGTGCCAGGGTTCCAAATAAATCGCGAAGCTTCCATTTCGCTTACCGCCCCCGTTATGGACGAGACCATTTTCAATAAGGTAATTATGTTCCTTTTGCATTTGAAGATCGTATAAGATCCCTTGATATTCTGTTAGTTTAATATTTTGAATACGACTCAATAGAAACTGTTCATATTTCATAAATTTAAAAAACTGGCCATCTTCATAAACGACATTAATTAATTCACATATTTCTCGTGTTTTGGGGATTCTTAAGCAATAGCTAATCTTCTTATTTTCTATGGTACCTCTTGCGGTTTCATGCGATTCACCAACTCTATCGCGAATGTATCCAGTAGTTAACACACCCATCTTCATACAAAGAAATCGGACAGATTCAATAAGATTTATAGATGTGCTGTCAAAAACTAATTCTCCTGACTTTCTACTGCTTAAACAACCATCAGTGTCAATAAGACCTTTTAATATATATTTGGCTTTTTGAATGGGCAAATTTAACCATCTCGATTGTAAGCGCTTTTCTTTATTTTCATCATAAAAATCATTATAACGAAATGGTAGATGGATGCTTCTATTCCAACGAATTCGCGTGGTATTATTGTCAATTTCATTCTTAAAATCTACGCAATTTTTAGTAAAATAATCTTCCATAAAATCCGCGATATGCTTCTTATTTGTGGTATGCATAGATACATAACCAGCAGAATCTGTCTTATTGCTCATTGACCCGTCACCCAAAATAACACCATAAACGTAACAATCATCTGCAGAAATATTAGAAATATCTTTTTCAAATGTGGGAATAGGATAAACCATGATATCGCTGGTAGTCAAATCTTTTGCGTCTACCCATTCAAATTGACAAATCTTTTTTTCCAATCTATTTCTAATTACTTTATAATTAAGTCCTTTTTGTTGTCCACGCAATGCATAAATTGGGTGCTCTGGCGTAATTCTCAACGGATTAAGTGAGTGCATAGTTTCAATTTCTAAAAATTCACCTTGATAAGAATGTTCTAACACATTTTGAATTGTTTCTACATCACCATTCATATTATATATTTCTGTTTCACCAACAACACAATGTTGGATTTGTTTTGGCCCATGTGTTGTATAAATTATTGTTTCTGGGTGCACACATTGGTCAACGTATTTAGCAGTGTTGTTAAAAACTTTTAACATGGGAACGAGACCATTAGACTTTCCATTTGTTCCACGAATATGACTTCCTGATGCGCGCACATTATGAACGTGCAAGCCAATCCCGCCAGCCCACTTTGAAATCATAGCGCAATCCTTCAATGTATTGTAAATACCATCTATGCTATCATTTTCCATGGCCAATAAAAAACATGACGATAATTGTGGATGGGGCGTCCCTGCATTAAAAAGAGTGGGCGTTGCGTGAGTAAAATATTTTTGCGACATATAATCGTATGTTTCCTTGATTTTTTCAATGTTTTGTCCATGTATACCTATGGCGACGCGCAACCACATATGTTGCGGGCGTTCTACCATTTTATCATTTATTTTCATCAAATAGGCGCGCTCTAATGTTTTAAACCCAAAATATTCAATCAAATAATCTCGACTATAATCACAAAGCTGATCGAAAAATTCCGCATTATTCGAAACAGCGTTCATAAAATCGGCGGTAACTAATGGCGAATGCTTTCCGTGGATATCTGTATGATTATGCAAAGCAGTCATAACTTCACTAAACACGCTCGACGTATTTTTATGATGATTTGAAACAGTAATTCTTCCAGCTAACACGCTATAGTCTGGATGTATAGACGCCATTGACGCGCATTGTTCAGCAGAAAGTTCATCGATTTTTGTTGTAGAAATTCCGCTATATAGCTGATCAATAACTTTCATCACCAGAGTTGTATAATTAATTTTTATATTGGCTTCTTGACCTAGCGTTTTAATACGTTTTAGAATTTTATCAAAAGATACAATTTCTTGTTGTCCGTTTCGTTTGGTTACGAACATTTCGTCATCCACAAAACTATCAGAACGATCTTTATCTCTAAATGAGTCCATTGGTTAATATAATATATAAAATAACATCTATATCATTTTGCATAATATTTACCTAAATATTATGCATTTATTAATTTTTTTTGACGGTTTTCTTAGACTTTGATTTCTTGGACTTGGTCTTCGTAGAAGAGCGCTTCTTTTGTTTTTTACCACCCGATTGGTTTGATGACACCATTGATGGTCTACTAGTGGCAGCCACTGGTTGTGCGGCTAGCGCTTGTGCTGGTGCGGCTTGCGCTTGTGCTGGTGCGGCTTGTGCTTGTGCTGGTGCGGCTTGCGCTTGTGCAGGCTTTACCGGATCTACGCATTTTTCTGCATCGAGAGCAGCAATTTTCTTTTTATAGTCAGCATCAATTGCTTCCTTTTTCTCTCTCTTTTTATCGGAACATGTTTTTTTAGGTCCAGATGAAAATAAATTAGAAAAAAAACTCATATATTATACCCCCATAAAAAAACTAAAACCCATCAAGTTTTACTAAACATATTTTATTGGTGAGTGGCATATTATTTATAATATACGAATTCGAAGCATCTTGGCAAATAACATTAGGCTTACTAATTCTTTTTTTGGACGTGCGATGTTCATATCCATCAACTCGTTCCTTTAAAATTGTGTCCCATACAACCTTTATTTTGGGAATAGCCGCCTCAAACCAAAAACGATTTCTCGGTATACAAACGCAAGAAAAGTCTTCTAAATACCAAAAAATCTTTGTAAATAACACTAAATTGTTTTGACGTTCAATTATTTTTTGTTCTGCTATCCACTCATCAATTTCTAATGTATCCAATGGCATATATTTATAAACAGGCATTGTGTTTTTATTTGCACCACCGTATTCTGGTTTCTCTATGAAATGTAAAATAACACCCTTATATTCATGAATATCATCGTTATTAAAATCATCTTCCGTTCCATACTCTAAAAATCGGGTTTCGACGAAATCGCATTCGTCTAAGTCACATACTTCCATCTGCATTTGCGTTTGTGGCCAATATTCTTCTTTGGGTATTCCTGTAATTTCCCGATTTACAACATTTTTTATTTCTAACATTCTACCAAATCGATCACTTGATGGGTCAATATTGATTCCATCTGGTGAAGCGCCTACAAAAGGATATTGTGGGTGAGGTATACAGCCAAATTCGCCAATTTTTGTATGAAACATGGATTCGTATAACATAACAGTGAGAGGTTCGTATTTATTTCCCCAATGCATAGCAGTGTTCGTATTGTTTCCTCGATAGTTATCCACAGAATCTATTACCAATGGTTTGCATTTTTCATAAATCAGACTATTTACAACTGATTCTGAACCAAATACCTTATAAATATTGCTAGCGGTGATCAAGCCATGTCTCATCTCATACCATTCCTTCGTTTTTTGCTTTGGTAAAATTATATTCTGTAAATTGCGAATTTTACATTTTAACAGACCGATTTGTTCAGGTGTTTTTTCTGGAATTTCGGCGGTAAAAGAAATAGACCGTTTTGGTATATTTGAGAATTCCACATAAACATCCACCATTTGTTCAACCAGTTCATTTACTATTTCATAGTCGTCTTCGTCATCGTAGCACAAATCCACAGAGAGCAGTGTTATAAATGTTGTTTGACTAATGTAATCGATCATATTTTTATAAAACAATGGCGATATGAGTTCTACTATGCGTTCTTTATAGTAATCATCTATTTCATGGTTTATCATATTCATTACTTCAAATATGTCGTCTTCATCTGCAATAACTGACTCTACAGAATCAATAGATATATCTGTTGATTCTGTTTCTGTGGATTCGTATACATAGTCTTCATCCATTTAAACTAATATATATCGTGATTTTATGTTTAAATAAGTTTCAGTAAATAGTCTTACTGTATTTTTATTTTGTTTTGCGTTTTTTATTTAGAGCAACGCGTATTTTAACTGCCGAATTACATAGGCAAAAAAAATAAACGCGCATACTTACTTAATTCAAGATAGTGGGCTTTTTACTCGTATATACGATTGGGTAGATATACTAGTTCCCACCAGAATGTTATTCCATCTACTACCTTGATGAAACAACAATTTGTTGTTTTGCTTTACTTGAAGAACTCGTTCTAAATTCATCAACCAAATAAGTTTGAAACCCTGCTTTTCTAAACAAGGTTCGCATTCGAGTCTAATGTAATATTATCTTCTGAACATGGCAATTGTTCCATACATATAATAACAAAAAAATTTAAGGGTCTAAATCTTTCACATAATTTACACCAACATCGATTAACTTTATTCGTTCTTCTGCATGACTTGCCGTTTTAAATACGCCCGAAATATCTATATTTGAACAAGGTATAGCATATTCTGTTTTTGTATTCAACAATTTGGGTTGAAAGACAATGTTTTCAAATATTTTATTAAAAATCACAATAACATAGTCAAATAAATTAGATTCTTCGCTCAATTCAACTTTAGATTCGTCCTTTATAATGGCTCGAGTTATTCCTAATATTTCATCGCGATTTGCACCATTTTTAATACACACCTCTACTGGATAGTTTGATAAAAACCCACCATCGCAATATATATTATAATCTTTGTAAAAAGGTGACATCAATATTGGCAACGAACTAGAACAATATATAGCATCAATCAATCTCCATTCAGGATGTGTTTTATGCGAAAAATCTACTAATTTAAAAGATAATAATTCTACTGAAATAATATGCATTTCTATACCTGACCATTCATAAAATTCTAATAATGTTACATCCAAAGTAAGGTCCTTGCCGAATAATAAGGGTTCAAACATATGTTCTATTATTTTTACATTAAAAATGCCACGATTTTTAAGGGATTCTATAATTGTATACATATCATATTTAAAAATATGTTGCCATGGACGGTTTATTAAATAATTATCGAGAACATCCCAATCATATTTTAGTGCAATCATTGTCCCTATAATAGCCCCGACAGATGTTCCGTATATAGTTTTAATGTTCTCAATATTCCATAGATTTCTTTTAGAACTTTCTCTTAATGCGCCATAAAAAGAAAACCCCGTCTCGGCACCGCCAGATATTACTATGTGTTTGCAAACCGGTTCATCAGATCCTAATTCATCATTCTCAGTTTCCATTTTATTGAATACGTAAAATTTTTCTATGTTTTTTTCTTATTACAATATAAAATCGAGAACCATAAATGTCTTGTGTTTTAACAGTAAACGATGAAGAAAGCACCAGGAAAATTAACATAGATGAATTGTATGAAAAAAACCAACAACGCGATTTAAAACAATTATCTATTTTTAATAAAATATTAAATCGTGTACATTTGCGTATAAAAACTGCTGCCAGAGTAAAACGAAAAGATAAACATATTTGGTTTACTGTTCCAGAGTATATATTTGGCGAACCTATATACGATCAAGGTGATTGTGTAGCACATTTAGTAGTAAAATTAGAAGAAAATGGTTTTCATGTAAGGTATATTCATCCAAATACTATATTTGTATCTTGGGAAAATTGGATACCTGCGTATGTTCGTAGCGAATTTAAAAAGCAAACCGGAAAAGTAATTGATGAACGTGGAAATATAATTGAAAAAAACGAGAACGGCGAAGAAGCAGGGGATCCAAATAATAAAATATTAAATGATAAACAAAATACGTTTCAGAAGAATGGAAAAACCTATACATCTATTAATTCTTATAAACCAACTGGAAGTTTGGTGTATAACCCAGAAATGTTTGAAAAAATGGAAAAGAAAGTCACATTTCAGAATTAATATTATTATCGGCGCCGGTTTGCTCACTCATGGATGCGCGCGAAGCTGACGGTTTTAATGTGAATAATTGTAATTCATTAATAGACTCATTATCATAATCATAACTATTTTTTTTTAAACTTTTCTCATTAAAAATTACAAAATAATAATAATCTATTAGAAAACAAACAACCAATGTCGAGAACCTAATATAAAACGAATTTGATAGAATAGGTAAAATAAAAATAACTTTTTTTATGCATTTTTCAACGCAAAAAGAACGAATCGATTGGTATTTATACATTTCATATTAATACTAATTGTTATTTATATTTATTGTTTAAAATATAGTAAAAATTAAGAATAAAATAAATATATGTATAATAATGGAAAAAAATATAATTAATTTAGAGCCCATCGAAGTAAAAATATTAACCAATTTAGCAAAATTAATAGAAATTAGTCCATCAAAATATCCAAAGATGTTTTGTATATACGCAAAGCAGCTTTCAAAATCAGTACCGGATAGAATTGTAAAAATATTAAAAACTTTTGCAAAAGAGGGAAACCATCATGGTTTTATATTGATCAATGGATTGCCTAAGGAAAAAGAAACTTTACCACCACATATTCTAGCAAATATACAGGCAATTTTAACAAAAACAATGGGTGAAATGATTGCATATGAAGCAGAAAATCGTGGGAAATTGTTTCAAAATATTATTCCAAATAAATCTATGGAAACTTCACAAGTTAGCGTTGGTAGTGGTGTAGAATTAGAAATACACACTGAGCAAGCTTTCTCTAAATTGCGTCCAGACATATTATGTTTAGGATGCGTGCGTGGTGATATTAATGCTGTTACCTATATTTTTCCAATAAACTATATTATGGCTAAAATGACTTCTTATGAACGTAGATTGTTACGTCAGCCTCTTTGGAAAATAGGAATAGATTTGTCTTTTAAAATAAACAATCATGAATTTATAGAGGGCGATATTCGAGGACCGATTCCTATAATTAGCGGACCTGACGATAATCCTGTTCTCGTTTTTGACCAAGATTTAATGATTGGAATCACCGAAGAAGCCGATGAATTAATTAAAAAGATAGTTAGACTCTATTATAAATATAGGATTTCGCATAATTTAACAGCGAGCGAGATAATATTTGTTGATAACAATAGAGCAGTTCATGGCAGATCACCATTTAAACCAAAATATGACGAAAACGATCGTTTTTTAATTCGCTGTTTTTGTACGTTTGATTATAAAAAAAGTGATTATGCTAGATTTAATGATTCTAGAACAGTACGTGCAAAATATAGTTAGTTTTACACACTTTTTAACTTTGAATGGTTCTCGACTTATTTGTAAACGCCATGTATAAAAATATATACGAAACCATATATATTTTTACATAATCTAATATTCACTGGTATGAATATCAATATTCACTCCATACATTTTTATTATAAGAATTCAAAGTTAATAATTTTGATGCGTTTTCTTTCCAAAAATTAACTTTTGCATTTAAATCAGCGTCAGCTTCGCTAATTGGTGCCGTTTCTTGGCGCAATCTAGCCAATCTTGCTAAATCGTCATCGCTGGGCTTTGGCTTTTTACCAAAACAATTTACTCCAAATTTTACATACGGATTGTCGATATAACCACCATTTATCCCCGGCCGTCCACAATCATTTTTATTATTTTTTGTTTTTTGCAACTTATTCCAAGTATCTTTTTGAGTGGGAAAAAGCGCCATTTGTCCATCTGACCAACCATAATTACACCATTCTGCACCATGATTATAAGAATCTTCTACTTGATCGTACGTAGCTATTTTTGCACCATAAGCGGCACATATAGCCTGTGCATCATCATATGTATATAAATTATTATCAACGTTAAACACTTCGTCTTGTTGTTGTACAAACACTCGTTTATTTAATGACGCGTCGGTAACAACTTTTACTGGTGGTGGTGGGGGCTTATCTGGCAAATGTACTTTTGACAAAGCATCTGTTAAAGATATACCCAAAATATATTTAAAAAAGTCAACAAATAAAATAACTATTAAAAAAATCCAAATAGCGGATTCGATAACGTATACAAATATGGGTTTTGTTTCTTTCGTCATTGGTATTCTGAATAAATAAACAATAAAATAAAATAATGCCAATATAATACCCGTGGTAGCAATGGCATATGGTTCGTCTACATACGTCTTGGTGCTATTATACAAAGATGAAAAAGTACTTATTTTTTGATCGTCGGACTTAGAGAATAAAAACGTTCCAAATATAAAAAGCAAGATCACCAAAAATAATATGTCAACAGTTCTGCTTAGTTTTAATTCAAAACTCGACGAATCTTCACCTTTATTGAAAAAAAATCCTAACACAAAATAGGACAAAAAATATATTCCTAAAAAGATTATTATAAATATTATTGTTGATTTGTTAAAAACAGATCCAACTAAATCGCCAAATTGTTTTCCACTCGCATCTTTATTTATATGATTTCCACTTGCGTCTGGCATTTTTATATTTATATATCTATTATATTATAATAAGTTATTTTTTTTACGATAAAATAAACAGTAAGCCATAGGTGTAACTATTTTGGTTAGATCGTCTAACACGGTTACATTGGTGTCATTGCAATGCAACCATTTGTTCTCTGCGTTTTTTACAAACGCTGTATAATGCCCGCCCATAACTCCGCCCATATGATTACAAACGCCAAACAAATTGTATTTAAACGATGTTTTTTTATATCCTCTTGCAAACTTTGATAAATCCAAATCTTCCAAAGGGAATTCGACTAGACTATTTATTTTGTTCATTCCGTCTGGCGTAAAGCGTTTTAAAGATAGCACCAATACGTCTGGAAAATTCCAGAAGGTTATCTGTTTAGATACGTCTTCCTTTTTGCCAGTTGTTTCATTAAACCATGCATTTTCACCCTCCATTATTTCTGATTTAGTAAACAATTCAAAACAACCATATAAATTGGTAGCCATACGGTTTCCGTCAATTACGGGCAAATCCAAAATAAAATAATTTTCCGGTTTCATACTATGAACTTTCTTTCCATCTTTTGATGTAATTTCAGAAACATAAATTCCATAAAACATATTCATTATTTCGGAATATTCTTTTTTATATGTTTCTTGCAACATTTCATAACATTTCAACGCCATAGCATCTGTGCCGTTTAAAGCGTTACCGTTTATTTTCATATTTGCTGATCGGCTTATGCTATTATGCATGCAATCCATAAAAAATAGTAAAAATTCTGTCATATCGTTTTGCACCCACCCTGTAAAAATATCTCTGTTTTTTATTTTAGCTATTCTGTGGACATTATGCACAAATTTATTGGGACCAACTACACCATTTCCACTCCACATTACTTCTCGCAAATCATTCCATTCTAATAATATATTTGAATCGGGCATTGTTGGTTTTAGGAATCGCTCATAAGACTTTGAATCTAAAAGGTGATTCAATTCATAAGCATGATTGAGAACCTGCATGCAAGAATTTAAAAAACACGTATTGCCCAGATTTTCTAATCCAGTTATTCCTTTACCATAATACTTTGACAAGTCCATTTTTAAATTAATTTATATAAATATATAATAAGAATTATCTTTATATTATATTGATTAATGGATAATACAAGATTCGAACATGATCTGCAAAGAATATTTGAAGAAATGATGCAAAGTTATTTAAGACCATCCAATGTATCATCATTCAGTCGTAGAAACAGACAAAGCAACACTAGAACAGAAAATGGATATTTAGATAATATGAACCTCGTTAACGCGTTGAGTGACGTAATGAATAGCTATAATTCAACCATGTATCAATACCAATCAAATATGCAAACCTATCTACAAATTGTGCAATCCATTGTGTCTGACAGAATACGCCAATCCAGAACTAATACTGTGCCAATTGTGCCATTATCAATGCCAAGTACAAACCGCAGGAATGTAGACCCTGTATTTAATTCAACGCAAAGAAACGCCGACCGCTTATTTCGCGACACCCAGTTATTTTCTTATTTAATATATCCTATTGGTGGCGATTTATCTGGAAATTTTACTAGGCGACCCTCAATGCGAGATGTACTGGTGGCGCCAACCGAAGAACAAATAAACCAATCAACCAGGAATCTAATATATTCAAACCGATTACAATTATCCAACACGAATTGTCCAATTACATTAGAGGAATTTCAAGAAGGCGATAATGTACGACAAATACGTCATTGTGGACATACATTTCGAGAACATGCTATACAAAACTGGTTTCGTCAAAACGTGCGGTGTCCTGTTTGTAGATATGATATTCGTGATTATATAGCACCAATTGATATATCTGGCAACAGTTTACCTAGAACATCTTTACAAAACTCTTTAAACAATATTGAATCTGCTATTGCTCAGAATATATCTGATTCTTTGAGTTCTATACTAAGAAATTATTCAGAAGAAATTCTTGATATGTCGCAAAATCTTTTGTACGATTTTGAATATTACGTGTAGATTTTACACCCTTGAATATTTAAAATGGGACGCCCTTTGGGCGTCTCACTAGATATTTAAGGGCAACGTTACCGATAAATCAATTAAAAGGCAAACCGCCATGGGCGGTTTGTCCCATTTTAAATGTTCATCGGTGTAATTGAAAAAATAATTTTTTATATTGTAAAATTATTTTTAGACAGGGCGGAAGAACGAAGTAATAGCAGACATTTTATTTTTTTGCTGTGTGATCTGAGTTAATATTTTATCAAACAAAAGAATCTTTACTTTTGTAGCACAATATTTTTCTTTTTGCTTCATAAATATTTCTATTTCAGGGTATTCTTCTTCTAATCTAGAGACGTCTTTTTGATATGCCTTTATAGCCGACCGTTTGTTTTGTAGTTCCCAAATCTGTTCTAGAGCTAGACCAAACAATTGTTGAATCGGTTTCATTAATTGGTTTGTAACATAAAAGTCGTAATCCAGAGGCAATTTGTTTTCAACTATATATTCAGGTGTTTCTATCTTATCGCCTTGCAAAACACCGCGAGCTTCATTTACGATATGAACAAATTTCATTCTGTCACCAGGTTTGGGTTTATTTCCTGGGTCGCGCTTTCCAATTCTATCTGCCAAAACCTTATGTGCTATTTGATTCGGATTTTTATAATATCCGCGCAATTGTTTTGTAATTGTAAGTTTATCCATTGGAATTTTGCCTTTTACCAAATCTGTTAGCGCATTATCCAAATATTCGATGGCGCTTTTAATACCATTTTCATTTTTAGTGTCCATCAATATTTTCAAAATACCACCATATACGTCTTTTAAATAATCACACGAATCGCGGCGTTTTAGCGCCAGGCCCATAAATTTCAATTTACCCTTATTCGGATCCGTCTCGTAAAGCATACCCACGTAACGCTTTTTTGACAATAAAATAAAGGGCATGAGCGTTTTCTCATAACTCAAAGCCATCGGCGGCTTCAAATATCGCGTGCATAAATCAGCTACCTCTTGCGCAAGTTCAATTGTTATTTCCAAAGCTGGCTTTCCGCGAATCTTTTCGCCCGTTACAGGATCTTCCAAATTAAATGTAAAGAAGTCTGAGTCTGTGTCGCCATATATACAGCACGCATTCGTTTTTACGGATTTGCCAGATTGCAAAACATGAATGCTATTATTTCCATACACTTCCTCAATTATTCGTTTAGCATACATAATCATCATGCGACCAGTTGCCGTAGTAGACGCAGCAACATCTTTTTCATAAAAGGTTGATGTTCTAGAACCACATTGACCATACAAAGAATTTGCCGTAACCTTATATCCGTTTTGCCTTTTGTCAAGAATATTCTGCATAAATGGATCTTTTTCCGTTTTAATCATTTTGCGAGTATCCGCACGAGCCTTCAAAAGTTCTTCTAAAATTGCAGGCATAACACCCTTTTTATTGTCGGGAAATTGTGCCCAACGACACACCAATCTTCCAACTTTGGTTTTTACAGCCCGTGAAGTAACCTTTTTTCGAATATAATCATAGGTATCAAATTCCATATCAATATAATAATATCCGGGCAAATTGTCGTATATAAATTCACCCTTTGAATTGCGTTCGCCCGTAATCTTTATCAGGTTTCCTTCTAGATCATATTCTTTTGACCAAACCTTACTATCATGTGAGAAGTTTTGACTAATCATAGACGATGGATATAGCGAAGAGTAATCTACACAGGCAACCGGATTGTCCATATACATAGCACATTTAGGCGGCAACACAATTGCGCCTTCAAATCCCTCTTCGGATTTTGTCTTTTCTAGGTCAGGCATGACAATATCCTTTTCGCGACACTTTTTTGCAACATAACTAGTAAGCTTGATCCCTTGACCGCGAAATATCAAAAAGCTAATTGGAACGCTGCAAATATTCGCCATCTCAATAAAACCAGTTAACACATCGATCTTGTTCATCAAATGATGAACCAGGTTACAATCCTGAATACAGTATTTTGCAACAACTGCGCGATCCCTAGACGATCCGCTAGATAATTTAAAAATATCCTTATGGTTTACATCATCCTTTGCCATTCCCCATTTAATCGGCTTTGATCGATCAATTGTTTCGTGCCCACCAATAACAATAACATTATATGTTTTTTTGGTTTCCACACCTTTTACGGTTTCTGTTACTTCGATGTTTCGCCGAATTTCTAATACTTTAAATTTCGACCCATCTTTATAATAATCTGAAGTAAATCCAACAAAACCAATACGGATATAATCCCCAACATTGAGACCCATCAAATTTTGACTATACAATTCAGTTATCGAATTTCCATTATCGCATTGACCCAAGACAACGTTTGAAATGTTATCACTGATTAAATCGCCAGCAACATCATCGAGTTTATACGAACTAAAATTAAAGTTTTCTTTACGAAAATAAGCATACATATCTATTTGCAATCTACCACCCATTCTGAAATATCGCATATCAAATTCGCCGCTAGCAATTTTTAGCTTGTTTACTTCTAGATGTAATTCACTAGGGTTATCATAGCTAGCAACAGCAGATAATTCATCAATCTTGCGCGATAATAGCAAAAACTCTTTATCACATTCGTTTTCTTGTGCTCGTCGAAACAAAAACTCATTATCAAATCCAAAGGTGTTAAATCCAATAATAATATCGGGATTTTCCCGTTGAATTAATTCCGTCCATTTCAGCAATAGATTGCGTTCAGTTTCTGCACATTCGACTTCAATTCCATTTATAGGATCGCATGAATTTAATACAATGCAATTATTTAAATAGGGCTCTTTGTCACCGTATCGCAAAAACGTTGATCCAATAAAAGTCACTTTGTCGCCTTCCAATCTAGGAAATAATCTGGTAATAACTTCATTGGTGATCTGTATTTTTTCATCTCGATCGTATGATTCGCTTGTTAAAATATCCAAAATAGTATCTGTTTTCTTTAGCCGTGGCTTTTTCTGCCAACTTTGATACGATGTCGAACCGTCATTACATTCGGCACCAGCGCCCTCTTCGTCCGCACAATCATCATTACCTTTTGTATTCTCAGGTGAGAAATTCTTCATTTGTTCGAACATCATATCGATTTTCAAAATATTCGAGTTATCTTCTTCGGAATTCGCCTTCTTAGCATTTTCCAAAGACTCATTTAATAGTGTGGCGATAAGCCCCGTTAGTTTCTGCTTGGTTGGCATATTTTTTGGATAAACAAAATCAATATCTTCGAATTTGTCGTAGCCAAACGCCGAAAATATCAATTTGTTAATAAGAAGCTTTAGCTTGTCGACGTCTGATATAATTTTACATTGCTTTAAAAATGCATCGACCATCTGTTGTGTAAACCGTTTGTAGGATTTTATTGCCAAAGGAAAATCCCCATGACTACTATTTGCCTCAATATCAAAACTACAAATCTTATAAGGAACTCGCGTCTCTTTTTCGGGTTGCGCTAGAAGTTCCTTTAGGGGAATAATATATTCGTATTTACAAGTGGTTGTCTGCACTTGCGGTTTTATGGCGCGATTTAGTTTAAAACACACCCACCCCGAAGGACTGATGTTATTGATATGAAAATATCTGAGAAGTGGTGGAATGGTGCTTTCATAAAGTTCTAGTTCTACACCTTTAAACACATAATTGGTTTTAACTCTTTCGCCGCGATTATCAGAATCCTTTTTATAGGAATACCATAATCCTGCCATTTTTTTCATTACAATTCCGTTTTTAAAAGTGACTTTTATAAATCTGTCCTTTTTGCCAGCAGTAAATCCGTATAATTTTTGATAATCTACAAGTTCCCATTCCAAAACAGAATCTCTATATCGCTTGTCTAGCTTGTTTTTCAATTCATTCACGCACTCGTACATATCAGATTTCGTCCAATTCTTTGCGACTTTAATGTAGAAGAATGGCTGATAATCTTGGATATACAAACAACATGTTTCACCTCGTTCGTTTATTGCAAACATTTGAATAACAAACTGATTTTCGTCCTTTTTATGAACGTATCGCGTTTCATCCGGATCGCTTCCAGAATCGCTACTCGATGCGTCCTTTGGAATGTCGTCTAATGTGCGAAATTCAAATATTCGAAATGATTTAATGATCGCGGGTTTTGGTGGCATCTTAATTAATAATGATGGTTTGTTTTTGTATGCGTTTTATTAATGATTAAACAAGCCAATTTTTTATAATATTTCGTTACCACGGGTTCAAATAAAAAGCAGCATTCTTGTGTGAAAATTATTATTCACAATAGTATGCGTTTATTAATAAGTTTAGTATAAAAGATTATTAATTAAAATGGTTCCAATTAATTTTTTATTCAATATATATATACATGTCGAATTGGCTCGATTTTTCGAATAATTCGAATCTTTTTTTACCGATTTACGTAAAAGGGTTCATCGACGCCAGCGGTGGTGATATAATTGCACGAAATGGAAATGTGTACGCAGGTGCAAATGGCACCATAAATAAAAAACTATCTATTGGTGGTGACATATCTTTAAACAATAGATTGTTTGTAGGAAACAATTCGTTATTAAATGGCAATTTAACAGTTGTTGGTGATGCAACCATAAACAATAGATTATTTGTACCCAAAGATTGTGTGGTTGGAAATTCTATGTATATAACAAAAGATCTAACTGTTAATGGTGTTATTAATTATACACAGATAACACAGACTAGTACCAATACCAATTTCGCAAATTTATATTATGAGGGTGATTCAACTATGAAAAATAGACTGTATGTTGAAGGCGATACACAGCTTAGAAATACTGTTGAAATAAATGGGGATGCTACGTTATCAAATCGACTATTTGTTGCTAACGACGCATCGTTAAATTCTACGTTAGAAGTTGGTGGCGACGCAACATTAAATAGTCGTTTATTTGTATTACAAGACGCCATGTTGCAATCTACCGCGGAAATAACCGGTGATGCTAGTTTGTATAGCCGTTTATATGTTTCCAACGATGCCTCTTTTAATGCTAGAGTATTTATTGCTGGCGATATGTCTATAAATAGTCGTTTATTTTTAAATGCTAATTCTATTTATGTAGGTTCTGAATTATTTACTGGGGCAAGTAGTAATTTCACCACTGACGTTTCAATCAATGGAAATTTATTAGTATTGAGCGATACTTCTTTGAATGGAAAATTAGCAGTGGGTGGCGATACACAGTTAAATGGAAAATTAATTGTTTCTAATGACGCATCGCTTAATGCGAATCTTAATGTCCAAGGTAACGTTTCTACAAATGGAACACTTTTCGTGTTTAGCGACGCTTCATTAAATAGCAACTTAACTGTGCAAAACGATTCTAATTTACAAAACCGTTTATTTGTCAGTAGTGATGCTGTTTTAAATAATAATTTAATTGTGCAAAAGGATTCAACGTTAGGCAATCGATTATTTGTGACAAATGATACGAATTTATATGGGAATTTAACTACACAAGGCAATGTTTCCGGTAATGTTGGAACGTTTAGTCAACTAGCAGTAGCTGGACAAAGCACGTTTACTGACAATGTAACGTTTACTAATGCGAGCACGACGTTTAATGGTAGCATATTACCAAACGCGCAAACTGTTAATACTTTTTATGGAAGAATAAATAGCACAACAGCTTACACAATAAATTTTAATACTTTAAACACTACACAAATGTCAAATTTGAATGGATTGTTTACAAGTTATCAATGTTTTATTTTAAATAATACCTATTTGCAACCAGGAACACTTATTACTGCGGTCAACACTAGCGCAAAAACATGCACCATTAATAAACTGCCAATAAACACAACAACCGGCGTCAATTTTTCAGTTATTATATTTCCTACAAGTATAGGTTCGGCGCAACAAAGAGTTAATAATATAATCGCACAATATGTTACGCTTTATGAAGGAACCGGAATTAATTTCGCGAATCTTGATCAAAGTGCAAACTCGACTAATACCGGTTCTTTAACTTATAACGATGCTTCGGGTGAAATCATGTTAAATAATAGCAGCACGTCTTTCACAACAGCTTATCCGAATTATCAAAATGGCACAGTATTAGTGTCTTACAACAATGCGCTAGTTATAGGCAAACGCCAATATGAGTTAAAGAAAGATCCTAATAATAATTCCTATGGATTAGACGTAAGTGGAACATCATTTATGAGCAACAATCTATATGTTGCTGGTGATGTATCATTAAACACTCGTCTCAATGTTGCTGGTGACGTTTCTTTAAACAATCGTGTTTTTATTGCTGGCGACGTATCCATGAACTATAAACTTGCCGTTGTTGGTGATGTTTCATTAAACAGCCGCCTTTTTGTTCGTAGCGATGTTTCTTTGAATGCTCGTCTCAATGTGGCCGGCGATGTTTCATTGAACAATCGCGTGTTTGTAAGTAGCGATGTATCATTAAATGCACGCCTCAATGTTGCCTCGGATATTTCTGCAAACAATCGTCTTTTTGTAAGTAGCGATGTTTCTTTGAATGCTCGCCTCAATATTGCCGCCGACGTTTCTATGAACAATCGCCTTTTTATAAGTAGTGATGCGTCATTAAATGCTCGCCTTAACGTCGCGTCAGACATTTCTGCAAACAATCGTCTCTTTGTTAGCAGCGATGTATCATTAAACGCACGCCTCAATGTTGCCGGCGATGTTTCTCTCAACAATCGTTTATTCGTCTTTGGTGATGTATCGTTAAATGCTCGCCTCAATGTCGCGGGCGACGTGTCATTGAATGGTCGCCTGGCTGTAGCCGGTGATATTTCATTAAATGGTCGCGTATTTGTGTCCAGTGACGTTTCTTTAAATGCTCGTCTCAATGTTGGTGGCGATGTTTCTTTAAATAATCGTTTATTTGTCTTTGGTGACGTGTCATTAAATGCTCGCCTCAATATTGCTGGCGATGCTTCTTTTAATAGTAGACTCAATGTTGCAGCGGATATTTCAGCAAATAATCGTCTCTTTATTTCTAGTGATGCTTCGTTCAATGCTCGTCTCAATGTAGCCGGCGATGTATCATTAAACAACAGAATATTTGTTTCCAGCGATGCTTCATTGAACGCTCGTCTCAATGTTGCATCTGATATTTCAGCAAATAATCGCTTGTTTGTTTCAAGTGATGTCTCTTTGAATGCTCGTCTCAATGTGGGTGCTGATATTTCCGCAAACAACCGCCTTTTTGTCTCTAGTGACGTTTCTTTAAATTCTCGCCTCGCCGTAGCAGGTGATATTTCCGCAAACAACCGTCTGTTCGTTTCGAGCGATGCATCATTAAACGCTCGTCTCAATGTTGCTGGCGATGTATCATTAAACAACAGAATATTTGTTTCTAGTGATGCGTCATTTAATGCTCGACTCAATGTTGCGTCAGATATTTCCGCAAACAACCGCCTTTTTGTCTCTAGCGACGTTTCTTTAAATGCTCGCCTCGCCGTAGCAGGTGATATTTCCGCAAACAACCGCATTTTTGTTAACAGTGATGTTTCTCTAAACGCTCGTCTCAATGTTGCTGCGGATATTTCCGCAAATAATCGTTTGTTTGTTAGCAGCGATGCATCATTAAACGCTAGACTCACCGTTGCCAGTGATGTTTCGCTCAACAATCGTCTATTTGTTTCTAATGATGTGTCATTGAATGCTCGTCTCAATGTTGCGGGCGATACCATTTTATCTGGACAACTCTTTGTAGCAAAAGACGTTTCATTTAACAATCGAATTTTCGTTTCTAGCGATGCGTCCATAAATGCGCGCTTAAACGTTGGCGGTGACGTCTCGCTTAACAATCGTCTCTTTGTTAGCAGCGACGTTTCATTAAACGCTAGACTCGCCGTTGCAGCAGACGTTTCACTCAACAGCCGGCTTTTCGTATCAAATGATGTATCGTTAAATGGTAAATTAGCTGTGTCGCGAGATGCTTCTATGAACAGTAGATTGTTTATAGCTGGCGACGTATCTATAAATAGCAAATTATTTATTACTAACGATGTTTCTATGAACAGTCGCCTTTTTGTTTCTAATACAGCATTTTTATACGACCGCCTTAACGTATCCGGTGATGTTTCTTTGAATAACAGATTGTTTATCAATGGTGATGTTTCATTAAATGGAAATGTAACTGTGCAAGGCGATGTCTACAACAACAGCCGACTTTTTATCGGAAGTGACGCATCTTTAAATGGCCTTTTAACCGTTGTTGGCGACACATCATTAAATAATAGATTGTTTGTTAGCAGCGATGTTTCTATAAATGGAAACTTATTTGCTACAGGCGAAACATCAATAAAAGCAAGAGTTTTTGTAACAGGTGATGTATCTTTAAATGCACGCCTAAGTGTAATTTCAGATGTATCGTTAAATAGACGCCTTTTTGTTGCTAAGGATGTTTCATTTAATTCAAAACTATCTGTAGTCGCCGATGTTTCATTAAACAATCGTCTCTTTGTCTCTGGTGATGTTTCATTAAATGGTGCGTTAGCTGTGCAAAACGACGAATCTTTAAACAGCCGCCTTTGTGTGGCAAATGACGTATCAATCGGTGGTAATGATTTTATGGCAAACAATTTGTTAATCGCAGGGGCATTA
>Ga0136644_10000931_pt1 | contig 23375 bp, 19 predicted proteins | sample C_130820_EF_Meta_FD_94780 | JGI IMG/M metagenome (GOLD analysis project Ga0136644, IMG submission 94780) | Freshwater microbial communities from Lake Croche, Canada to study carbon cycling - C_130820_EF_MetaG (v2) (version 2) | ecosystem: Environmental > Aquatic > Freshwater > Lake | place...
GGTATTGCTCAAAGTGGCGCAGCGCTTGGTCCAACGCTGGACGCATGCCGCCCTGCGCCAAGAAACCATTGTTTTGCAAAGTGATTTGATGCGCTACACCGTGGACACCATCGCGGGGCTGGCCTTTGGCGCAGAAGTCGATACGCTGGGTTCGGACGGCGACGTGATACAGCAGCATCTGGACAAAGTATTCCCTGCTTTGTTCCGGCGCATTACCGCGCCGATTCCGTTGTGGCGCATATTCCCATCGCGCGCCGACCGCGCCTTGGCGCGCAGCATGGTTGAAGTCAATAAAGCGGTTGACGGCTTTATCGCCCAAGCGCGCTTGCGCATGCAAGCCGAGCCGCAGCGACACACCCAACCGCAAAATTTACTGGAAGCTATGTTGGCCGCCGCCGACCGGCCTGAAAGTGGTTTGAGTGATGCCCAAGTTGCAGGCAATGTGATGACCATGTTGCTCGCCGGCGAGGACACCACCGCCAATACGATTGCCTGGATGATTTACTTGCTGTGGACGCATCCGCAGGCTTTGGCTCGGGCCTGTGATGAAGTTCGCAGCAAAGTGCGCGATTGTCAGCAAGCCAGCATGGACGAAGTAGCCGATTTGGAGTTCATCGAGGCTTGCATCCACGAGACTATGCGGCTCAAGCCGGTGGGCCCGCAATTGCCTTTGCAGGCCAATGCCGATGTGGTGGTGGGCGATGTAAAGGTGCCCAAAGGGACGATTGTGATCAACCTGCTACGCCGCGATAGCGTGCGCGAGGATTTGGTGCCCCAGGCGGCCTGTTTTGAGCCCGAGCGCTGGTTGCAATCGAACAACCCAGCCAAGCGCTTGTCCACGCCATTTGGTGCCGGGTCGCGCATTTGCCCGGGGCGTTACCTTGCGATGTTGGAAATGAAAATTGCAATAACGGCGTTGCTGGGCCACTTTGACATCGACTTCGTAGGCACTGCAGACGGGCAAGCGCCTCGTGAGCGTCTTGCTTTTGCCATGATGCCAGTGGGCTTGCTAATGCGCTTGCGAACCAGAACGCAGGCGAAAAGCCCCACGCTGTAAGCACTACTCCTAAGCCTGTTACGGGTTGTTACTGCGCGAAAGTTAATGCCGCTGATAACTCAGCATGCGGCCTTTATATGCCGCCCAGGCGGGGGTGGCCGCTAAGCGCAAGGCGTATTCCTTGAGGACAAAGCCCAAGGCGGCCATGTGCCGGTGAAAGTGGGCCCGGTTGCCCCGGTTCGGATCCACTACCCAGACTTCACAAGCATGGGCCGCATGTTCTTCGATGAAGGCAGGAAGGGTCCCGGCCTCGTCGCGTTCGTACAAGATGTCGCTGCCCATGATCAGGTCAAAACGCCCTTGCACCGGCGCCGCGATGCCCATCCGCGTATAAGGACTGACTTTGGTAGACGCCGGTTCGGCGGCTGCTGCAGGCGTATCCCACGCAGGTAGCAGGCCCCAGCGGCCATGGCGGTATTGCAATGGAAGCAGCCCATTAATCCGGAGGTTTTCCAGCATAAATCCGGCGGCTAGCGGGTGGCAGTCGCTGGCAGTCACATCCGCTCCGCGCCTATGGCCCACCAGGCTGGCCAAAGCCAGCCCGCAGCCCAATTCCAAAATCCGCTCGCCGGTTTGCACCGGTCTTTGCGCCAGGCGCTCAGCCAGGTGCAGGCCCGAGGGCCATAACAAGCCGAACAAAGGCCAGGCCGCCGATGAAATACCTTGTTGCAAAGCCTCGTCATGCGGATCGTGGAATTGCTGCTTGTCGAGCAGCGAGCGGATTAGGATGTTGTCCACGCCCTGAACCGCAATGCTTTCCTGCTTGGTTTGGTATCCGGGGGGTGCCGTGGCATCCATCTTGGCGTTCATGCCCTATTACACGCCTCCAAACTGACAGGGAGCTTGTAAGCGCTGCCGCATGTCGCACAGCGCCTCTTGCTATGGCTATGGGCAGCGGCCCAACCGCAGCAGCGAGATTAAGCCACTTGCGCCGTAGCCAGTTCCGTAGCGCGCATAAAGCGCACGATGTGTTGCGCTACCTCTTCGCCTTTGTCTTCTTGCAAAAAGTGTCCGGCGCCGCGAATTTTGAAGTGGTCCTGACCTTGCGCGCCAGGTACGTTTTTTTGCCACACGAATTCGCCGTGTTTGGTGATGGGATCGCGGGTGCTAAACAGGGTGAGAAAAGGCTTTTCCCACCGCTTAAAAACTTCCCATGCAGCCAAGTTGCGCTCGCGCTCGGGGTCGTCCGGCGTGGAGGGTACAAAGCCAGGGAACACGCGTGGACCCACTTTATATTTGCGGCTTGGAAAGGGCGCGTCGTAGGCTGCTTCCTCTGCCAATGTGAGCCCTTTATGGCAACCGGTTTTGACAATGCGGCCAATTGGAAACCAAGGGCTGTAAAGCGCAAAAGCGCGCCAAATTTTGAAGGCCTTTGGTAGCGCATCCATACCGGTGGGTAAGCCACCGTTGGCCAGCACCACGCGATCAAAACGGTCTGGCATTTCTGCCACTACGCGCAGGCCTACCAAAGAACCCCAGTCCTGCCCGAAAAAAGTCATATGCTGAAAATCATTGGCTTGCACCCAAGCCTTCATCCATTGCACATGGTTGAAGTAAGAATAGTCCGCAGCTTCTTCCAGTTTGTCGGACCGGCCAAACCCCACCAGATCGGGTGCGACCACGCGCATGCCTGCGGCCACAAATACGGGGATCATCTTGCGATACAAAAATGACCACGCCGGTTCGCCATGCATCAGCAAAACGAGCGGGCCATCGCGTGGGCCTTCGTCGATGTGTGCAATACGCAAAATGCCAACCTCGGTGTAACGGGGTTGGTAGGGAAAGTCCGGCAAGTTGGCAAACCGGGCTTCGGGCGTACGCAGCACGTCGCCGTGGATGGGCAGGGAGATGGCTTGTTCCATAAATATCGGGCGCAGGCCCTGCAGTGTGAGGGCGCAACTTTACACCATACACAGGTGCTTGGTGCCAACCCAAGCCGCGCATGGGACAGCTGTGATGGGCTCTGCGCCTATCCCTTTTGCTATGTCTTGCCTACTGGGTACTGGCGTCGCTACTGGGGTGTTTTTTGGCCCGCTCGTACAAGGGCATGACCTTGGCCAGATTGGCCTCAATTTCTGCAATGCGGGTATTGCCCGAGGGGTGGGTGGACAGCCATTCGGGCGGTGCGCCTTTGTTGTTGGCCGCCATTTTTTGCCACAAGCTCACGCCCGCACGTGGGTCGTAACCGGCACGCGCGGCCAACTCCATGCCGACCAGATCGGCTTCGGACTCGTCTTCGCGGCCGAACTTGAGTGACACCAAATTGGCGCCGGTTTGCGCTACGGCGTCCCCAATACGCGGGTCAATGCCCAAAAGGCCCGATAGCAAAGAGCCGCCCACACGAAAGCCCAATTCGGTGGCCTGGCCTTTGCCCATGCGCTCTCGCGCATGCTCGCGCAAAGCATGGGCGATTTCGTGGCCCATCACCATGGCCACCTCATCATCCGTGAGTTGCAGCTTATTGAGGATGCCGGTGTAGAACGCAATCTTGCCGCCGGGCATGCAGTAGGCATTGATTTGGTTGGAGCCGATCAGGTTGACCTCCCATTTCCATTGCTGCGCGCGCGGGTTCCAAGCGCTCGTGAAGGGAATGATCTTGTCCATGATGGCGCGTAAGCGCTGCACCTGCGGATGGTCGGCCGGGCCTAAGGCGTGTTGTTTGGACGCTTGCGCCAATGTTTGCTGGTATTGCAAGGCTGCGCTGCGCTCCACCTGGTCAGCAGGGACAATCTTGGTAAACACCGAGGTCTCGCCGACCTGCACGCCCTCGCGCGTTTGTGCCTGCACCGCTTGCGTCCCAAGCAGTGCGACAAGCATGCTTAGCGCCACCCATGTTTTCCAGCCGCCCACGCTATTTCCTGTTTTCATCCACCCTGGCATGTGACCGATCTCCTTGAAGACAGTGGGTATTATTCCCCGATGTCTGAAACCACCACAGCCGCTGCTGCAAATGCGCCTAAAGTCTCTTGGCTGAAGACCCTCCAAATTTATGCGGAACCGGCGTCTATCCGCATGCTGTCCTTGGGCTTTTCGGCGGGCTTGCCCTTGCTGCTGGTATTTGGCACCTTGAGTTTTTGGCTGCGCGAAGCCGGTATCGACCGCACCACTATTGGCTTCCTGAGCTGGGTAGGCCTTGCCTACGGTTTCAAATGGGTTTGGTCGCCCTTGGTCGATCGGATGCCCATTCCCTTGCTCACAGCCGCCTTGGGGCGCCGGCGCAGCTGGCTCGTGCTGTCGCAAACCGTCATCATGGTGGCGCTTGCGTGTATGGCAATGACCGATCCGCAGGTGGCTTTGGCCCCGGTGGTGTGGTGCGCAGTGATAGTGGCTTTTGCCTCCGCGACGCAAGATATTGCGCTGGACGCCTTTCGTATCGAATCGGCCGATGTGCAGCACCAGGCGGCATTGGCAGCTACGTACCAAACCGGCTACCGCTTGGCCATGATTTGGTCCGGCGCGGGCGCCTTGTGGATTGCCGCGCGGGCCGAAGTTCCTGCTGCGATAGCGGGTGCGGCTGCTGCGTACCAGCATGGCCCCTGGCAAATCGCCTATCTGGTGATGGCACTCAGTATGTTGCCCGGCGTGCTCACGGTGCTGTTGTCGCGCGAACCGGTGGCAGCACCCATAGCACCGAGTAAAGGCTTACGCCAATGGTTGCAAGGTGCGCTGCTTGCCCCTTTTGCCGATTTTCTGAAGCGCTACGGTTGGCAGGCTGCGCTGATACTGGCCTTAATTGCCAGCTACCGCATTAGCGATGTGGTGATGGGCATCATGGCCAATCCGTTTTATGTAGACATGGGCTTTAGCAAAGATGAGGTCGCTGCAGTGACCAAAGTCTATGGCGTCATCATGACCTTGGTCGGCGCTTTTATCGGCGGCGCATTGGCGCTACGCATCGGGGTGATGCGGGTGCTGATGCTAGGCGCCGCGCTCAGTGCCGCCACCAATTTGTTGTTCGCCTGGCTCAGCACGCGCGGCCATGATGTGACTGCGTTGATCTGGGTGGTGTCGGCGGACAACCTGGCCAGCGGCATTGCCTCATCCGCGTTTATCGCCTATTTATCGTCTCTGACCAACGTGCAGTATTCGGCTACCCAATACGCCTTGTTCAGTTCCATGATGTTGCTTTTGCCCAAGTTTGTGGCCGGTTTTTCCGGCAAATATGTGGACGCGTTTGGGTACGCTGATTTTTTCAACGCCACCGCCTTGCTGGGCCTGCCAGTGCTGCTGCTGGTGTGGTTAGCTGGACGGCTGCAGCCCCCGGAAAAACCTGCGCCGAACGCTGATCATTAGCACTGGCACACCCTGCACTGCGCGGGGCAGGTTTACCCAACTTTACGATGCCTACAAGCCACAGGCACCCGCTGCCTATGGCACAGGACTAGACTGCCCCAATGACCCAACACCTTTTAATCATTGAAGACGATACCCGCCTGGCCGGTATGGTGGCCGAATACCTGGAGCAAAACGAATTCAAAGTGGGGCATGCGCCTACCGGGCTTGTTGGCTTGGACATGTTGAGCAAGCCGCTCACTGCAAGCCCGGCCTATGACCTCGTCATTTTGGACTTGATGTTGCCCGATATCGATGGCTTGGAGGTTTGCAGGCGCATCCGTGCCCTAGGCGGCCCCCAAGCTGGCACACCGGTGCTGATGCTGACTGCCAAAGGCGACCCCATGGACCGCGTGATCGGTTTAGAAATCGGCGCAGACGACTACTTGCCCAAGCCTTTTGAGCCGCGTGAATTGCTCGCACGCATTCGCGCCATATTGCGCCGAGGCAGCGCAGACCCGGCCAAACCGGGGGCCCTGAAAAATCTGAATTTCGGCTCCCTGGAAATTGACCGCAATGCGCGCACCGTGTCGGTGGCGGGACGATTGTGTGAGCTGACCTCCTACCAATTTGATTTGCTGGTGGCTATGGCCGAGCGCGCCGGGAGGGTGCTGACCCGCGACCAAATCATGGAGGCGGTGCGTGGGCGCGAGCTGGAGGCCTTTGACCGTTCGATCGATGTACACATGGGACGCATCCGCGCCGCGATTGAGGTGGATGTCAAAACCCCCCGGCGCATTTTGACCGTGCGCGGCGTTGGCTATGTCTTTGCCCGCCAGCAGGACTGAGCGTAAATAGCGCGCCATGTTTTTTCAGAAACTCTACGTTCGCATTTGGGCCGCCGTAGTCCTGGCAGTGGCCGTATTGGCATTTTTGGTGGGCCTGGCCTGGCGCATGAACGTGGAGCCGCCTTTGCGCGAGGTGGTGGTGCGCAACGCCCAGGGTGATGTGATCGGCCATGGCCGCGCTCGGCGTATGCATCCGCCGCCATTGGTGCCGGGACAAGGCGCAAACAGTCCGCCACCAGGCGCACAGGAGCGCCATGCGGATGAAGACGACGAAGGCCTTGAACGACCCGGCCACCCGCCGCCTGGGCCATTGGGGCGTCTGCACGACGAGCAGGACGACGAGGCGCGCAGCCGCTTTGGCCGTGGGCCTGAATTTATTGTGCAATTGCAAGATGGCCAAACCGTGCACTTGCATTTGCCGCGTCCGCCGCGCAACAGCTGGTTTGCACCCTTGGGGTTTTTCGGCACCCTGGCACTGGTCGCTTTGGCCGTGGCTTTGGCTACTTACCCCATCGTGCGGCGACTGACCCGCCGCTTGGAAGACTTACAAGCCGGCGTAGAGCGTTGGGGCCAGGGTGAACTGGGCGTGCGCGTAGCAGCCCAAGGCGAGGATGAGGTAGGCTTTTTGGCGCAGCGTTTCAACCATGCGGCAGCGCAGATCGAGGCCCTGGTGCAGTCGCGCGATGCGCTACTGGCCTCGCAAAAATCTTTGCTGGCCAATGCCTCGCACGAACTGCGCTCGCCTCTGGCGCGCATCCGTATGGGCCTGGAGCTGATGGGCGATGGTTCGGGTGATGCGGTGGCGCAGCGCAGACCGGCCATAGAGCGCAATTTGCAAGAGCTCGATCTGCTGATCGACGAAATCTTGCTAGCGAGCCGTTTGGACTCAAAAGAGGCGGACGTAGGCACTTTCGAGCCGGTAGATCTGGTCGGCCTGGCAGCCGAAGAGTGCGCGCGGGTACAAGCGCAGTTAACAGATCCCCCCGCTCACCTGTCTGTGCCCGGTGTGAGCAAACTATTGCGCCGTGCGCTGCGCAACTTGCTGGAAAACGCCAATCGCCATGGCGGCGGAGAGGTGCAGTTGCAATTGCGTATGGAAGCGGGCTTTGCGGTGGTCGATGTGCTGGACACAGGCCCCGGTGTGCCGCTGGCCTTGCATGAGCGCATATTCGAGCCCTTTTACCGCCTGCCCGGCGCATCGGAAAAAGATGGCGGCGTGGGGTTGGGCTTGGCCTTGGTCAAGTCCATTGCCCAGCGCCATGGGGGTTCAGTGCAATGCAGCAACCGCCCTGAAGGCGGAGCCTGCTTTAGTTTGCGCTTACCGCAGTAAGGTGCTCTGCGTGGGCAAATGCGTCTTGAAGTAGCGTGGCCGGGAGACGGTCGCACCAAAGGCGAATTCCCAGGCGCCATACCCTACCCCCTTTGGGCGGGCCTTTCCAGGCCGAAAACGCTTGCTGCGCCCTCAAAACAGTAGCCTTTCGGTCAAAAGGCAAAAAAACCTGAATTTTCACCCGCATGGGGGATACCGTCATCGATCAGACAGCGCCAGAATTCATCCCATCGCTGTCACGACATCAAGAGGGCTTCAACCCCGAAGAAGTAAAGAATTTAACGGTTCCAACGAAGTCTCCTCGGAGACATTTACAAGTCACCCCCCGGGGTGACTTTTTTTTGCCCGCATTCGCCCGGGTCTCTTCCGTGTCAAAGCCTTGGCCCCATTTGCGGGTGGCCTCGGGCGGGCCTCGTTAACGGTCGTGACCCTATCGGCAAGCCCTTGGCGCAATGGCCGGTGCCTAAGCTACTCAGGAGCCTAAACGCGCAACGACCATCGCGACGGTGACATCCTGTAGACAGCGCGTATGGCCCAGCGGGCATTGGCGTGCAAAGCAGGGCGCGCAATCGAGGGCGGGCTGGTAGTTAGCATCGTTTTTGAGCCAGACCACTTGCGCCAAAGGACTGAGCGGCGGCGTATGTAAGGGGCTGGATGAGCCAAACAGTGCCACTTGCGGCACGCCTAGCGCGGCGGCCACGTGCATCAACCCGGAGTCATTGCTCACCATGGCCCGCGCCCCAGCCACGAGCGCGATAGCGTCTTGCAAGGAAGTGCGCCCGGCCAGGTTATGGCAAGCGCCTGGATGGGCGGTGTTGACCGGCAATGCGATTTGCGCGCACACCTGCGCATCCTTGCCCGAGCCTAGCAGCAGTACTGGCAATTGGTGCTGGTCAATCAATTGCTGCGCCAACGCGGCGAAGTGCGCTGCCAGCCAGCGTTTGGCCGGGCCGTATTCCGCGCCTGGCACCAGCACAAAATAGCGTTTTGCCTGCAAGCCTTGTGCCGCCATGGCCTGCTGACAGGCCTGCTCAGCGAGCTGCATGCGCGGCTGCGCGTCCACAGGCAGTGCGCTATCGGCCAGCGCGCCGTACCAATTGACCATGGGCGGGCGGGCATGTTTGTCCGGGTTGGGCAGGCGCTGCGTTAGCAGCCCATAGCGTGCCTCGCCGTGGTAGCCCACCCGCTCGGCGATACCGGCCCAAAAAGGCAGCAAAGCACTTTTGAAAGAGTTGGGGCAGACGATGGCACGTTGAAATCGCCCGCGCAGTTGACGGGCCACCGCGCGCCGGGCCGACCATTGCAATCCGCCATGGGCAAACGGCAGCTCGATGACCTCTGCCACCGCTGCCATGGCCTTATAAACCGGCGCCACCCAAGGCAGCGCGCCGACGGTAATGCGCTCACCGCGCGAGTGCAAAACGCGCAACAAAGGTTCGGTCATGACCGCATCCCCAATCCACTGGGGCGCGATGACCAAGGTGTCAGTGGTGGGCGTCGAAATGTTCGCCGTCCTTGAGCTTATAGACGGTGCCGCAATACGGGCATTTGGCCTCGCCTTTGCGGGCGATGTCCAGGTAGACCTTGGGATGGGTGTTCCAGGTCTTCATATCGGCCAAGGGGCTGGGGCAAAACACCCCTCCTTGGGGGTTGAGGTCTTTGGCGAGCAAGGTGACGAGCGATTTGGACATAGGTGCTGTGTGCGTGGGATCGGACTTCAAACCCGTGCCAGCCAGTGGCTGTACTTGGGGTTGCGGCCATTGACGATGTCAAAAAATGCGCTCTGGATTTTCTCAGTGATGGGCCCGCGTGTACCCACGTAGTCGCCCTTGCCCAGCGCAATGCGGTCGAGCTCGCGAATGGGTGTGACTTCGGCGGCGGTGCCCGTGAAAAAAGCCTCGTCGCTGATATACACCTCATCGCGTGTGACGCGCTTTTGCACCAGCTCCAGCCCCAGGTCCTTGCAAATATGCATCACGGTGTTGCGGGTGATGCCGTTGAGTGCACCGGCGGACAGGTCCGGCGTATAGACCACACCGTCTTTGATGACAAACAGGTTCTCGCCCGCACCCTCGCTCACAAAGCCATTGGCGTCGAGCAGCATGGCTTCGTCGTAGCCGTCGTCAGTCGCCTCCATATTGGCCAAGATGGAGTTGGTGTAATTGCTCACCGCCTTGGCCTGCGTCATGGTGATGTTGACGTGGTGGCGGGTGTAGCTCGAAATTTTGACGCGGATGCCGCGCTTCATGCCTTCCTCGCCCAGGTAAGCACCCCAGGGCCAGGCAGCAACCATCAGGTGGATGGTGTTGCCTTTGGGCGATACGCCTAATTTTTTGTCGCCGATCCAGGTTAAGGGGCGCAAGTAGCAGCTCTCGAGTTTGTTTTCGCGCACCACGTCTTTTTGCGCTTGCATCACTTCTTCCTTGGAAAAAGGAATGTTCATGCGCAAAATTTTGGCGCTGTTAAACAGTCGCTCGGTATGTTCTTCTAAGCGGAAAATCGCAGTGCCGCCTACGGTGTTGTAGGCGCGCACGCCTTCGAAAGCGCCACAGCCGTAGTGCAAGGTGTGGCTCAGGACGTGGATCTTGGCCTCGCGCCAATCAACCATCTGACCGTCCATCCAGATTTTGCCGTCGCGGTCGGACATGGAGGGGGGCATTGCGGTCATGGCGGGCGTCCTAGGTGGATGGGGTTAAACAAGTGAAGCGGCGATTTTACGGGGCGGCGCCGTCGCTAGGGCGTTCCAGTTGCCAGTCGGTAAGCTTTCCGTCTTGGAATCTACAAATCACCTGAATTTGCCCCGGATCGCGCCAGCAATAAATCTCTGGCTGCTCAAGCTCTGGGCTGAGCGCTTCGCCCAGACAGCCGGTAATTTTCAGCACTTGCAGCAAACTCATGCTTACTTGCAAGCGTGCATGCAACATGACGGCGCTTTGGATCTGTGCCTTGGGCCGCTGCGCAGCACTCTGCAAAACTTTCAGCGTACGGGTAAATTGCACCAGCGCCCACATGACCAGTGCCCCAACGGCGGCAGCCAGACCCATCCATCCTCCCCAAAGAAACGCGGTCACCAGAGCTATCGCCAATGCGCTACGCAAGGTCCAAGACTGCAAACTTAAAGATTTCATGGCCGATATTCTCGCAGCAGTCGCAGCTTGCAGGCTCTGCGACCAATCCTGCTGGGCCGTGCTCTGGAGTAGCCCTATGCGCGCTACAGTGCAGTATCGCGCAAGGCGAAATTTTTGGAGAAACTATGCCAAGCCATACTGGTCAACGTGTACTGATTACTGCCGCCGCATCCGGCATTGGCCTGGTGATGGCCGACGCCTATATGGCCGCCGGTGCCAAGGTGTATATCTGCGATCGCGACGCCAAAGCCCTGGACGCAGCGCTTGCCAGCCGCCCCGCATTGGCAGGCCAGGTTTGTGATGTCAGCGACGAGGCGCAAGTGGCCGCATTGTTTGCGGCAGCCGCGGCGCATCTGCAAGGCTTGGATATTTTGGTCAGCAACGCCGGCATTGCCGGGCCCACCGCCAACCTAGAAGATATCAGCCTGGCCGACTGGCGTCATTGTCTGGCGGTGAACCTGGATTCGGCATTTTTATGTGCCCGTGCCGCTGCGCCGCTGTTGCGTGCCCAGGGTAGCGGCTCAATCATTTTGATGTCCTCTACCGCCGGTTTATTCGGCTTCCCGCGTCGCAGCCCCTATGCCTCGGCGAAATGGGCGATCCGGGGCCTGACGCGCACCTTGGCGCAAGAGCTGGGGCCCGCCGGAGTGCGCGTCAACTGCATTTGTCCGGGCTCGGTCAGCGGCGAACGGATAGACCGGGTGATCACCGCCGAAGCCCAAAAAACCGGCCGCAGCGAAGACGCAGTTCGCGGCGAGATGACGCAGATTTCTTCGCTGAAATCCTTTATCTCGCCGCAAGACATTGCCAGCATGGCCTTGTTCATCACCTCCAGTGCAGGCGCGCGCATTTCCGGCCAGGATTTGACGGTGGACGGCCATACCGAAACCCTATGAGCGTGAACTGGTACCTTCTCCAATTCCTGATCGCACACCACCGCTACCACTATGAAAATTCAGCAACTTGAAACCTTTACCGATGCGTTTGTTTGCTTTGTCAAACTGAGCACCGACAGCGGGCATGTCGGCTGGGGACAAACCTCGACCTACAACGCCGATATCAGCGCCACGATATTTCACCGCCAGGTCGCGCCCTGGGCCTTGGGGGCCGATGCGCTGGACATCGATGGCATCTTGCAAACGATCTGGGAAAAAGAACACAAGTACCCCGGCAGCTACCGCTGCCGCGCCATGGCCGGATTGGACACGGCGATGTGGGATTTGCGCGGCAAGGTCGAGGGCAAGCCAGTGGTGGAATTGCTAGGTGGCAAACCCAAGGCCTTGCGCACTTATGCCTCTTCCATGAAGCGCGACATCACGCCGCAAGACGAAGCGGCGCGTTTTGTGAAGCTGCGCGACGATTGGGGCTTTGACGCTTTCAAGTGGCGCGTGGCCGCCGAATGCGGACGGGATGTAGACGAATGGCCGGGCCGAACCGAGGAGGTAGTGCCGGTAGTGGCGCGTGCATTGGGCGATGGCGTGGCCAAATTAGTCGATGCCAATAGCGGGTTCTCGCCAGCGCGCGCTATCGCGGTAGGCCGCATGCTCGAGGCTGAAGGCATCAGTCATTTTGAAGAGCCTTGCCCGTACTGGGAGTTTGACCAAACGCGCCAGGTCACGCAGACCTTGTCGCTGGATGTGACCGGCGGCGAGCAGGACTGGGATTTGCCCACTTGGCAGCGCATGATGGACCAAAGCGTCGTGGATATTGTGCAGCCCGATGTGATGTACATGGGCGGCCTAACGCGCACCCTGGCCGTCGCCCGCATGGCCGCCGAGCGGGGTATCGCCTGTACACCGCATAGCGCCAATTTATCTTTGGTCACGATGTGCACCATGCATTTGCTGGGCGCGATTCCCAATGCAGGCAAATACCTAGAGTTGTCCATCGAAGGGCCGGACTATTACCCTTGGCAGCAAGAACTGTTTTTGGGTGATCCGTATGCGGTTCAGGGTGGCAAGGTACAAATACCTGCCCAGCCGGGCTGGGGTGTGGAAATCAATCCAGCTTGGCTGGCGCGTGCGACTTATCAATCGAGTGTGTTGAAGGCCTGAATGCGCTTTGGCCTTCCTCTTTTTGGCGATAAAAGGCGTATGGGATTGTTCTGAGCTTACAACGTGCGGTCCTTGCGTCTGCCCCGGCCTGCGCGGACTCTGCGAACTGGCGGCTTGCCGTGAGGGGGTCTCAGCGTGCAGTGATTGTGCGCATTGAGATCGTTTTGCGGAATCGAATGCGGTCTGTGAAGTGGCGAACCTGCCAATTGGGCGCGCTTGCATCAGGCCTACCCTGAAGTGATTGGCTCCTAACCTAGGGTTTGCACACCCATATCGCACTTCGCAGCGTGGTGGTAGCGGCAGGCGGGGTGACGAACGATTAGCCTGCGTTGTGAGGAAGCCCGCCTGCCGCTACCACCACGCGGGCTCAGCACCCCGTCAGCAATGTCTTATTGCCCAACCATGCGCGAATAACACGGAGCGCACAAATGTCACTGTGCGGGCGCAACCCATTTAGAGAACAGGTTTAAAGCACCCTAGTGTCCGCCACCCAAATAAGCAGCTTTTACCGCCGGGTCGTCTTGCAACTGCGCCGCCGGACCATGCACTGAAATGCGGCCGTTTTCCAGGACATAACCGTAATCAGCCACCTTCAAGGCGGCAGCGGCAAATTGCTCTACCAGCAACATCGTCACACCACGCGACTTGAGGTCGGCGATGATGCGAAACACCTCTTCCACCAAGATAGGCGCCAAACCCATCGAGGGCTCGTCCAGCAGCACAATCTCAGGGTTAAGCATCACGGCACGGGCCATGGCCAGCATTTGTTGCTCGCCGCCCGACAATGTGCCGGCCAGTTGGGTACGTCGCTCTTTGAGACGCGGAAACAAATCCATAGCGCGCTCCAAATCTCCCTGCACATCACCCTTGGGGCGGCTACCGGTCAAACGTGGAAAAGCGCCCAAAATCAGGTTATCGGTAACGGACATGGTGGCAAACACGCGGCGACCTTCCGGCGAGTGGGCCAGGCCGAGCTTGGCGATGGTGAAAGACTCCATGCCATCGGTGCGTGTGCCGTTTAGGCTAATCTCGCCTGCGCTGGGACTGATCATGCCGGAGATAGCACGCATGGTGGTGGTCTTACCTGCGCCGTTGGAGCCGATCAGCGTCACCACTTTGCCTTTGGGAACTTCCATCGAAATTCCATGCAGAACTTGCACTTTGCCGTAACCGGCTTCCAGATTTTTAATGCTCAACATAAACAATAGTCCTGTGCGTTCAAGCGGCGGGAGCGCCTAGATAGGCCTCAATCACTTTTTCATTGGCCTGTACTTCAGCAGGCTTGCCTTCGGCAATCTTTTGCCCAAAATCCAGCACCGACACTGAGTCGCAGACGGTCATTACAACATCCATGTGGTGTTCGATCAGGATGACGGTAATGCCGTGGTCGCGAATTTTGCGGATGATGGCGATCAGCTCCTTGATGTCGGGCGCGGTTAAGCCTGCTGCCGGTTCGTCCAGCAGCAATAGTTGCGGGTCCAGCGCCAATGCGCGGGCAATTTCCAGCAGACGCTGTTTGCCGTAGGGCAGGTTGCGAGCCTCTTCAGTAGCCAGATCGGCCAGGCCCACAAAGTGCAAAAGCCCCATGCCGCGCTCGATGGCATCAGCGTCCTCTCGCTGATAGCGTGGCGTGTTCAAGGCCACGTCGAACAAATTGCTGTCAAAGGTGTGGTGCAAGCCGACCTGCACGTTTTGCAGCGCAGTCATTTCACCGAACAATTGCACGTTTTGGAACGTTCGCGCAATGCCTGACAACGCGATGTCCGAGGAAGTGCGGTCTACCAGTGTGGCGCCTGAAAACTCGATCTTGCCGGCGGTGGGTACATAGATGCCCGTCAGCACATTCATCATGGTGCTCTTGCCAGAGCCATTGGGGCCAATGAGGCCATGGATGGTGCCGCGCTTGACGAGCAGGTCCACATCGTTCAAGGCCTTGAGACCCCCAAACTGCATCAACACGCTTTTGGCGACGAGCAGATCGCTGCCATCGGCGCTGTGCTGGGCATTGGCGGCTGCATGAATGGCATCTTTCGCATCGGCAGGTGCCAGATAGGCGGCGCCGCGGGTGCTTTTGCCACTGAACAATTTACGGAAAAAGCCGACGATGCCGTCCTGCAGGTAATACACCACAAACAAAATCATCAGGCCGAAAATGCTCAGGCGCCAGTCCGTGATGGATTGCAACCAAAAGGAAAATGCCGCTAGTGCGATTGTGCCAACCACTGGGATTGCCATTGCGCGCACCGTAGTGATTTTTCGGGCCACGCCAATGATGGCGCCAATAAGCATCAGCACCGCTAAAACCGAAGAGACTTGGCGGAACATTTCCAAGTCGTCCAGCAGCTTGGGCAATATCACAATGATGGCCGCACCCAGCAGGGCGCCCGAACGGGTTTTACGCCCGCCCATGATGACGGCCAGCAGAAACAGCACCGTCAATTCAAAGTTGTAGGTATTGGGCGAGATGTATTGCTCGGAATAGGCATACAGGCAACCGGCCAGGCCGGCAAAGCCGGCGCTGATCACAAAGGCATAGACTTTGTAGCGATAGACCGACACACCCATACAGTCAGATGCCACCGGGCTGCCGCGCAAGGCTTCGAATGCGCGCCCCAGTTGCGAACGCAAAATACGGTCCACTACCACCAGCGACAAGCCCATCAGAACCAGTACCAACCAGTAAAAGCCGTGCTCACTAAGTTTGGCGCCGAACAAGTCCGGCTTGGGCACTTTGATGCCCAGCGGACCTTCGGTGAGGAAGGTCATCTCATTAATCAGAATCTGGATGATCGTGCCAAAGGCCAGGGTGACCATAGCCAGGTAGGGGCCTGTCACGCGCAAGGCCGGCAAGGCCAGCAAGGCGCCAAACGCCGCCGTGATGCCGATGCTGGCCGGGATGATCATCCACAAGGGCGCACCCAGCTTCATGAACATCACGCCGGCGGTGTAAGAGCCCACTCCGAACAAACCTGAGTGGCCAAGTGAGACTTGGCCGGTATAGCCGACCACGATGTCCAGCCCGAACAGCAAGATGGCGTAAATCATGATCGTGCCGATCATGTGGATGTAGTAGGGGTTGGCGGTGTACAGCGGCGCGACGGCCAGCAGTGCAAATCCGACGATCAAAGAGAGTATGAAATTACGGCTCATGGTCAGACTTTCTTGATCGCTGTTTTGCCGAACAAGCCCGCAGGTTTAAGCGCTAGCACTAGCAATAGGAGTACCAGGCCAGGAACATCTTTGTAGCCGGTGGAGATATAAAAACCGGTGGTGGTTTCAGCGACACCCAAAATAATGCCGCCCACAATAATCCCCAAGCCGCTGGTGAGGCCCCCTATGATGGCAACAGCAAAGGCTTTCAGGCCCAGCACCGCGCCCATGGTGGCGCCGGTTAATGTCAATGGTGCAATCAAGGCGCCTGCAAAACCTGCGGTGGCTGATGACAAAGCGTAAGAAAAAGTGATGACCAGCCCAGTGTTAATGCCCATCAATTTGGCCGCGTCGCGGTCATTGAACGTGGCAACCACGGCTTTGCCATAAATAGTTTTGCGATTGAAAAACTCGACCCCCAGCATCATGGCAACGGCACCGAAAACCACCAATATTTCCATGGGCAGCACATTGGCACCCAGAAAATTCATGGGCGCTTCGGGCAGAGGGGAGGGGAACTTCAGGTCATCGCGACCCCACAGGTTTTCGGCTACGTTTTTGAAAATAATGCCCAACGCAATGGTAGACATGATCCAGCCAAATTCGCTTTTGATCTTGATGGCCGGTTGCACCCCGATGCGCTCTACAAAAGCACCTTGCACCATACCAAAGACGATGACCAGGGGCAGCATGACCCAATAGTTCACGCCATGGTTGACCAGTGTCAGGCCTACCATGGCACCCAACATCAGGGCATCGCCTTGGCCGAAATTGAGCGTGTCAGAAGTTTGGAACGTGAGTTGGTAACCGAATGCGATCACCGCGTAAATCATGCCTAGTGCGATGCCGCTATAAACGAGTTGTAACAATATTTCCATAATTTCTTAAACCGAAAAGTGAGCAAACTTCGCGCCAGCGGCGCCGCAATTGAAGGGCTTGCCTTATAAAAGAAACTCGCCAGCCCTGAGGGGCTGGCGAGTTGTTTGAAAGCGTCGCGGTACTACCGCATTACTTATTTCTTTTTGACTTCCAAAGCGCCTTTTGCATTGGCGTCCTTCACGCGGATTTCAGATGCTTTCTTCTGATCCGCTTCATAGGCATAAACCACTTTTTCACCTTTGACTTCTCCGAACACTGGGATATTGGCGGTGATAGCCTCATGGTCTTTGGCGGTAAATGGCTTGTTGTAGGTCGTCACAACGCCTTCCACCGGAGTCTTAAGATCTTCTAGCGCTAATTTAATGGCAGGGCCGTCCGTGGCCTTGGCTTGTTTAATGGCAGCCGCTAGCAGATACACCGAGTCATAGCCCTGGGCTGCAGACACAGGGGAATCAATACGCGCATTTTTTGGGTTAAAAGTGCGCAAGTAATTGATGATGAACGACTGACGCTTGGGCGTAGTGGGCTGCTGAATAAAAGTTTGCGGCATACGCGCGCCTTCTCCACCTGGGCCCGCATTGTCGATAAAGTTGGCCATCGATAAGGTCCAGCTGCCAATCATCGGCACTTTCCAACCGAGCTTAGTCATGCCGTTGGCAATCTGTGCCAGTTCTGGGCCAATGCCGTAGGTCAACACGACTTCCGCGCCCGCCGCCTTGGCTTTGAGCAACTGGGCCGTCATATCCACGTCTTTGACGTTAAATTTTTCAACGGCCACCGCCGTGATTCCCTTGAGGCCCAAGGCGCGCTCCAAGTCATCGCGGCCTAATTGGCCATAGTTGGTGGAATCAGCCAGGATAGCCACTTTCTTGAACCCGCGGCGAGTGATCGCCTCTTCCACGATCATGGGAGCCTGGATGCTGTCATGCGCGGCATTTCGGAAGATGTAGTTTTCCGGCTGGTCGTCAAATTGGTGCGTTACCAAAGAGCCGGTAGCCACATTATTCATGACCGGGATTTTCGCTTCCTGGTAGAAACGCTGGGAAGCCAAAGCCACGCCGGTATTGATGAAGCCTACGGTGGCCGTCACTTTTTCTTTGTTAATGAGCTCCTGGGCAATCTGCACGCCACGTTCATTTTTCGCTTCGTCATCGCGCTCGACCAGCAGCAATTGGCGACCCAGTACACCACCTGCTTTGTTGATCTCTTCTGCAGCCAGACGCACGCCATCGCGCATACTGACACCCATAGAGGATGAACCGCCTGTGAAGGGGCCCGATACACCTATTTTGATAGGCTCTTCTGCGGTAGCCAGGCCAGCAAAAGCTGACACGGCGGCGGCAAATACCAGCCGAGAGGCTAGTTGTGCGAATTGAATAGTCATGATGTCTCCAAGTTGAAAAATGGTCGTTAAAACGACCTAGATCGGTCTACACACGCGGCGAAGCGCGTGCACCAAGTTGCTGAGCAATGCTTACTATATACGCATCACCTGCATAGAGGGCCGAATCTAGTCCCTCTACCCTTACAAATACTTACACCCTGGGATTGTGAGCCCATTCCCAGGCCGACAGAGCTTGATCAATTTTCAGGCGAAAAATCAAAAATTTTCAGCGCCCAGCCTTCAGGGCTGCGAGGCGCCGCACTTCAAGCCAGCGTTCGGAAGATCTCCAAAGCCTCCTCTACCCGCTCCACTGCATGCACCGCCATGCCGTCCATCGCCTTTTTAGGCGCGTTGGCCTTGGGCACGATGGCCTGGGTAAAGCCCAGCTTGGCCGCTTCGCGTAGCCGCTCTTGGCCGCGCGGCGCCGGGCGAACCTCGCCGGCCAGGCCCACTTCGCCAAACGCGATAAACCCTTTGGGCAGGGGTTTGCCGCGCAAGGACGAGCTAATGGCCAGCATGACCGCCAGGTCGGCGGCCGGTTCGCCGATGCGCACGCCGCCTACGGCATTGATGAACACGTCCTGGTCCATACAGGCCACACCGGCATGGCGGTGCAGTACGGCCAGCAGCATGGCCAAGCGGTCGCGGTCCAGGCCGACGGAGAGCCGCCTAGGGCTGGGCCCGCCGCTGTCCACCAGGGCCTGAATCTCTACCAGCAAGGGTCGCGTGCCCTCCAAAGTCACCATCACGCAACTGCCGGGTACCGGCTCGGCATGCTGGCTTAAAAAAATAGCGCTGGGGTTGCTGACGCCTTTGAGCCCTTTTTCGGTCATGGCAAACACGCCGATCTCGTTGACCGCACCAAAACGGTTCTTGATCGCGCGCACCAGACGGAACTGGCTGTGCGTATCGCCTTCGAAGTACAGCACGGTATCGACCATATGCTCCAAAACGCGGGGACCAGCCAGTGCGCCTTCTTTGGTGACATGGCCCACCAGCACAATGCAGACACCCGCTGATTTGGCAGCACGCGTCAGGTGCGCTGCACATTCGCGCACCTGGGCCACCGAGCCCGGTGCCGAGGTCAATTGCTCAGAGTAAACGGTTTGGATGGAGTCGATCACGGCCACATCGGGCTGCTGACTGCCCAGTGCGCCCAGGATTTTTTCTAGTTGGATCTCGGCCAAAACGCTTACCTGCGAGCCGTCCAGACCCAAGCGGCGTGAACGTAAAGCCACTTGGGCTCCGCTTTCCTCGCCGGTGACGTACAAGGTTTTTTTCCCGCTCCGTTGCAGCGAGTCCAGGGCTTGCAGCAATAGCGTTGATTTGCCGATGCCCGGATCGCCACCGATGAGCACCACGCCGCCTTGCACAATGCCACCGCCTAGTACCCGGTCCAACTCGCTGTGTCCGGTGGGCGTGCGGTCTACGTCGCTGGCTTCTATGTCCGCCAATACCGCCACTTGCGCGGTGCCGGCGAGCGAGGCAAAGCGGTTGCGTACGCCACTTTCGGCCACTGCGCTCGATTCGATCAGCGTGTTCCAGGCCGCGCAGGAAGGGCATTTGCCCAGCCACTTGGGGCTGGTGCCGCCGCACTCGTTGCAGGTAAATACGGATTTGTCTTTGGCCATGGGTCGATATTACTGTATGAAAACACATATGGTGCGTGCCATCGTTTTTTGCCCCCCGCTTCCCCCCCGCCCCTTCACCCCCGCTGGGGTGAAGGGGAGCTTGAATACCCAATTTTGTCTTTTTTGGGTCGGATAAGGGTTGTAAAGCGGGGCGCTGCGATGCGGGTTTGCTGGCCCAAATTGGGGAACGATGCGGTCGTAGTCAATGGATGGGGGTACGGTGCGGCTGCTGCTTAGGCCGCTATAAATGGCGATTGCGATGAAAACGGAGCACCAGTGCCCGTGACGAGGCATACAGCTCGCCACGAAGTGCGTGCAAGGTGAGCGAAGCGAACGAGCACATGTGGCTCCCTCGCCATTGGCCGTGCTGAGCAACGCAGCGGCGCCCGACCCCGGGCGGTGCGAGTAGCGCAAGGTACCCAAAGGGGCACGGCCTTTGGCTCGCTTTTCTTTTGCTCACCTTTTCTTTGGCGAAGCAAAGAAAAGTAAGGCCTGCGGCAGGCAAAGCGCTGGCAGGACGCATTAGAAAGTAGCCCGGCCAACAGGCCGAAACCTGCCTTCGAAACCTCGCCTTTGCGGGTTAGGAAGGGTCAGCGGCCAGCGCGGCGTGTTTGCTCAGCCCGCTTGCGGCAGCACCGCATCGGCCACCACCGGCACGCGGGCCGCCAGCGCACACATCAGCTCGTAGGCGATCGTGCCGCCCGCTTGTGCCACCGCGTCGATAGGCAGCAGGGCGCCGCTGCTGGCATAGCCCCAAAGCGTGACCTCGGAGCCCTGACCGCTGCCCGCAAGGTCACTTAAGTCCACTGCCAGCATGTCCATGCTGACCCGCCCGATAGTGCGGCTGGGCTGGCCATCGACCAGTACCGGCGTGCCGGTACCGCAGCTGCGCGGGTAGCCATCGGCATAGCCGCAGCACACGATGCCTATGCGCATCGGCCCTTGCGCGACAAAACTAGAGCCATAGCCCACGGTGTCGCCCGCTTGGAGTTGCTGGGTGGCGATGACTTTCGAACGCAGACTCATGGCCGCTTGCAAGCTGGTATCCGAGGCGTCCGCTTGTCCGAAATCGGGCGCGCCACCGTACAGGGCAATGCCGGTACGCACCCAGTCGCTGGCGGGCAGCGCTTGCCTTGACTGACGCGCATGCAGGGCTTGGCGCAGCACGGCGGCGCTATTGCTCAGGCAGCGCTCGCCCGGCAGATCGGAGGTAGCCCTTTGGAACGCTTGTGCCTGGGCGACAATGCCGATAGGCCCATCCGCGTCGCTGAAATGCGTCATGAGGGATATTTCATCCACCTGGGGCAGGGCGTTCAGACGGGTCCAGGCTGCCCGCGCTTGGTGCGGCGCAAAGCCCAAGCGGTTCATGCCACTGTTGATTTTCAGGAAAACCCGCTGCGGCACATGGGTTTTGTGCGCCGCAAGCATGTCAATTTGCGCCTCGCAATGCACGGTGTGCCATAGGTCCAGGCGCGAGCAAGCCTCTAGGTCGCGCAGTTCGAATGCGCCTTCCAATAGCAGTATCGGGCCGCGCCAGCCCAGTGCGCGCACCCGGCGCGCCTCCTCGATATCGAGCAGAGCAAAGCCGTCAGCGCCCGTCAGCCCACTAAACACCTGTTCAATGCCATGGCCATAGGCATTGGCTTTGACCACAGCCCATAGGCGTGCATCGGGCGCGCCCTGACGTAACACGGCCACGTTATGGCGCAGGGCGTCGGGGTGGATCAGGGCTTGGATGGGGCGCGGCATGGCGCTACTGTAGCGGGCGAATCTAAGCTGTCGCGCCTGCATGCTATAACCCGCGCACTGTGATTCTTGACTGCTGTACGCCAACCCCGCCGAGAACGGCACACCAGACGACGACCGGATGAAGCGCGGTTTCTTCACCATCATGGCGGCGCAGTTCCTCAGCTCGCTGGCCGACAACGCCTTGTTTGTAGCTGCGGTGCAACTGCTGCGTGGCGGCCAAGCGCCCGAATGGCAACAGGCCGCGCTGGTGCCCATGTTTGCGCTGTTTTATGTGATTCTGGCCCCCTTTGTCGGCGCTTTCGCCGACGCCTACCCCAAAGGCAAGGTCATGCTTTTGAGTAATGGCATCAAGATCACGGGCTGTTTGCTGATGTTGTTTGGCGGGCATCCGCTCATGGCCTATGCCGTAGTCGGTTTGGGCGCCGCAGCCTATTCACCGGCCAAATACGGCATCCTGACGGAATTGTTGCCCGCCTCCCAACTGGTTAAAGCCAATGGCTGGATCGAGGGTCTCACCATTGCGTCCATTATTTTGGGGGTCCTGCTGGGCGGCCAATTGATCGGACCGCACATTGCGCCGCATTTGCTGGCGCTGGACCTACTTTTCTTAGGTACCAGTATCGACACCGCACCGGAGGCAGCGATTTGCGTTCTGGTGTTGGTGTATTTGGCTGCGGCCTGGTTTAACACCCGTATCCCGTTAACCGGCGTGGAAATGCGGGCTTTGCCCAAGAACCTACTGGGCTTGCTCCCCGACTTCTGGCATTGCAATATGCAGCTCTGGCGTGACCGATTGGGTCAGATTTCACTGGGAACTACCACTTTGTTTTGGGGTGTGAGCGGCAATTTGCGCTACATCGTGCTGGCCTGGGCTGCCGCTGCGCTGGGCTATTCGGTGACGCAAGCGTCTGCGCTGGTCGGTGTGGTGGCGGTGGGCACGGCCATGGGCGCAGTGGTGGCGTCTATGCGCGTGCGCATTGAGCATGCGATCGGTGTCCTGCCCTTGGGCGTTGGCATGGGTTTGCTGGTGATACTGCTCAACTTTATTACCAATGTGTGGCTGGCAGCCCCATTTTTGGTCTTGTTGGGCGCCCTGGGCGGCTTTTTGGTGGTGCCCATGAACGCTTTGCTGCAACACCGGGGCCACAACCTGATGGGCGCTGGCCGTTCGATTGCGGTGCAAAACTTCAATGAGCAGGCTTGCATATTGGGCTTGGGTGGTTTGTACAGCTTGTCCACTGGCATGGGCGTATCCGCGTTTGTGGCTATCAGCGTTTTTGGGCTGTTGGTGGCGGGGTGTATGGAGTTAATACGTCGCTGGCACCGACACAATTGCAGCGTCCACGGCACAGAGCTCGAACGCCTGTTAGACATCGCCCGCAACGACGACCTACACGGATGAGCCGCTCCGTGCCGGCCTTGGCGGTCGCAGCGCTGCTGAGCAATGCCTTTTGCTACGGCCTGTCCTGGTGGCCGTTCAAACAACTACAAACCCTGGGCTTGCATCCGCTGTGGGCCACGGTGCTGGTCGATGCCCTGGTACTGGCGGGCATCCTTTTAATGCAGCCCCGCGTGCTCGGGCGCATCCTGCGTAATCGGGCCTTATGGCCCTTGTTGTTGGCGGCAGGCTGTACCAATGTCGGCTTCAACTGGGCCGTCACCATCGGCGATGTGGTGCGCGTGGTGCTCTTGTTTTATTTGATGCCCCTGTGGGCCGCGCTCTTGGCTTGGCCGCTACTGGGGGAGAAGCCGACGTTGCGCTCAGTGGGTTTTATGCTGCTGGCCCTGGCTGGCGTGGTGCTGGTACTCAAAACTCCAGAGACACCCTGGCCCTGGCCGCAGGATATGGCCGATGCGCTGGCATTGGCCGGCGGCTTTAGCTTTGCTTTGACC
>Ga0136644_10000934_pt1 | contig 23332 bp, 17 predicted proteins | sample C_130820_EF_Meta_FD_94780 | JGI IMG/M metagenome (GOLD analysis project Ga0136644, IMG submission 94780) | Freshwater microbial communities from Lake Croche, Canada to study carbon cycling - C_130820_EF_MetaG (v2) (version 2) | ecosystem: Environmental > Aquatic > Freshwater > Lake | place...
ATTATAAAAAAGAAATAACAATGCGCAAATTGTATACTATTGAAAAATTGAAATTGTAAACCTGCAATGCAAATAGTATAGGGTAGCGTATTTTGAAAAACTAATCAAATATACCCTCCCCGCCCTTCTTCCCAAATTTTCTAGGATAATAAGAGAAAGTGAGCATAAAATATTGCTGTAGACCATTGGTGATATTGGTAGACGTGCCGTAGGAGTTGACAGAATTTGAAATGTTCTGGTATTGTTTTAAAATATCCATGGCTGCCAATTTCAGTTCTCCCTGTTGTTGCATGAATCGGTAAGTGGCAAATGCATTCCAAAGTACGGTGGGTTTGGCTAGGCTTGAATTGTTAATGTGGTCCAGTGTAGTGCCTATGCTAAAATCTTTTGGATAATTAAGGTTGATGCTAATATTGGTGGTATTGCTACTGTTGGTAAAATTGTTGCGTTTGCTTACGGTTTGACTTACTTGGTTAAACTCCAATCTTTCTGCAATACTGGCTACCAACATAGTTGCCAAAGAAAACTGCAAACTTATTTGATTTGAAAGCCTAGAGCTTTTACTAATATTATAGATGCCATCAATATAATTGGGTTGGTTGCCCAAATTATAGGATCCATTATACATGAGTTGCAAGGTATTTTTCTTCATCCGCTTAGAAACATTCACATTGTAATTTAAATTCAGGTTTTTGCTTTGGTCTGCATTAATATAATAGGTGATTCTTTTTCCGGAAAGGGCATTGATTACGCTGTCTGTAACAGGGTTCTGTGAAAAATTATAATTAGCGCCAAAAAAAGCATTGATGCCATAGGGCGATTTCTGATTCTGGGTATTATAATTCCCATTCAAGTTAAGGTTATGTATAACGGTATTTTTAAGATTGGGATTACCAACGGTGATATTGTAAGCATTGATATCATCAACAATAGTGAATAAAGCATCTATGGAAGGATATTCAAAATTCTTATTGTAATTCATGGAAAGATTATAATTATTTTTCTGACTATTGAAACTATTATAGTTGATACTAGCTTCATACCTGAAAAATTGCATTTGCCTGTTTAGGTTACGCCAGACTATAGAGGATTGATTATTTTCCCATCTAAAGTCTTCCATAATTTTTGCTTGAATATTCAAATTTTTATAAACAGATAACCTGTTTTTACTAAAAGATTTTGCTAATGACAAACCAGGTATATAACCCATTGTCTTTCTGTTATTATCATTGGTGAGGTTATTATTGATAATAAAGTTTTTGGAAGCACTGTCATAATCACTCACCCAGGAGTTACTATTGGATTGGTTAATATTGCAAGTTTGGTCTAACCTTAAGTCAATTCCTCCCAAATTATATCTCCCAAATAATAGTCTGCGCAATCCCCTATAAATCAGATTTGCCCTAACTCCATAATTCTTATTATCATTCAGGTATAGACGGTTATAAGAAGTATCCCTATTGTTTACCGTAAAAGACTTAAAAACACTGACTACATTTCTTTCTGAATTGGACGCTGAATTTTGCAGATTAGTATTAAAACTGAAGTTAGTCAAAGGCTGATCATTGTCAGCTTTAGAATAACTCAGATTCAAATTTTGGTTGTTGGATTGACTAGTTTGCCTGCTTACAACATCATTGGTACTTTGTATGGCCCCCTTGGAATCAGTGGTTTCTGTGAAGTTGGAAGACAGTCCTTTTCTATCATTGATACTAGCAGAACCACTAAGGTTGAAGTTATCGTTATAGGAATTGTTTTTTACATAATTGAATCCAATATTATGATTGTTGGTGTTGCTGGCTTGTTGCCCCTCTTCTTTGATTAATTGCTCCGCTCCTGCAACAATTCTGTTCTGGATGCGTAGGTTGGTTATCCAGCTATCGCCCCCGCTCATAGTGTAGTTGGCAGTCAGACGGTTGTTTTCCCTGCTATTGGTTTCTGCTTTAAAATTTTGCGTAAGGGATATGCCTACGGAATGATTCTTATTTATACCACCCACGCCAAACCTACCTGTTCTAAAAAGGTTGGGATTGTTGGTTCTATAGGTATTGTTCTGCATCATTTCATCTAGGTTAGCAATATTTTTATTGATATTATTGTATCCACCACCAACACTTAAGCTGAATTTTTTATCATAGGTCTGAAGGGCCAAATCTGTTTCAAAACGGTCATCCGTACGCAATCCCGCACCCCCTTTTCCAAAATAGCCTTTTTTGGCAGTCTCCTTTAATTTGATATTCATAGACAAGATAGAATCGGTTTGCTGACGGCTCGTATTCCCAATATTCTCCCTATCAAATTCTTGGTACAATTGAATTTTGTCAATGGCAGATTTGGAAAGGTTTTGTGTGGCAATTCTAGGATCTGTTGAACCGGCAAAGGGCTTGCCATCTACAAATACGTTTTGCACTTTTCTACCAGATACGGTTATACTTCCATCGGCCCAGACCGTCATACCGGGAACTTGGTTTAATAATTCTTCCACCACCTGGTGGTCCTTTAATTTGAATGCAGCAGGGTTAATTTCTAAAGTATCGCCATTCATGCGCACAGGAATCACGCTTTTGACCACCACCGAACTGTTGTCTTTAGAATTATAAGAAAGATAGATATTCAAGCTGTCTTTTCCTGTTACCAGATAAGGAGCATTATAGGTATTGTAGCCTACATAACTAATATTGAGTAGTAGTTTGTTTTTGAGTGTTAGTTTCTCAAATGAAACGGCTCCATTTTTATCAGATAATTGATAGGAGAGTAAACTTGAATCTGGCCTAAATAGACTTACTGTAGCCATTTCAAGCACTGTTTTACTGGTAGAATCATAGACCACCAGTTGTAGTTTTCCTGTCTGGCCAAAAGCCATAACAACAGAACCCATTATGATCAAGAATAGGATAATTTTTTTCATGTTAATCTTTGAGCTTGAATGCAACTACTAGCAAACCGTTTTTATCTGATAGTTTATTTGCATCTGCCGCTAATGCTGCAGGAACTTCCACTTCTGGATGTTGTTTTAAAAAGCCACCAATCAGATCAGATTTTAATAGCTTATAAAATCTTTGACCCGATCTTACTATATTATATGGGGTTAACAAAGACAGATTATATTGATTGGCATCCCCCTTAATTTTATTGGCATTATAAGCAGTATGTGTTTGCTTGTCATACACAAACACTTCAAAGTGTGAAAAAAAACTGATAGTTAGATAAATCAGTTTGGGCGTTTCATAGAAATCGCGAATTTGATGAAACAACCAGCCATTGTTTCTTTTAAAATTTTCCCTATCTGCCTTGCTCTCTGGCCCAATGCTGTAAAAATTGGGTGGAAGGCTATTTTCTAACGGCATCACCAATTGGTATACCGGCGTTAAAACACCTTTTACGGATTGATAAATGGTATCACAGAATGGCCTCAACAAATAAGAAAGATCTGGTTTCTCAGTAAAGGCAATACCGGTAGCTTCTTCACTAAACAAAAACTTGGGTTCGTTGATACGGTTATAGGGGAAATAGTTTTTGATTAATTGCCCATGTTCATAAACACTCAATTCATATCCTACGCTGTCTTTGTATAAGGGACTAGTATTGATTTTTGTTTGAACATACTGGTCTGCATAAAAAGGATAAGCATTAATTAGGTCATATTTGGTAGGCTTTGCTTTTTTAATTGTAAAAGTGGTATCTCGTAAACTGATTACATATTTTTTGAAATACTTAAGGTTATGCTCATTGCTCCAATCCAATTGAATCTTCACCCTGTCTTTAGCAGTAAGTGTATAATTACTATTATTGCCAAAAAAGACAATCTCATTGGTTTTTGAATTATAGCTAGGGTATAAGTTTTTGACCTCAGACTTATAATTGATTTGTTTTAGAAAAGCGCCAGTCTTGGTATAGATGTATAAGTAACCTGCAGCATTATCCGTGATTAAAAAATATTTTTCCGTTGATCTAACGTTGGCGTATTCATTAAAAACAATCCCTTCAACTGAAGCCAATGGCAAAAACTGAATACTGTCTACATAACTGCTTTGTTTTTGAATGGTGGGGTTCTTAGGATTCAAATAGATTTTTTCTATTGGTTGCGCATGAAGCAGATTTACCCAAAAAAAAGAACCCATGAAAAGAGCTAAATAGCTTTTTTTCAAAAAAAAGGAGGAAACAAAACTGGGATAATTGGAATGGGACAATGGATTCAATTAGTTGATGTTTTCTAAACTAATTAAAATTAGGTACATATATTTATTTTGAATGATATTTTATGTTAAAGGAGGAATAAGGTTTTTAAAGGCGCGAAATAATGCCATATAACAATATTTTTAAATTTCGCCTATTTAATTCAAACTACTTCAGGACAAATTTCTATTCTTTTAAATAGGGATTTAAAAGATGGTTTAAAGAAATATTGATTTCTTAATAAGTGGATACGGGAATATTATTACTGATTGAATTAGTATTGCTAGCCTTAATAAACTAGTAATATTCAAATTGAGTTGAACCAGTTAAAAGAAATAAAAGATGGAAGTGAAAAAACATTTACCGAAGTGTATAACCAATACCATGTAAAGTTGTACCGTTTCTTCTACAAAAAAACAAAATCGGATGAGTTTGCCACAGAATTAGTTCAAATTGTCTTTATAAAACTTTGGAATTTTAAACATACCCTCTCAGATACTATTTCATTTGATGCTCAACTATTTAATATAGCACGAACTTGTTTAATAGATTATTTGCGAAAAGAATCAAAAAGGAAAGACAAATTAGTTGGATTACAAAAATATGCTGATTTAAATTTTACCAATCAGCCTGATTTAAGTTTTGAAACTGTTGACTATTTTAACAATATGATTCAATCATTGCCCCCTGCTCGAAAAAAAATATTTGTATTGAGTAGATTACAAGGGCTAACCTATAAAGAAATAGCTGAAAACCTGTCAATATCTGTTAATACAGTGGAAGATCACATGACAAAAGCAATTAGACAGATCAAAAAGATTACTTCTTACATCTTGTAAAGCTCCCCCTAAAATGATATTAACTTAATGTTAAGGGCAGTGGTACTGATTCTATTATATCGTATTACAATAGAAGAGAATAATTCAAATGGAAGTAAATCAAGAAATAATCAATAAATTTTTTCAAAATAAATGTACAGCTGCAGAAGTAGATGTTATTGTTGATTATTTTAAAAAGAATAGAAATGCGCTAGATTATTACATAGGACAAGACGAATGGGATGCTATTTCATATGAAGGACATTTAGAAAATGGAATTTCTCATCAAGTATTAGAGAATCTAAAAAAAGAATTATTTAATAAGAAAAATGGCAAGATAGCATCAATCAAAAAAATATATCTTAAACAAATTGCTGCTGCTGCATCCATTCTAATTGTTTCTGCATCAGTATATTGGTATATATCAAAAGAAAAAATTCAAAATAATACAGAGGTTGTAAAGGAGACAAATTTTCAAAAATCAAATACAAATTCTCTTGAAATAAATACCTGGAAAATCAGAATGAACAACAGTGATTCTTCCATGAAAATAAAATTGGAGGACGGTTCAACAGTAACGTTATACAAGGAAACGATTATCAAGTATCAAGAGCCTTTTGCTGAAACCAAAAGAGAAATAGTACTTGATGGAGATGCTTTTTTTGAAGTGGCAAAAGACAAAATGAAGCCTTTTGTAGTAAATACTGGTTCCCTTTCTACCACTGCATTAGGTACCTCTTTTAGAGTAACTGCATTAAATTCTGGGAAAGAGGGAGTTAACGTTAAACTATACACTGGAAAGGTTGTCATTAAGTCAATAAATAGAATAACAAATTGGAAGGGAGATGTTTTTCTTTCTCCTGGCGAACAGTTGTCTTATAAAAACAACAATAAGGATAACCTTGTTTCAAATTTTACTGATAATGGCACAAAAACAATAGCTCTTAGTGAGATATCAAATGAAATACAAACATTAAACGAGATAAAATTTCATAATACTTCCCTGTCAAAAGTATTTATTGACATTTCTAAATTTTATTCTGTGAGAATTGAATTTGAAGAAAGAGAATTCGATAAAATGAATTTTACTGGGTTGATAAATAAAAAGGATGATGTTGAATCAATATTAAAAATTGTTTCACATATGAATCAATTAGAAATAGCTAAAATTAATGACGGTTACAAAATAACAAGACTGCCCCGGAAACAATAAAAAATAAATTCTTGACAAAAAGTAAATGCAATTGGAAAATGCATAACGATAATCTTTTGTCTAAAAATCAAACTAACTATGAGAACAAAAACTAACTACCTATTTAAAAAAGCAATTCAAGTTGGTTGTTTTTCATTGCTTGCTATTCTAAGTTGTATTCCAATTTACGCACAGCAAAATGCTATTGTAACTGGCACTGTTATGAATGAAAAAAATGAGGTTTTGTCTGGTGTTACTATTAAGGCAAATGATATAGTAACTAAGCAAAATATAATTGGTAACACTGATGAAAAAGGGGTTTTTATTTTTAAAAAACTAATAGTCGGAAAATCCTACGATTTTACTGCTTCATTTATTGGTTATGAAACAAGTAGTGTAAATGGTTTCGTTGTAAAACAAAATGAAAATAGTACCATATTAATTAAACTTAAAAACAACAGTTCGGCATTAGGAGAAGTAGTAGTTACAGCATTAGGAATTAAGCGTAACGAAAAATCCTTAGGTTATGCAGCTCAAACAGTTACAGAAAATGCAGTTAAAGATGCAAGAACCAATAACTGGGTAAACTCTTTGTCTGGGAAAGTTGCTGGTTTAAACATTCAAGGCACAGGAGCAGGTCCAATGGGTAGTGCTAGAATTACTTTGCGTGGAGAAAACTCTTTAAATCTTGACAATAACCAAGCATTAATTGTAATAGATGGAGTCCCAGTTAGTCGCAAAATAACTGGTACTGGATATAGCTCAAATCTTTCAGCAGATAGCCCAGTAGATTATGGATCAGATTTGTCTGATATTAATCCAGACGATATTGCAAGCATTACGGTATTAAAAGGACCTGGTGCAACTGCATTGTATGGAAGCCGAGCCGCAGGAGGAGCCTTGATCATTACCACTAAATCCGGATCAAAAAATGATGGCAGATTGGGAATTACTTTTAATTCAAATTTTAGTATTGATCAAGTAAACCGTTGGCCTGATTATCAATATGAATATGGAGAGGGTAGAACAAGTCTTTATTACTCATATGGAGATAGTCCTGATGGAATCAATACCAGTAAAGACGTAGCAGCCGGTAGGGCTTGGGGTCCTAAATTTAATGGACAATCTTATTTTCAATATGACCCTAATACGCCTAATAACTTAGCTACTGAAAGAACACCTTGGGTAGCACAACCAGATTATATTAAAGGATATTTTCAAACTGGAACTACTATTACAAATAGTATTTCTATTGAAGGAGGAAATGATAAAGGTTCTGCTCGTCTATCTGTTTCTCAGTTAAAAAATAAATGGATTATTCCTAATACCGGATATGAAAGAGTTACTGCAGCTTTATCGGTGAATCAAAAAGTTTCTGATAAATTAAGAATAAGCGGAAAAGTCACCTACACCAATAAAAAGAGTGATAATCTTCCTGAAGCAGGTTACAATAATCAGACTTTAATGTATTTTTTAATTATTGGTACAGCACCAAATATAAAACCGGAATGGTTTAAACCATATTGGCTGCCTGGACTAGAAGGTGTTCAGCAAAAAAGTCCTTATAATTCAGGGCCAGGAAACCCATATATAGACATTTATGAGAACTTAAGTAAGATGAATAAGCATGGTATAGTAGGTAATTTATCTGTGAATTATGAAATCAATAAAAAGCTTGATTTGATGGTTAGAACAGGTGTTGATATGTCATTTGAATTTAGATCACAACAGCGACCATATAGTCAGACAAAGTTTCCTAAAGGCAGCTACAGAGAACAAAATGTATTTAATTATGAAATCAATACTGATGCCCTTTTGAGCTTTAAAGATCAGATTGGGTCTAAAATAAAATATTCTATTGCAGCTGGAGCAAATGCCATGATGCAGACCTATGACTTTGCTGCAATGTATGCAGACCAATTAGCTCAGCCAGGGATTTATCAAATATCAAATAGTTTAAACCAGGCGGTGGCCGATCCACAAAAATCATCAAAGGCCATTAATAGTGTGTATGCTTCAAGCCAGTGGTCTTATGCAGAAAAAGTGTTTTTAGATGTTACTGGTAGAAACGATTGGAGTAGTACTTTACCCTATAATAGCAATTCTTTCTTCTATCCGTCAGTTAGTACAAGCTTTTTATTAAGTGATATGTTGCATTTGCCTAAGGAAGTGTCTTTTGCAAAAGTTAGATTAAGTTGGGCGCAAGTTGGTAATGATACAAGGCCTTACCAAACCTCAAAATATTATGATGTTATTTATGGTAACAGTTTCACTAATTCGTCTACCCTTTATAATCCAACTTTAAAGCCAGAAATCAACTCAAGTTATGAAGCAGGATTAGATTTGAGATTGTTCAAGAGCAGATTGTCATTTGATTTGGCGGTGTATAGAAATAATAGTAGAAATCAAATTATAGCCATTCCGTTAGATCCTACATCAGGTTACTCAAAAGCCCTTATCAATGCTGGTTTGATTGAGAGTAATGGAGTTGAGCTACAAATTAAAGGTACTCCAGTAGTAACCAAAAATTTCAAATGGAATGTTACATTAAATTGGAGTACTAATAGAAGTTATGTAAAAGAATTGGCTAATGGTGTTTCCAATCAAGTAATAGCTGATGGAAGTGGTGTTTCAATTGAAGCTAGAGTTGGTGGACGAATGGGTGATTTATATGGCCTAGGATTTCAACGTACTTCAGATGGGCAGATAATTTATAATTCAACTGGTTTGCCAACCACCCTAGATCCAATATCAAAAAAATGGGGAAATGCTTTTCCTGATTGGAAAGCTGGTTTAATGAATGAATTTACAATTAACAATTTTAGAATTAGTGTTTTGTTTGATTACCAAAAAGGTGGAAGTATGTTTTCACAAACTAGTATGAAAGCAAACAGTCTTGGTAAAACTAAAATCACGTTACCTGGAAGAGAAACTGGTATCATTGGTGATGGAGTAGTTTTCAATGCTACAACAGGAAAATACACAGCTAATACTGTAACAGTTACACCTCAAGCGTATTATGAACTTTATTATTCTGTAAATAATGCTGAGACAAATACTTTTGATGCAACATATTTAAAACTTAGAGAAACACGAATAGAGTTTAATCTACCTCAAAGAGCTCTTAGGCGTATTGGAGTGGCTCAATCAAGCTTAGCTATTTACGGTAGAGATTTATTCAATATTACAGATTTTCCTGGCTTTGACCCTGAGGGCGGCAACTTAAACAGCGGTACACTTACGCCAGGAGCAGAAATCATGCAATTCCCATCTACCCGTACCATTGGCGTAAACCTTACTTTAAAATTTTAATAGTATAAAAATTACAATATGCAATTTCTGAAAAAAATATTCATTCCATTTATAGCAGCAGTTTGCCTACTGACTTCTTGTACTAAAAATTTTGAAGAAATCAATACTGATCCAAATCGTCCTGTTAATGTGAATCCAGGTGTTATGCTAGGCCAGTTACAATACCGATTTGTCAATAGTAGTGTTACTGGTGCTAGGGGATTTACGCATGAGTTAATGCAAGTAGATGCTCCACGTAGTAGTCCTAGTGCCGGTGTTCATCGTTATAATATTTCTCCTGGCGCAGCTGTATGGACTGGCTTTTACAATCTAATGGCCGATGTTCAAGACATTATTACCATTTCAGATAAGTTGGGTGAAAAAAATTATAAAGCAATTGCATTACTTTATAAATGCTGGGCTTTTTCTATTTTAACTGATTTGTATGGAGATGTTCCTTATACAGAAGCGGCAAAAGCAGTTGACGGTAATTTTTTACCAAAATTTGACGCTCAAAAAGATATATATATACAAATCTTAAAAGACCTAATAATTGCAAATGATCTTTTTGATGATTCAAAAGCATTAACGTATGGAGGTGACTATTTATATGCTTCCAATACATTAACAGGTGGTAAAAATATAGGAGTTCAAAGATGGAAAAAATTTTGTAATACTCTTAGGCTTAGAATACTTCTTCGTTTGCAAAAAAAACAGACAGAAATAGATGTGAATAGTCAAATCAATGCCATTTTATTGGATCCAATTAAATATCCTGTTTTTTCAAGTAATACAGACGATGGTGTTTATAAGTACATAAATGTTTTCCCATATTTCAATCCATATTTTACGGCAAGACAATTAGATTGGAGAGATGGTGTCTATTTTACAAAATTCTTCATCAACAAAATGAATACTGATAATGATCCAAGACGCGCTATTTGGGCAATACCAGTTACCGTGGGCGGTGTAAGTGTTTACCAAGGTATTGAAAGTGGGTATCCCACATCAGCACCCGAGTATATAGTTGGTGCCAATTCAAGCTATACGGACGGACTTAAAACATCCTCTATTATTGGGGTCATGATTACATATGCTGAGGAAGAGTTTATTAAAGCAGAATTAGCGTTAAAAGGGTTTAATACCGGTAAAACACCCAAAGCTCACTATGATGCAGGTATTACAGCATCAATGACACAATGGGGCGTTTCAATACCTGCCAATTACCTAACACAAACCAGTGTGGTTTATAATGCAACTGTTAGTACTGAGGCACAGCTAGAACAAATAATGCTGCAAAAGTACTATGCTTATTTTTTTGTAGGATATCAAGCTTGGTTTGAAAAAAAGCGAACAGGTTATCCGGTATTGCCACGTGGCGCGGGTATACCAGTTGAGAATCAGTTCCCTAATAGGGTGCCATACCCAACTTACCTACAATCACTTAACCCAGAAAACTATTCAAAAGCGGTATCCTCAATTGGTGGGAAAGATGATAGCGCTACAAAACTTTGGGTAGACAAATAATGATAAGAAAAATATTAGCACCTGTTCATTTTTTTAATGGCGGGTGCTTTTTAGTTTATAAATTACACTAATTAACATGAAATCAGTTCTTTACTTTTTGCTTATTGCCATCATATCCAATACCGCAATTTCACAAAATAGTCAGCGTATCATAAATAATACCATTTCTGATTTAGAAAAAAGAAAAGTGTTATTGCCCAATGGTTGGACATTGACTCCAACTGGAAGAAGCCTAGAATTGGGAGACCTCCCTTTGAATATTGCGGTTTCTTCATCAAATAGTTTAATGGCTGTTACCAATAATGGACAAAGTATACAAACCATTCAACTGATTGATACAAAAACGGAAATGCTTTTGGATAATATTGAAATACCAAAATCTTTTTACGGATTAAAATTTAGTATGGATGAACAATTTTTATATGCTTCAGGTGGCAATGATAACTGGATTTTAAAATATGCCATTTCAAATGGAAAATTGCTATTGAAAGACAGTATTATTCTTGGTAAAAAATGGCCAGAAAAAATTTCTCCAGTTGGCATTGAGATTGATGATTCAAAAAACATTTTATATGTTGTAACCAAAGAGAATAATTCACTTTATGTAATTGATCTAGTTTCAAAAAATATTATCAAGAAAGAAAACCTTGGAAATGAAGCATATGCTTGTGTTTTATCTCCTAATAAAAAAGAACTTTATATTTCATTGTGGGGTGGCAAAAAAGTAGCAGTTTATAACACGGATAGTGCAAAGGTTGTTTTAAATATTCCTGTTACTTTTAATCCAAACGAGATTTTACTTACTAAGAATGGACTAATATTATATGTTGCAAACGCTGGAGATAACAGCGTATCGGTAATCAATACTAAATTAAAAAAAGTTATTGAAGTCCTTGATGCAGCTTTATATCCTGAATCACCTGTTGGTTCTATAACCAATGGTTTAGCTTTATCTGCAAATGAAAAAACGTTATATATTGCTAATGCCGATAATAATGCCCTATCTGTTTTTGATGTAACCACACCAGGGAAGAGTACTTCAAAAGGATTTATCCCTGTTGGATGGTTCCCTACCAATGTTAAGGTTGTTGGTAATAGAATATTTGTAACTAATGGAAAAGGATTCACTTCGTTTGCTAATCCATTGGGACCGCAACCAGTAAGTAAAGAGGTAAAATCGGAAACACATTTAGGTGAAATATCAAATACCAGAATGCAATATATAGGAAGTCTAATGAAAGGTACTTTGAGCATTTTAGACGAACCTAATTTGAACACTTTATCTATTTACTCTGAGTATGTTTACAAGAATACACCCTATAAAAAACAAAACGAGCTTATAACTGAAGGGGAAGTTGGTAATCCAATTCCCATGAAAGTTGGTGATAAATCGCCCATCAAACATGTCTTTTATATTTTAAAGGAAAATCGAACTTATGATCAAGTTTTTGGTGATATTCCTGAGGGTAATGGTGATTCCTCTTTGTGTTTATTCGGAGAAAAATACACTCCTAATCAACATAAGTTAGCAAAGGAATATGTACTCCTTGATAATTTTTATGTAGATGCAGAAGTTAGTGCGGATGGGCATAATTGGAGTATGGCTGCTCATGCCAATGATTATTTGGAAAAAACGTGGCCAAGTAGCTATGGTAGACGTGGTGGGGCTACAGAAGGAATGGGTAGAAGAGAAATTGCCAATGATAAGGATGGTTTTATTTGGGATTTTTGTAAAAGAGCCAATGTCACGTATCGCACATATGGTGTTTTTCAAGACAAAGACAAGGGAAATATCTCTTCATTAAGAGGTCATGAATGCAGTTATTTTACTACATTTTATTCAAACAATGTTAGGGATACCACCCGTTTTCAACAATGGAAAAGAGATTTTGATTCTCTAGTTGCAATAAATGCAGTTCCTCAATTCAATTCAGTGCGTTTAGGTGGTGACCATACTCAGGGCTTAGCTGTTGGTAGGCCAACCCCATTTGCTTGTGTGGCTGATAATGATTTGGCTGTTGGATTGTTTATTGAACATTTAAGTAATAGCCCTATTTGGAAAGAAAGTGCTGTATTTATTTTGGAAGATGATGCACAAAATGGCCCCGACCATGTAGATGCTCATAGAAGTAATGCGTTAGTTATAAGCCCATATACAAAACGGAAATATGTAGATCATAATATGTATTCAACTTCTGGTATGCTTAGAACAATGGAACTTATTTTAGGATTACCCCCAATGAGTCAATATGATGCAGGAGCAATACCAATGTGGAGAAGCTTTAATGCAAATCCTGATTTTACAAAATACATAGCTGAGTCTTGTAGGATAGATTTGAATGAAGTAAATAAGTCTAATAGTCCAAGTGCCAAAAAATCAGAAAATCTTGATTTTACTGACGTAGACAAAATTGATGATAAATTATTTAATGAGATACTTTGGAAAGGTATTAAAGGAGAAACTTCACCTGTACCTCCTCCACGCAGAAGCGCATTTGTAAAGGTAATAGCAACTGATAAAGATTAGACAATTGAACTAGCAGTTTATTGGCTGTTGGTATATTATAGTACTATGTTCAATTGAAAGCCACTTACATTAATCAGTAAGTGGCTTTTTTGATTATTTATTTTGGGAGTTTTAACTGATCTACCGCTTCCATGAATTTGACACATTTCTCCGAAACCCTGCCCAGGTCATGGTCAGTAACATGAACAGTCACAAGTACATACTCAACTAAAAGGCTGGGATGATGATTTTGTTTGTCTGCTATTTGCATGACTTCATTGACAAATGCCATTACTGCTTTGTAATCACTGAATTGAAATGTTTTTACTTGTTCGTTGTTTTCTAGTTGCCAATTATTGTTCATCCTGATTTGATTAATTGTTATTATCTGTAAAAGTCTCTCTTTTCCAATTTACAGTAACAGATGAACCATCTGCTAGAAAAATGCTATCAGGTTGTTTTTTACCTAGTTCTGCAAAGGAAGGGCCATACATATCTCCAAAGTTGCAATCAACTTCCGAGCTTAGTAATTTATTGGTTTGCCATTTTGGATGGTTAATTCTATAAGACTGGGTTGTATGCTGGTCAATTTTTGTAAAACCAAAATAGCGTTCAAAAATAAATTCCTCCATACTGCCAGTTGCTATTTGCTGTTGGCTTGAATTGGCTGATACCTTTATTGAATTCCATTTTTGATTCATTTTCCAGGAGTAACAGATTTTTTTTGGATTAGTTAATTCAATGGAATGTTTGGTGGGAATAGAAATATAATGTTCTTTATACAGTTTGTTGGCAATCAAGGCCACAATTTTAAATGGAACGGTTTCATTGATAAAAACAACACCTTTTTGAATTTTCCTACCTACCATTCTTTTTACATAAAACCTAAGATTTACTTCTTCAAAAGATCCAAACAAGGGAATAGGAATGCCAAATAAGCTTGTTTTTTTGAACATGAACCCAACAAGACTAACATAGGCTTTTTGATTATAATAGTCTAGTTCAACGCCATTTGGTAGCAACGGAATTAATACAGCTGGGTCAACAGAATAATTAGCCATGATTAAATTTTCCCAATTGGCTTTTAAAAAAGTATCTGGCATAAATATCAGTTCAGCTATTAAAACAATCCCCGCGCGTATCAAAATGAACAACATTGCATCAGTTCAATTGTTGTAGATTTTGTTCAATACCTGCTAATTATCAAAATTACTATCTGAATTTTGTAAACACTCAATTTTGAAACTGCTTGCTTCGTTGTGTTCTGGGAATATTAGTGTTAAATTTAAACTAGTTAATTAAAATGCCATGCAAATAACAAGAATAGGATCAACGGCTTCTTACAAAGGGCCAGAAGATTGGTTCACAGGATCAGTTAGAGTAGATTCACTTTTTGAACCAAATGAATCAAGAAATGCTGCAGGCAATAGTGTAACATTTGAACCAGGGGCAAGAACTGCTTGGCATACGCATCCTCTAGGACAGACCTTAATAGTTACTTCAGGCTGCGGCTGGGTTCAGAGAGAAGGCGGCCCTATTGAATCTATTTTTCCAGGCGATATTGTTTGGTTTGAAGCCAACGAAAAGCATTGGCATGGCGCAACTGCTACAACAGGCATGACCCATATTGCTATTCAAGAATTTCTGAATGGGAAAGTGGTTGATTGGATGGAGCATATAACTGAGCAGGACTATTTAAAAAAGTAGTAGATCTGAATTTAAAGGAGTAGTAATATCAAAAGGTAATTTGTTTAACCAAAGTAATTATTTGTTTGGTAGATTCTTGTTCAAAGTCTAAAGTCTGTACTGTTTTTTTGAAATTGTTCATAATCATTGAAAAAATTTCTAATATCTGTTTTTAGAACATTAGCAATTCTGAATAAAGACATAACTGTTGTATTGACTTCCCCTCTTTCTATTCTTCCTATTTGTCTGTATTCAATACCAGATTCAAAAGACAAGGACTCCATGGTAATATCGTTTTCAGTTCTAATCCTTCTTACATTGGTGCCAATCATTTTTAAAAACTCCTCATTCTTCGGATTTACCATACCCGAAATTCAACTTGTTTTAACTCAAAATTTAGGCTATATATGACCTTTTTTAAAAATTTAAACTAATCTACACAATAGAAAAGCATTTTGACTTTAACTTATTTTAAAATTATACTATTAGCAAACATTGATTTATAGGAAAGCCTATAAGTACTTAAAAAAGAAAAAGTAAATATATTTCTATATGTAGTACTTCTGCAATACGGTAAACTGAAAGAATGGTGGTATTTATTTCACCCCTTTCAATTCGGCCTATTTGTCTATAATCAATCTCTGATTGAAAAGCTAGACTTTCCATGGTACAATGATGTTCTTTTCTTATTCGTCTAAGATTATTTCCAAAAGCCTTTAAATAAATATCGTGCTTGCTTAATCTCATTTCACTAATCTCTACTAGTAAAGGTCTTCTTAAAACACCGATTAATACTTGTTGTCTGCAATCTTAAAATTACATAGTTAACTGAAATAAGATATATAGATAGTTTAAAATACAATAATGGTAAACCTGCGTTGGCAATAAAAAAGAATAAAAATAGATAAACTAAATAGGCCTTTTAAGACCCAAACAATTTCTATTTAAAGAAATAAATTTAATTTTCAAAATTGATGAAATGTCCCTAACTATTCAATCAGCAAATGAACAAAAGCTTGAAAAAGCAAAAAGCATCATTAAATGGAATACGGAAGTCAATGAAATAATCTTAAACGCCAAATCTATCCATGAACTTTTCAAAAAAATTTGTAAATCAACAATTGAGACAACAAAAATCAGGATTTCATTTTTTACAAATCTGGACCCATCTGCAAGATTAGAAACGTTTAATTGGTCATTTACCAGTGAGCTTTATTTGGATTCGTTTGAAAGTGATGACTATTTACAAATGAATTTTGAAAAAAAATTCACATTAACTAATGAAAAATTAGCAACGCAGTATTTCTGTTCAAACAATATAGAAAATGATGCAAGAGTAACCATTTGGAAATCTAAAATAATAGAAAAAGATTATAAATCATTATTTGCGCTCCCAATAATAGTATCGTGCAAATTAATTACAGTGATGAATTTCTATTCTACTGAATCAAATTATTTTACGGAAGATGAAATCAATATAATTTTGCAATTGAGAGATAAAATTATTTTTTGCATTAATACCATTAATCTTACCAGTTTGAGTAATGAATTGGCAATACAAAAAATCAAACTATTAGAAGAATGTAGTCAAAAAGATAATGAGATAGATAATTTTACTTATGTTCTTAACCATTATATTCGGAACCATGTAGCTAATATAATAGGTTTAAATAGGTTGTTATTAAAGGAGAAAAACGAAGAGAAATCTAACGAATTAATAGGATACGTTTCAAAAGAATTGAAAAAATTGGATACTGTAATTAAAGACATTACAGTTGCCTTAAATTTTAGAAATAATCTTGTTGAAGAAAAGGAATTAATAAATTTGGAAGAGCTCTTTCAAGAAATTATGCATGAGGAGGAATTATATTTACAATTGAATCCTATTCTGGTTACGTCTAACTTTTCAAATTTTAAAGAGATAATTAGTTATCGTAGTATTATAAAAGTAGTTTTTAAAAAATTCCTTTTTAATGCAATACGTTTTACTAAAGAAAATACAATCCCTATTATTGAAATAACTTCAGATTATAATAATAGTTTTGTCCAAATTCATTTCAAAGACTATGGTATTGGTATAGATTTAAAAAAACACCAGTTTGATTTTAATAAAAATTTTAATTTAAATAAATCGGGTAAAGCTTTTGGCTTATATATGATAAAAAAACATTTGGATAATTTCAATGGAAAAATGGAAGTAAAAAGCGTACTCAACAAGTGGACTGAATTTATTATATACCTACCAATTAATTAAAAAATAATTGTAGAAAATACTTCAAGAACATTTAATCATTCCCCCGTTGATACAAACTAGAAAGCCCTTGCATCATGTAGGAGCTTTCCTTTAGGTTGAATGCCTCCGAGCCTATTCTTTATTATTGAATATTGTTTCCGCCAACCAATCAGCCAACTCTTTTTTAATGGCTGCACCTATAATTTTCTGTTTGGCAGGATCTGTTAGTAATGCTTTACTCACTGCGTTATCGCCAATTTCTAATAAGACCCTATATGGCGCATTATTCACGTGCTCGTCCAAGCTGTAAAAACTCAGTTTACCTGTGGAAGTACATCTGTAATCATTTCTCCCAGTGGTGCTATCTAGTAAAACGCCTCTATTTTCCAAATCGGTAGCAGCAGCAATGGCTTTGATTAATCTGGCAGCAAGCAAACGGTTAGCTGCTTCATAACTGTCTCCATAATGTATATAGCCCCAAACCGCATTTCTTTTGGTTCCCCCGTTATTGTGAACAGCAATTAGAACCTGCGGTTCAAGTTTATTTGACGATTGCATCTCAAAAGCATAACCCGAGATTTTTCCATCAACAACAGCCGATGTTTCTGCAACGGAAGTATTGCTTCCCACATTGGCATGATGTATACCAGTTTCTCCAAAACTCCAGACTTTGTATTCCTTTAAATGAGGTTTGGTTTCCATGGCCGCTTCTACAATGGCATTACAAGTGGCAGCTTCACTAAAATCAACACCCGTATTGGTCTGGTGCGATGGTTGCCATACAATTACCGGTTTCTTTTTTGCATCAGCACTATTGGTTTGATAGGACTGATTCAAACAGAAAATAAATAAGAGTAATACTAGTTGTATTCTTTTCATAATGCTTTGATGACTATTTTGCCCAATAATCAAAAACCGTTACTGCCGTTGGCGATGGTTTCAGAGCTGCCACAAAAGCCTTATGATCTGGATGAATTAAATAGGCGTCTCTATCCGCTTCACTGTGAAAACTAAGTGTAAAGCAATGGGTTAATCCCTTGTTCAAATTTTCAGGGCTATTATTAGTGCCCCATTCAAAGGCTTTGATTAATTTAATCTTTGCTGGTAATGCTATAAACGCGTTGACTACTTTATTTACATCATTACTATCAACTCCCTTGTCCCATCCAAACATCACCACATGTCTCAATACCTTTTTTTCCATTTTTTGAGCGTTTAAAAAATTGCTGCTAAGCAGGAGGATCATGGAGAAGAATAATGCTTTTTTCATGGCGAACATGGAAGATTACAATCAATAAAAAATATTACATGACTATTATTTAGCATGTAATCTATCTAGATACAAGATAACAATTTGTTTTCTTCTAAATCTAGGTTTCTTGGATTTTCACAAATACCTTGAATCCCATTTTCACCCCAATTTGTATAAATCAAGATAAATGAGAAACTGGATTTTTGTATCATGCATTGCAGCTAGTTTATGCTTTAACCAACTAATAGCGCAAACCTCCGTCCAAATAGATGCTGGCCGTGTTACCTTACCCAATGGTTGGTCATTGACCCCAGTGGGTAAGCAAATTGGCTTGGGAGATCTTCCATTAAATATGGCCATTAGCAATAACAAGAAATGGATGGCCATTACCAATAATGGTCAAAGTAATCATAGTATTGAATTGATTGACCTAGCAAAGGGTCAAAAAGTGGATAGCCTATTTATTGCCAAAGCTTGGTATGGTTTGGCTTTTAGTGCCAATGATCAGCATCTCTATGTTTCCGGAGGGCATGATAACCAAGTAAACAAATACCAATTAACCAATAACAAAATACAGTTGGTAGATTCCTTTATTTTAGGAAAGCCTTGGCCCAATCCCATTGGTACCGCTGGTCTTGATGTAGAAGAATCTATACACAACAAACTGTTTGTAGTAACCAAAGAGGCCAAGAGTCTTTTTGTTTTTGATCTTGCTTCCAAAACACTCATCAGCAAATTAGTATTAGGAGCAGAAGCATATGCTTGTAAAATATCAGCCGATAAAAAAAGCTTGTATATCAGTCTATGGGGTGCAAAAAAAGTCTTGGTATATGATATTAAAGAATCAAAAATTAGTGCTGAAATCTTGGTTGGGGATCATCCTAATGAATTACTGCTAAATAAAAAAGGAACTAACCTATTTGTTGCAAATTCACAAGACAATACTGTTTCAATCATTGACACCAAAACTAACCAGGTTATTGAGACCTTGAATGCCGCTTTGTATCCTGATGCACCTAGTGGGTCAACAAGTAATGGATTGGCTTTGAGTCAAGATGAGAAAACACTCTATATTGCCAATGCAGACAATAATTGTCTTTCAGTATTTGATATTTCTGAAATTACCAAAAGCAAGTCAAAAGGATTTATTCCTGTTGGTTGGTATCCCACCAATGTGAAAGTATTGGGCAAAAAAGTATATGTAACCAATGGCAAGGGTTTAACTTCTTATGCAAACCCTTTTGGTCCCAATCCCGTGAATAAACAACAAGTAGTGTTAAGCCATGCGGCCGATAGTACAAAGCCCCAAGATGTGCAGTACATTGGATCTTTATTCAAAGGAACCCTCAGTATTTTGGATGAACCATCTGCTACACAGTTGGCAAATTTTTCAAAAGCTGTTTACAAAAACACCCCCTATACCAAGGTCAAAGAATTACAAACAGAGGGAGAAGCAGGAAATCCTATTCCAATGAAAGTGGGAGACAAATCGCCCATTAAGCACGTATTTTATATTATCAAAGAAAACAGAACATATGACCAGGTCTTGAGTGATGTTAAGGGTGGCAATGGCGATACTAGTTTGCTACTGTTTGGAGATCATGTTACTCCTAACCAACACAAGATTGCACGAGACTATGTTTTACTTGACAATTTTTATGTAGACGCAGAAGTAAGTGCCGATGGTCATAATTGGAGCATGGGCGCCTATGCCAATGACTATGTAGAAAAAAACTGGCCCGCAAATTATGGAGGTAAAGGAGGTACACACGGAACATCGGCCACTTTGAAAATTGGAAATAACAAAGACGGCTTTATCTGGGATTTCTGTGCCAAGAACAATGTGAGCTACCGTTCTTATGGTGAATTTGTAGCAGATGATTTTGGGAGCAAACCAAGACTAGAATCGTTGAAGGGACATGCAGCAGCATTTTCACCTTATGGTCTTGCAGTAAGAGATACTGTTAGATTTAGACAATGGAAAAAGGATTTTGATTCTCTTGTTGCTATACAAGCTGTTCCAGCATTCAACACCGTTAGAATGGGGAATGACCATACTGAGGGAATGCGTGCCGGAAGTTTAACGCCATTTGCACACGTGGCAGACAATGATTTAGCGGTGGGTATGTTTATTGACCATTTGAGTAAGAGCCCCATTTGGAAGGAATCCGTTGTCTTTATTTTAGAAGACGATGCTCAGAATGGTCCTGATCACGTAGACGCACACAGAAGCCCAGCTTATGTTGTGGGTCCTTATGTAAAACGCAATTATGTAGATCATACCATGTACACTACTTCTGGAATGCTACGCACAATGGAACTAATCTTGGGTCTGCCCCCAATGACGCAGTATGATGCAGCTGCAACTCCCATGTGGCGCTCATTTACCTCAAAGCCTAATGCTACCGTGTTTGATTATTTGCCCGCGAATATTAATTTGAACGATAGAAATCCAAAGAACAAGGCCAATAATACCGCTGCTTTGCTATCTGAAAAGTATGACTGGTCAAAAGAAGACAGGGTTCCTGATCTGGTCATGAATGAAATTCTTTGGCAGGGAATCAAGGGTAAGCCCGCCCCATCTCCTGTAAGAGCAGCATTTATCAAAGAGCAGCCTAAAGCGGATAAGGACTAACACAAGAAATGTATCTGACAATAAAAAACCACTTACCTAAACAGTAAGTGGTTTTTTATTAGCGTAAATTTTAAAGCTAGTATTTCGCTGGCTGATCCGCTTTTGGTAATGTCTTCTTGATAAAATTGCGGAGACTTTGGTTGCTGCTTTCTAAGTCTGGTTTACGCAGGTACATCATGTGTCCACTGCGGTAACCTTCCCAACTCAGTCTGTCTTTGAGTTTACCACTGGGGTCCATTTGCCACATGCTGTATTTGGCATTGAAATAATCACATGCACCGTCGTAATAACCGGATTGAATTAATACATGCATATAAGGATTCTCGGCCATGGCAAGTCTTAGGTTCTCACCACTTTTGTCTCCGGTTCTGTCCCATGGGCTCACTGGTCCAAACATATAGTAACGCAAATCGGTTTTGTATTTTAACTCTTCTCTCAAATACATATTAATGGCGGGTGTAAAAGAATGTAGCCAAGAAGTGAGTTCTGAATTATAGTCAGGTGATTCACCTGCATCCTTGCCGTCAATGCCCTTGTATCTTGAATCTAATCGGCCTACGGTATAACCTTTATCGCGCAGCAATTCTTTCCAAAACAAATTGGTAGAAACGTTCAAGTTATTTTGCAGCCATACTTTTTCTGCAATGCCAGAATAGCGCGCCATTTTAGCGGCTATTTCATTGCGTTTTGCTTCTTCTAAGAATCCACCTTTTGAAATGGCAGGAATGAGTTCATTAATGGTAAACTGTTCTACTTCAGGTAGCATGGTGGTCAAGTCCTTGGCTTGTAAATCTGATGGAAGGGCTTTGTGGTACCAAGCTGTTGCTGCATAATAAGGCAAGCGCAAAGCAATCTCTACGGGTCCCTCTCTTTCAATACCCAGATTGGTTGGAGACACCAAGACCACTCCGTTAATATACATCCAATGGGTGTTTTGTAATTCCAAGGCCATGGCCGATACCCTTCCTGTGCCATAGCTCTCACCAATCAAATACTTTGGTGACGCCCATCTGTTCATTCTGGATACAAATGTGTTTACCCATTCAGAGAGGTATTTCACATCGGCCTTAACGCCAAAAAAACGGCTGGTGGGAATGTCCTTGCTCACGGGTCTAGAAAATCCGGTGTTCACAGGATCTACATAAACAATATCTGCTACATCCAAAATAGATTGGGAATTATCATGCAGTCCATAGGGTTGCAAAGGATAACCTTCATCGTCTACATTCAATACCCTGGGTCCAGTATAACCAAGTTCCATCCAAACTGAAGGAGTGCCTGGGCCTCCGTTAAATGAAATTACCAAAGGCCTGCTTGCGCGATCCTTAACATCTGATCTTTCATAGTAAGTAAAAAACACCCCAGCCTGCACTTTGCCATCCTCATCCCAAACAGGCATCATACCTGTGACGGTTTTATAGGGCACCTTCATACCCTTGATGGTTACTTCGTGTTCACTGCTAACTGTTTGGTCTGGGTTAAATGGAATATTGTAGTTAGCTGTTTTGGCGTCTTGCGCTGCTGCTGGAGCTGCTGGTGTTGCTGTTCCTGCAGTTGAAGCGCCACTGTTACCACGGGGGGCTTGGCCTTGGGCCATCAGGCCTGTTGCTATGGACAATGCCAAAGCAGAAATAAAGATTTTCTTCATTCTATTGGTTTGTATGATTAATATAGGCTACATAAACTTCAGCAGGATTAAGCTCTTTTTTTCAAATTGTTGAATCTGAAAACCACTAATTCAATCCAAAACTGTTTAAATATTTTTCGCATAAGCGCATGGTCATGATAAGGAATAAATCTCCAGTAGCCTTTAAGATTTAACACCCAAGATAGCAGTCCTTGATAATCTTTCTTCCAAGAAATTCTACGAATGTCTTTATAAAATAGCCCCATTTCTATTTGAGGTCTATTCATTTTGGATACTTTGAATCCGGATATATAATCACCACTGACTATCCTTTTCACGGCTACAATAAAATCATCTTTTGTCAAAAATTTTGAATAAGCTATCCAGGA
>Ga0136644_10000935_pt1 | contig 23329 bp, 23 predicted proteins | sample C_130820_EF_Meta_FD_94780 | JGI IMG/M metagenome (GOLD analysis project Ga0136644, IMG submission 94780) | Freshwater microbial communities from Lake Croche, Canada to study carbon cycling - C_130820_EF_MetaG (v2) (version 2) | ecosystem: Environmental > Aquatic > Freshwater > Lake | place...
AAATCAATCTCGATTTATATTTTTTGAATTATTTCCAATGCCCGTAGAATATTCGGTAGATTTATCTGTTTTTTCAGAAATAAATATGCGTTTAAAAATCATAGAATCAAACGACGAAAAATACCAACTCCTGCAGTATGATCCAGAGATAGTAGAGGACGGATCACCTTTTGGAATATATCGTTCGATTCTTCTAGATATGGAAAACAGACTCCTATGTTTTTCGCCACCGAAATCACTTTCTCTCGAATTATTTAAATCAAGATCCATGAATACTCCTATCCAAAATATTATTATTAATGAAATTATCGAAGGTGTTATGATAAATCTGTTTTATGATCCCAGAATAGAGAGTTGGGAAATTTGCACAAAGGGTTCTGTAGGTGGTAATTATTGGTATTATAGAACACAGTATAACATGGAGAATAGTAAAAATAATAGTCATTATGAAAAATCACAATTAACATTCCGACAAATGTTTCTACAGGCATTAAACCTTAATTTAAACCTATCTATAAATGATAGTGAGTGGATAAATTCACTCGATAAGACATATTGTTATTGTTTTGTATTACAGCACCCGGATAATCATTTTGTTTTAGACATAGAGACCCCCGTATTATATTTAGTAAGTGTTTATCATATTAATAATAATACAGTGGAACAGATAGATCCAAATATTTATGAGGAATGGTCGATTTTCCAAAACACATATAATTATGATGCTGTCCGAGTTTTATTTCCAAAACGATATTCTGATTATATGTCTGATTCTGAAATAAATACTACAACTACAATAAATTTTATCGAAGATAGTATGAAACATACGACAGAGTACGAATCTATTGGATACATGGTATATAATATAAAAACTGGTGATAGGAGTGTTTTAGAAAATCGGAAATATAAATATATGAGAGAACTAAGAGGTAATCATCCGAATTTACAATTTCATTGGTTGAATTTAAGAAAAGAATCGGAATCGGGTGAAAATAAAATCGCTGAATTTCTCTCTTATTTTCCAAAATATTCCACCGAATTCTACTATTTTGAAAAAGTATATTTAGAATTTATTAAAGAAACACATAATGGATATGTAGCTTATTATGTGAAAAAACTTGGGAATATTGTCCCAAAGAAATATTTCCCGATTGTTCACAGACTGCATCACGAGATAAGGAAACCATCCAATGGACAGATAATTATAAATAAACAAGTAGTCGGTGAATTTATAAATGGATTAGATCCAAAAACTATTTTTTATTACTTGAATTATAGTGAATCGAAACCTGTCGTTAATTCTGATAAATAATATAAATAAATAACTTAAAGAAATATCTCTCTATATATTGTATATTCTAACAGCAATTCAAATTGCCTTTTAAGCCGGTGATCCAGGTTCGATTCCTGGCGAGAATGCATTTTTCTTGTAGCTCAAAGGTAGAGCACTGTAAAACAGAATATAGCACCCAAGTACTTTCCTAGCTCAGTCGGTAGAGCGCTAGCCTTTTAAGCTAGTGGTCGTGGGTTCAAGTCCCACGGAGAGTGTAACTCCTTCATAATATATTCGGTTAGCAAGGATGAGATCCTTGTTCGATTGCCGTTAACTGAAACCAAAATAGTTTTTATGATATTCGTATATCATAAAATACTAATATTTAGGAAACCATGATTTTTTTGTAAAAATATACTAATAATATAAAATAGAACATAAACAAATGTCTAACGATACCTCCTCTAAAAAAGAGTTAACTAACGAAGATGTAGAAAATCAAATTCGTAATATATTCAATCAAAATAAAATAGACGATTTAAAGAAATTTCTCAATAAACGCGCATGTTTAAATAGAACGAATCATATTCTTATTTATCTGTTCCATATTATTCAATCCGCGGGGGTTTTAACAACAACAATCGCAGCAGGTTATAATATGAAAGAACTCGTTTGGATTGGGGTTGGAATGAATATTTTAGCATCTCTCATAAATGTATTTGAGAAAACAAATGATTCAATGTCTAAAAGAATTCTTAAAGATATACAGTCTATCAAAGCTGGTACTTATGTGGATGAAGGATCTATTATTGATGTGGATGTGAAAAGTCAAGATAAACCTGCAAATAGTAATAAAGCTAATTCCGATATTGGTGATAATGATAGTCAAAAAAATGATATTGAATCGCCCAAAAATGATAAAAAAGTAGCGAAATTGATTTTAAAAACGCCGCTTATAAGTGAAGAATCTAAAATTTTATAAAAGATAAAAGCAATTCATAATTAAGCCCTTTAGCTACGAACTGCAGAAATTAATATATCTATACGTATGCGAAGCTTACACACTATACATGGTGTTAGCGGAAAGAATGACGACGATTTTTAAGTGGATTGTTATAATTTATCCATTATGGATAAATTATAAGTAGAGAGTTAACTAAAAATAAACAACAATAAGTATATAATGACAACAAACGAAACTATGAATGAATTGATAGAAAATTCATTTTATTCAAATAAAACAAATCTATATGATTTATCAATAAAAGAATTAAAAGCATTACTAAAATATTTTATACCATCCGATATTTCAATTATAAAACCAACGAGTAAAAATAAGTATTCAATCATAAAGAAACTCATACCCTTCCAAAAAAAATATCAACGTATTCGACAACTTGAAAATACGGATTATAATGAAGATTGTCCAATATGTTTCAATAAAGTTGAAAAGGATAATTATATCATTACGAATTGTCGCCATATATTTTGTAAAAAATGTATGATACATCATATTCTTATAGGTAACCATAATTTTTGTCCATATTGTCGCGATAAATGTTTATTAGAAGATATTATAGTATTACCAATAGAAACCACATTATTAGATGAATTAGGAATAGTTAAAATTACACCCGATATTATAAATACTGAACTATTTATTTTAGATAATATACGGTTTCAAGAATATATTATAAATTCTAATATTATTCAATTTATTCGGGAATATCAACATCGACAATATTATGTTTCTAAATTTATTTTAATGATAAAATATATATTAATTATCTTAGGGATATATATTTTATCTAAAATATAATAGTATTTCAAGTAAAAGGGTTAATGAATATACATTTGTGATAGTTTAGAGAGATTTTGCATATATTTTACAGAATGCGCTTTATTCACATCGCTCATTTCTTTTAGAGGATTTCTTAAAGTATCAATAATTTGCATAATTTCATTTGCATTTGCTAAATGCGCAAGATCATCATTATAGCTCTTCTCAAAGAAAAAATCGAGTTTTCCTTCATTAATTACATCATGATATGGGTCATAAATAAAAATATTCCATACTTTTAGAATACATGTTGGATTTGCTTTTCTGAATATTTCAAAAGATATTTTTGAATTACGAATATCTTGATTTTCTGGAAAAATAGAAATAATATCGTCTAAAAATGCGAAAAAATGGGTATTAAATGCTTTTAAAATACTAGATTTATCTGTCATTTCTTAAATACTTATATTTTATTATCTTTAATTATCTTTATAATAAGTTTTTAACTTTTTTGTTTTTATTATTTTATTATAGATTTTATAATAATAAAGGGACATAATGGATGTTTTTACAGTTGGTCCTTTAACTAAACCCATATGGATTAGCCTGTACTTGTGGTACATCTTTATTCCTTGCATTCTCTAAACTCTCAATACTGACAGATTCACCAACTTTATCTGGTCGATAGGTATCGATCGGAGTTTGAATCGAAAAATTATCATGATTCGCAGATACATAGGCACCCATCTGTCTTGAACCCCCACTACCTTTTGCACTGAGTTCTTCTGGTGACATATCATAAAAAGTATATTGTTCACTTAATATATTCCCTGCCGAAGGTTGTCCTAAAGTAATTCCTATAGGTTCGCCTATAATACCCGTAGCCTCGACTTTTTTATTTTGCACATAGGGTCCAAAATACTGCAGAATTTCATCTCCGAAAATAGCGCTATATTTTCGCGAAACAATTAAAAGAGCAGGTACGCCCTGTATATTCGGAGGTAGTAATATTTTTTTCCCATTTTCCAAAACAATATTGATTTGGCCAGTATTCGGATTCGTAATACGTTTATCAATACAAATCGCGTTTACCTTTTCGATTAGTCCATTCGATGTAATGAATTTAAGAATCCTTTTAGAATTTGGGCAATAATTACTATAATATAAAATATCCATTATCTTATATTATATCTAAAAAACGATTCTCTGTTATCTAACGTAAATATTCGTAATTACTTGGAGCACATAGAATATAATAATCGGTTTTGGAAATAAAATACGAAATAAATTAATGCTAAATAAAACATATGAATATAATGCTTCGCTCCTAATTTATTAGAAATACCTATCCATACGAATGAAATAATAGTTAATATCATAAATGCAAAGGCAAATATTGAGAGATAGTAAAAATATAGACAGAATTGTTGTCCAAGAGGACCAAATAATGTTTGTTCTAGGGAAGCCATTTCCTTAATATAGTATAATAAATTTATTGAAAAAATAAAACAAACTATGAAAAAACAAGATAAAATACAAATATACTATATAATATTATTGTATATCCAAATAATATATAAAATATATAATGGATAATTCAAACATATGGAAAATTATTGATTCTTATTTCCGTGATAACCCACAATCTTTAGTCATGCATCATATCGAATCTTATAATGATTTTTATAAAAATGGGATTTTCCAGATTTTTCGCGATAATAATCCCGTACGTCTCTCTAGTCGCTATGATGAAGACTCGAAAGATTTCTTAAATAAATGCGAACTCTATTTAGGTGGCCGTGATGGATCAAGAATCTATTTTGGAAAACCCGTTATTAGTGATGACGATAAAACGCATTATATGTATCCGAATGAAGCACGGCTGCGTAATATGACATATGCTATGACAATCCATTATGATATAGAAATTGAAATAACGAGTGTTTTAGGACCAGGCGAAGAACCGCTTATGATTGGACAAGAAGAAGCTATTAATGAAATCGGTGATATACCTATTTCCGATTCTGATTCAGATGATGAAGAAGATTCAGAAAATTTTAAAACGAAAGGCAGTAAAAAAACAAAGGGTGGCGCGAATGGACAAGGAGAGGGACAAGAAGAAGAAACAAAAGAATCAGAACCCTCATTAAAACAAAAGAAAAAACCAAGACTAACTGTTTTAGATAAACTCCAGATAAATGCTAAAAAACAACTCAATAAACTCCCTCCTGGACAAGTCGCTCGTATTCGCGAAGCTACCGAAAAATCATTCATAAAACCAGGTGTCCAAAAGCAAACTTTTATTTTAGAAAAGATATTTCTAGGCCGATTCCCAATTATGGTACAATCCGAATTTTGTATCTTAAATGGTATTCCTAAACAAATACGTTTTAATATGGGTGAATGTCGTAATGATTTCGGTGGTTATTTCATTATCGATGGTAAAGAGAAGGTGGTCATACCACAAGAGAAATTCGCGGATAATATTCTCTATATTCGTGATGTTGACGATGGACAATACCTTTTTTCGGCTGAAATACGATCTGTTTCAGAAAATGTATCGAAACCTATCCGAACCCTCTCTGTAAAAATCGTTGCCCCTACAAAATATGACCCCGATGAATATTCTGAAAAAGCCAGAAAATATACATATGAAAATATCGTAGTCAATATCCCAAATATAAGAAAACCAGTTCCTCTTTTTATTGTATTTCGCGCACTCGGTATTCTCTCGGATAAGGATATTATTACTATGTGTCTTTTAGATTTGGATCGATATTCATCCATGGTCGATCTCTTTATCCCCTCAGTTCATGACGCGGGTGCAATTATGTCCCAGACATTAGCCCTCGATTTTATGGCCCTTTTAACAAAAGGAAAAACAAAGGCACATGTTTTAGAAATTCTATCCGACTATTTTTTCCCCCATATTGGAGAGACGAATTTTATCCAAAAAGCATATTATTTAGGATATGTGGTATTTCGGCTTCTAAAAGTCAAAGTCGGTGTCGATGAACCCACGAACCGCGATAATTTCAAATTTAAACGTATTGAACCTGTTGGTACACTTATGACCGAACTTTTTCGTGAATATTATAAACTCCAAATGCATAATATACAATTAAAATTCGAAGAACAACTCTATTTTAAAGCCGCTGAATATGAAAACGATCTGAAATCTCTCATTATGCGAAATTATATGAAGGTATTCTCCGAAAAAATCGTAGATACTGGATTTAAAAAAGCGTTCAAAGGGAATTGGGGTGCACAGGCACATACAAAACGAATCGGTGTTGTCCAAGATTTAAATCGTCTCTCTTTTAACTCTGCATTGAGTCATTTAAGAAAAACGAATTTACAGCTATCTTCCGGTCTAAAACTCGTTGGTCCACGTGTCCTCCATTGTTCACAATGGGGTTTCTTCGATCCGATTGATACTCCGGATGGTGCGAATATTGGTCTTCATAAACATCTCTCAATCATTACCTATATTACAAAAGGAGTTTCAAGGGAACCTATGATTCATTGGTTACGAGAGAATGTTAATCTGAAACTAGTAGAGGAATGTATGCCTGTACAGTTAGGAAATTCAACAAAAATCATAATTAATGGTCTTTGGTTAGGTATTGTACAAGATCCTATAGAATGCGTAAATAAATTCAAACTTTTTAGAAGAAATGCACTTTTACCGATTTATTTCAGTATTTCATTTGATATTAAACAAAATACAATTTTCATTTATACGGATGCAGGGCGCCTATGTAGACCCGTATTTTATAGAGATACCGATGAGGAAGAGGAGGCATTTGAATCTGTAGAAGAGGAAGAAGAAAAATCCCCGAAAAAATCCAAAAAAACAGCCAAATTCTCCTTTGAAAATCCCGAAATCCTTCGAAAAATTGAGTCGGACGAATTTACATGGACAGATCTTGTCGCAGGATTTAATGAGCGTAAAAAAGAAATCGGGTTTTCTACACAAGATATGAAAATCTATGGTCTAAAAGAACTCTATCCAGATGCAAATATAACATCTAACTCTCCTGCTGCATTAACCAGATTTAAACACGGTAAGGCAATCATCGATTATATTGATACAAGTGAATCGGAAGACACATTGATTGCATTAAATCAAGATGTTTTAGAAGAATCTATAAAACCATATACGCATATGGAAATACACGAATCTCTCACAATGAGTATGATGTGTAATTTAATACCCTTTCTCCAAAATAATCCTGCGACTAGAAATTCATTCTCCTGTGGCCAAAGTAAGCAGGCGATTTCGATGTATCATACAAATCATCGTGTAAGAATGGATAAATCCGCGGTTGTCTTAAACACAGCTCAGATTCCGCTTGTAAAATCGCGATATATGGAACATATAAATGGCGAGGAAAACTGCTATGGTGAGAATGCGATCGTTGCAATTATGTGCTATACTGGGTATAATGTCGAAGATGCAATGTTAGTGAATGAGGGGGCTCTAAAACGCGGTCTTTTCCGAACAACGTATTATTCCTCCTATGAGGCCCATGAGGAAAAAACAAATACAGAACCTATCTCTCAAACAAATTTTACAAATATAGAGACATGTCCAAATGTAGTAGGATCACGGCTTCATCAGGATTATAGTAAACTCGACGATTATGGGCTTATTAAAGAGGGATCAGAAGTGACGGATGAGACCGCCGTGATCGGTATGGTATCTTCTGTAAAAGGGAATCCTTCGAATATCAATATATCTATGAAACCAAAAAAGGGCCAACTTGGTATTGTCGATAAGACATTTATTACAGAGGGGGAAGAGGGAACGAGAATCGCAAAAGTACGTATTCGTGAAGAGAGAATACCCGCTATCGGCGATAAAATGGGTTCACGTGCAGGACAAAAAGGTACAATCGGACTCGTCGTTCCTGAAGTCGATATGCCGTTTACAAAAGAGGGTATTCGACCTGATATTATTATTAATCCCCACGCTATACCATCACGTATGACCATCTGTCAATTCGTAGAAACAATTACTGGTAAAGCAGCCGCATATTATGGTGGTTTTGCAGATGCGACTGCATTCAATGTAAAAGGTATGAAAGCAGGACGTTTTGGAGAGATGTTAACAAAAGTCGGATATCATTCATCTGGCTATGAAGTCCTCTATAATGGAATGACGGGTGAGCAAATCGAGACAGAAATATTCATTGGTCCTACTTATTATATGCGTCTGAAACATATGGTAAAAGATAAGGTGAATTATCGCGGTCCAGGACCCATGACAGCACTTACTAGACAACCCGTCGAAGGCCGTGCAAATGATGGCGGTTTAAGAATAGGTGAGATGGAACGTGATGCGATTATTGCCCATGGTGCAACGAATTTCCTCACAGAATCCATGATGGAACGTAGTGATAAATATCAAATCGCGATTTGTAATAAAACAGGGATGATAGCCATTTATAATCCTGCAAAAAATTTATTTTTAAGTCCTATGGCGGATGGGCCTCTTCGATATATTGGTACGAGAGATTTAGAAAATATACAAGTGCAAAATATTAGTAAATTCGGGCGTAGTTTCAGTGTAGTAGCAGTTCCATATTCATTTAAATTGATGATGCAAGAACTCCAATGTATGAATATCCAGATGAGAATTATTACAGAGGATAATATTGAACAGATACAATCGATGAGTTTTTCTAAGAATATTGAGAGATTAATCGGTCTAGATAGTTCTAAAACAGATATCAAAGATTTTAATATGAATGAAATTATTAATACTTTAAAACAAAAAATAAATCCTGCTGAATTAAAAACCCCTGAAAAGGGGGAATCTGGACAGTTTCAAATAAAAGAACCACAAACTCCACCCCCTGAATTTATTCCAAGAACACCATCTGATTATTCACCTATAGAATATAATCCCAACTCTCCTGCTTATGCAAATGATTCTCCTGCTTATGCAAATGATTCTCCTGCCTATGCAAATGATTCTCCTGGTTATAATCCAAACTCATCTGAATATAACCCAGAAACACCATCAGATTATTCACCAATAGAATCTATACATGACACGAATTCTCCAGAATATGCCTTTTCCTTCGATGGTGGAGCAGAACAAATAGAGGGTAAACGTATATCTATTAGAGGAGAAGAAGGTGATCCAGAAGACTATTGGTTAGTAACACATACAACACCTGATTTTATAACCGTAGAAAATCAGAATCAATCAAGTAATTCAGATAATATACGTGTTTTAGATAAAACACAAGTCATACCTTATCAAGAGAGACAATATTATCAAGTACCTCAACAATTCCAACAACCATTACAACCATCTTATGATAATCCGTATGGAGTACAACAATATGAACCTAGTCATGGAAATATCACTGTAAATCCAATCATTAAAATAGTAAATGGAAATGATGAATCAACTGGTACTTTAGATTCAGGACAAGGCCAAGGACAAGGCCAAGGACAAGGACAACCTGTAACATCCAGTAACTATCCTGTTATCGAATCGAAAAATACGACTGAATCGGATTCAATAGATGAACCGAATTTTAATTTACCAATGATAGTAGTTAAAAAAAAATAATTTCATAAAATTGATCAATATAAATAAATTAAAAACAAATTAAAACTATTGAAGTATATATCAATAAATCTTATAAAATGGCTCAGTCTTCTAAAATTCTAAAAATTTATAAGTCAAGACGTACTATACTCGAAATATTGAAAAAATTCAATTATATAGTATCCGATTACGATGAATTTAGTATTAATGAAATCGATGCAATGGTCTCAAACGAACAATTGGATATGTTAATTGCAAATAATACAGGTAAAAAGATATATATCAAATATTTATCCAACGTAAAATCGGTTCGAAAAGAAAATTTAGAGACATTAATCGAAGATTTATATGTTTTAGAATCGGTTCTTACAAAATCAGATATTTTAATGATTATTGTAAATGAAGAGCCGAATGATACTATACTAGATAAGATTAAATATATTTATGACCATGATGGTATATTTATTGTTATGCATAATATTGAGCGGCTACAATTTAATATATTAAACCACGACTTAATTCCAAAACCGACTATTTTAGATGATACCGGTGTTCAAGAATTATTATTAAAATATAACCTAAAAACGAAATTATTATTACCGAATATTTCTAGATTTGATCCACTAGCTCTAGCAATATGTTTAAAACCAGGTGATGTTGTTGAATTAGATCGAAAAAGTAGTACAGCTTTAGATTGTCTATATTATCGAGTATGTGTATAAAATATGGGGTATTGGTCTCATAATATTTCATAATTATCCAAAGGTGTAAAACATATTATAATAATTTATTATTATAATATAAATGACTACACTACAATTTAATGAAAACGATTTTTTTTATAAAAATGTAAATGCACCTATAAAATTTGATCCAACCTGGTGTAGTCTGAATGATACAGATTTAACTGCACAAATTACCCAAAATTTAAATTTACCAAATAATATTAATACAGGCGATATTCCATTAACAGATCAAAAAGCCGGACAATGCACTTGGAGAAGGGTAAAAGATGGAGATACTTCGCAAGCACTTTCTTGGAAAATGGTATATGGTCGAGATTCAGCAAATAACCCAACATGTAAATGTGTTGCAGATACTTCAAACCCCTTAATCTCTACTGGAAATACTATTTTTTCAACTACATTACAAGGTAGTCTATTAAATAATAATAAATATACATGTAAAGATTCAATACCAGTTACAATACAAGATGCAAAAGTAAATGATATTACTTTAGATCCTAATATAAAAAACCAAATGATACAAAATTCTCTTACGTATTATAGGTCAGTATGTAGTAATAAAAAAAAAGCCACCGAATTAATGAATAGTACTTCAAATAATGAAAACAGTGATTTAAAATATGAGGATACGAAAACATTTTATAATCGTGAATATTTAAATCGTATCAATTTAGGAATCGGTATTATTACAACAATCGGGTTAATCTATTATACATTTACAATTGGGTCGGTTGAAAATATTATACCATCTCCTCCAAAACCAGCAACCGTATAATATCTAAAACATATATATTTTATATAATATATAATATATAAATGTCTCTTACATATAATAATTATTGTATTATTGAAACACCAGTAGTAGATACAGATTCTATAACAACCTATAATAAATCATCTACAAATACTTTTATTTATAACGATGTTTGTATAGTTTATTATTCGGATATTGTTTCACCAGATGATAATATGGGATGTCCAAAATTTAATACTTCCGATAGCGCAGATAATAAGACAGAAGTCGGAAATATTCCTACTTCAACAACCAATAAATATTTAAAAGTAAAAAATTTAACGGTATATGATTTATCCAAATTTATATCGAACAAATATAATTTATTAATAAATGATATTCAATTAGTAAGTCAATGTAATAATTATGCTTTCCCAAATATAAATACTATACCACATAATTGTCAAGATACTTTTCAAGGATATACTACAAATAGAGATATTAATAAAAATCAATTACCAATTTATCAACCTAACACTAATGGTAGTCAAAAAAAACAGCTTTTACAGCAAATCAACGATTTAAATAATTTAATTAGTACGTTTAATACTATTATTGATAAATTAAAATCAAGTTCATCCGTAGATCAATCCGAAACAATACTAAAAAATTATAAACAAACATTAGATTTACGCGCCGATTTAGATAAAAAATTAGGAGAAATTTATAAATATAATGATTCAAGAATTGTACAAAGTCAGAATTATTTAGATAAAACAGTATATACGAATGTTTTATTAACCATTTTAGCAACATCTTTAATTTATATGGTATTTGTAAAATTATAATTTCGAATAATATACCAAATATATTATATGGATACAATCGAAGGATTTACTTTTGAAAAGGAAGGATTTTATAATTTTAATCCAAATCCTGTAAATAAGAATGACGTAAAAAATAATATACAGACTTTACAACAAGAATCGAATAATTTAAATTATGACGATTCTTTAATAAACGCGAATTATTATGATCTCTCAAAAAATATTGCTAACTATAATACACTTCGACAAAATATGAAAATGGATATAAGTAATTCATATTATAATGATATCGCAATACCCGATAACACAGATAAAATAAAAACTACATATGATGTTCGTAAACAAGATGTAAATGTACTTTTATTACAACAAAATTATATATACATACTGGGAAGTGTTACTTGTGCAACATTATTAATTGGTGCATTAATGATTAGTCGTAGCTAGTATATTCTTGGAATCTTTTATTATTATAATATAATACTACAATAATATACCAATATAGTATAATGTCAGTATTCGGTAATTTATCAAATTTATTTCCAGATATTTCAAAATTATCAGGACCGTCTTTAGTAAGTAATAATCCGGCATCATTAGGAGCACTACAAACAAATATTAACTCTTTAAATACTAATTTAAATACTGTTCAAGGTCAGTCAAATGCTACTTTAGCTCAGCAACAGTCCATGAATCAAATTGTTTCGGATGAGACAGTAAGATTAAATGATAAAAAACAAACAGTAGATAATGCATATTCTAGTCAGCAACGTGCTATATATATGAATGAAAATGTACAAAAACGTTATAGTGCTTATACTAAAATAATAGTAATATGGGTAATTGCAGCATTTGTATTATTAATATTTAATCTAATCGAACCATTTATGACATTTCTTCCACCATTTTTCTTTACAATAAAATATATCACTGTTTTTGCAACAGTATTCATATATACCTTTATCATTTTTAATGATATTCAAAAACATGAACGTTTAGATTATGATAGATTATATAATAAACCATTGGATGCATCTTATTCTGATATAAGTTATAGTGATACATCATCAAATTTTAGTATGGCTGGTTGTGTAAATGAAGTATGTTGCGCAAGTGGAACTATTTGGGATAGTTCAAGTGGTACATGTTTAGCAAATCGACTGGGATTCCAAAATATATATGAAAATACTCCTTATGAATATACTGATTATGCAAAATATTAAATCTTTATTAGAGTGAATGATTTCATTTTTTGTTTCGTAGTGATTCGAAATGCGAATGAATGATTCATTTATGGTTACTATAATAAGTATTACTGTCTATATCGTAGTAATTCTTTAGGAAACTTTTATCATTATAAATATAATTATGAACTCGAATAGTTTAACAAGTTATACATCCTATCTAAATACTTATCTTAAAAATCTTACCAATTCTATAAATTCAAAATTTAATATTATTGGTTCTACATTAACCAAGTTACAATATAATTCACTCATAGAATTAAATGATCTTACAAATAAAATCGATGCTCAAAATAATCAAATTGATAAACAATTAATTAATACTTATAATAAACAAAATAAAGTAAGAGATATTGATATAAAATATGAAGAAAATGAATTAGACCGTGTTAAAAAACAAAATAGTATATTACTTATTATTTATTATGTGATTGTTATTATATTTTCAATAATATTACTTGTATTAAAACCAGGTAATATTTATCTAGTATATGGTATTATATCATTCTGTTTAATTTATCCTTTTATAATATCATATATTGAATATATTATTTATTCAATTTTTACTATGTTTTATAATTTTTTTATAAATAATCCAATTACTGGAAATGTATATATTACATCAAATTATTAGCTATTTTTTATAGAAATAAAAGAATATATTATATAATAGGTATATAATATATAAATGGGCGGAATAAATAGTAGACCGAGTTTTCCAGTAATCAGTAGACCACCTCAACCTCCACCACCTCCAACTAAAGCTGAAGAAATACAATCTATAACAAACGTATTTAACGATTTTTTAGTAAAAAAAATTGCGTATGCGAATAATCAAATATCGCAAGTACAAAATATATTTATTACTCTAGCAAGTGGTCTTAGTGGAGAGATTATTGATTTAACGAATAATGTTAAAAATGAAAATAATGATATTGATTCACAAATTAAAAAAAATAAATCACTAACAAATGAATCTGGAACTGTTAAATTTCAATATGGTAAAAAGGAATTAGATATATTACAATATCAAAATACAATTCTTTTTAGTTTATTTTATGTTTTAGTTCTTGCATACGGGGGTATTATGTTTTATTTTGATAATTTAAGTTTTATTATGCAAGTGATTGTATTTCATTTATTATTAATCTATCCATTTATTATTTATTATCTAGAATTATTACTATTTATTATTTATAAATATTCTTATTCTTATTTTTTCAGTATTCCCTATGAAAAAGTATATGTAGGTTTTGGATAGATAAATGACAATAAATATATCAATAAATATATAATAATGGTGAATTCTTCAATTTATGACCGTTTTTTTGGTGGTTCTAAAATCGGATATAAAGGAGGTTCGTCCAAAACATCAAATCTTCAATCACTCTTTACATTAATCAATGAGAGAAAAGTATTTTTTATTCTCATTTTTGTAAATCTTTTTATACAATTAGGAATTACTTACTATACAATGGAAAATAGTCGGATTTCTAAAAAGACAAGTACTTTTATTTTACTTGCGATATCCACTTTTATATTATTATTCATATTGATATTAGTTCCTATGCCTCCTATAGTAAAAGTCATTATATTCGCCGCTTTTTCCTATATATGGGGTCTTTTATTATCTAGTATTAAAACGAAATATAATGAATCGCAAATCCGTATTGCAATGGAAGGTACTCTATCTATATTCATTGCAATGATTGCTGCAGGATTAGGATTATTAATTGGTGGTATAAAATTAGGATTTCAATTTGGACTTTTTTTATTCGTTGCACTACTCGTATTATTAATTGGACGTTTAGTTAGTATATTTTCAGGATCTTTAACGCAGATACAACTCGGAATGTCGATCTTTGGTATTTTACTCTTTTCGCTCTATATTATGTACGATACAAATGTGATTTTTCGCCGTGATTATTCGGGTGATTTTATTACTGCTTCCATGGACTATTATTTAGATATTCTAAATTTATTTTTAAATTTATTACGTTCTGAAAATTCATAAAACCCTTGGTATAATATTTATTTTGGAATAAATATTGTTACAAAGAGAGAATCAAAAGAAATATGACTCAATACTTTTAATCAATACTTTGTAAAAATGCACGGTTCTTCTTATGATGAATAAATATAACGGTTTGTTCAGGTACTAATTTAGCTCCTGGTCCAATCGGCTCGCTAGTAACAATAAACCCATCTTTTATAGAATAATAGAGAGATAGAGGGATTTTAAATCCGTTTGAAACTCGTGTGATAATCGAAAAATCGGATGTAGAAAATATTATATTCGCTAGGAATTTAGGATATTCTTTTGAGAGAATTTCGAAAAATGGTTCTACGACTTTTGTATGAATCTCTCGAAAATTGATAAATTGTTTACCTTTTTTTTCTCCTTTTTCGTTGTTTTTATCTTCTTCCCTATATCTCTCAAATATTGTTAAAAAAAGATAAAACATATGTTCGGTATCTGTTTTTCCAATAATCTCTTTCTTAAATTCTGAATCTATATGTTTCATTAGTCGATTCTCTCCAATATCGAAATTAGTAAGTTCGCCATTATGTGCAAATACCGAATCTTTATAAGAAAATGGATGCGTGTTCTCGAATCCGACTTCTGCGACCGACCCATTACATATTTTTTCTATACATCTTTTTCTTAAATGTACTATAACCGGTGATTGTAATGAAAGATGTTGTTTTGGAAGATCGACTAGTATTTGTCCGCATATAGTAGGATCTAATGGACAACTGCGTACTATCCATTTATTATGAAATTGATACGCTACTCCCATACCATCCATGCGTGGACCCCAATCTTTCTTAGATAGACAATATTTCGTTTTCTTTTCGGTTCGTTGTTGTATTAAACGGGTTATTTCATTCATTGTTAAAGAATGATTAAAACTAAAAAATATACGACACATATTATCCTATATTTTTAAGAGATTTTCTTTAGTAGTTCGATTGTTCAGTAGTTTGAATTATTCCTCTAATTCGACATCGTCGACTTCATCCATATCACCGTCGTCATGTGTTACGATGTCTTTACGTTTCACATTTACCCATTTTCCACCCGTTTGTTTTCCATATTTACGATCCATATATTCATAAACCTCCTTTGGTTGAGGTCCCTTTGAATTATAAGTCTCCATATGCCATCTTTTAAAGTCCTCACTAACGCATGTCTTATTCAGGACCTTTGCACCAGGACAGCTAATATAATGCTCATTCATAAATTCGGAGATAACATCCTGGCTCTGTCTGTAACGGTCAGAAGCAGCCAATACAACATCGCATTGTTCGACTTTACCACCAGTTTTAAGTGCAATCTGTACTAGACAATCCATAAATACATACTTGAATTTCCCATCGAATTTCTTCTCGATATCTGGAATCAATTTATATTGATAGGGTTTATTTGGATCATTATCTACAGGCGAATTCGTAAATAGTGACATGAAATCTACAAGGCGAATACGACGCCAAGTTCCATGGTCCGTTGTCGGGATTTTCAAAAGTTGATTTGCACATACGACTAATTTAAATTGTGGTATAAACTCAAGCGATTTTAACATATAGGGCGCACGAGCAGTAATCTTATCATTTCCAGCAGTGAATTGTTTCATAATACCTTCATTTATAATATCACCCTTGGATGGTTCCGCCATAACTACATAACGTTTCCCTTTTAATTCTACGATTTCAGGGGCTAGACCACCGACTTTTGTTCTCTCTCTACAAGTAACCGCAGCCGCTGTAAGATCGTATTTATATCCCCCTAAAACCATTCCCATCAAGTTCGTCAAAACCGATTTTCCATTCGACCCACCGCCAATATAATTATTAAATGTTTGATCAGTAGCTACACCAATTAATGTAGAAGCTAAATGTTCCCACATATATTTTTCCAATTCTGGAATTGGGAAAAGTTGGCGCATAAATTGCTGCACTTCTTCGATAACATCCTTATCCTTTACAGGATCATTCTCGATATAATCGATCCCTGTAGTAATCGAAAGATAATCGTCGGGTCTACCTGGTCGGAATTTCTTCTCTTGGAAATCCCAGACTCCATTTCTAAAACACATCAAATATGGATTTGTATCTAATCGTTTCAGGAACTCACCATCATAGAATCTATCTCTTGCTTCGAGCATAATATTTTTCTTATCTCCAGTTTTTCCTAGACGGGCAATAATCGCCATAATACGATCTAGACGTTTATTCATTGGTTCGAACCGATTATCTCCTTCAGGTAGTTCTCCGATTTTAATAGCTAAATCCTGTGCTTTCTTCATATATTCTTTTCTTAAATCAGTTGAAATAGCTGTTCGTAGAGTTGTACCTGAATCGATCTGTTCCCAACGATGATGATTATATTGATACCATATATTATCTTTCACACTGATACAAGCGTATTCATCTTTTTTCATATGAAATAGAACTTCTACTAAATCGACTTCGCCACAGCCAGTCGGCTTCTTATCTTCAGAGGATAATGCGGATAAAGGGGAATCGATTGTATTTTCTATATAATAATCCAGTGTTTTTTCACGTACTAGTTTATATTTCTCAGGTGCATCTGTTTTAGACCAATACATAAGTGAACGCTTTGTAATTCCTGCATTTTCGACCATATTCGTTTTATCCCACATAGTAAAGAATTTCGGGATATCACCAAAATCGAAATTCGATGCCTGTGCACTGAAATAGATCCAAATAATGAAATACATAATATTACGGTTTCTTAAACACCATCCTACGCGAATCCATTTATCATGTGAACCCGATTCATAATATGTCGGTGGAAGTGTCATTGTATATTCGTAAATTTCCAGCGTATCTTGGTCTTTTTGATCTTCGGCCGATTTCAGGAATTCTTGCATACAATAATCCAATTGCTCTCTGTTCTGTATAGAAGCGTATGCTTGAAATTGGTTCATTCCTGTAAATAAGGATATGACGGAATTCGTAGCCATAGAATTTGTGGTTTTCGAAACTGTTTTTTTATTCTTTTTTCCAGAATATTCGCCATGCTCTTCTGAAAAGGAACTTGTGAAAAAGGGACTATAATGATTCGGATATCTCGCAGAGAGTTTATAAAGATTTGATACTATATCAAATGTTTTTATATCTTTCGGATCAATAATAAATTCTTGATCCGTCTTATCAAAGGTAATATCATAAATCTGTGAAATTAAATAAGTTTCATGATTTGGTTTCGATGAACCATAGAGTTGCCAGTTACAGTGTCCAATACTAATACCCTCGTCTAAAACATCTGTCCATGAATTAGACAATGGTAATGAGTTTCCCCATGTTTCTTCGAGTTTCGGTAGTACCTTTTTTCGTAAGAGAATCTGGGTAGTTCTATCAGCCTGGATACCGATAATCATATGAAGTCCATCCTTTGTCTTATCTTCGAGACAGTTGACATTCGGCTTTTCTAAAATATATATCGTAAATCGGGTATCTTCATCGAATTGAAATATTGTTTTTAATTCGCCTAAATAAATATCGATCAAATCAGTAATATGATCCTGTGTATATTGCCGTGTTTTCACATCGGGCTTAAATCGCATATCAATATCGACCAGAATCGGTCCCCCTTTTTCTAATTGTTTTTCTGTCAAATATTCGCGCTTCCCCTTTTTTACATTTTCCTGTCCATAGATTTCTATAAATTGGGGGTATTCTTCTTCGGAAATATAATATGAACCCCCGAAAATCCCGTTTTCAGTATCCGCTATCCGCGTATTTGTGATAATTGGATGCTTCGATTTATCATAGGAATGTTTCTTTAAGAAATCTTGGAGGCCTTTCCCTTTTTTTATTGTTTTAACGGTAATTGTTTCTTTTATAGGCGCATCTGTTATATCCATTCTAAGATATTATAGTCGGATATATTTATATTTGTTCTATTAATCATTATGGTAGGATCAATTTTATGAATAAAAAATATAGGGGTTATTACAAATATATAATATATATTTATTTCTAACGCGTTTTTCTTATATTATAAATTATATTTAATGCAATCGGAGATAATAATAAAACCCACCATGGATATTCAGGTGGACCTCCTGGAATCTTCGAACTACACTGTCTTCTAATAATATCCCGGTTTTTTTTATATTTTTGTTTATTCGTTTCCAAAATAGTAGAAATTGAATATTGGAATTTACGCATATTATGTATATTATATCTATACATTCTGATAGTAATATTATTAATATATTATTATATTTTGTTATTGATATTAATATCAATTTTTTACGATAATTATGAGAGAAAACTGACAGAAAATTGATATTAATTTCAATGAAACAATATGAAAATATAGTTGGTTAATATAGATATAGTTTAAGAAATGCGTTTTTGTGAAAATTGTAATAACATGTTATATTTAGGTATTAATCCAGATAATACAAATGAACTGACATATTATTGTCGGTTTTGCGGTAATACTGATAATATGGTTTCTGAATCTGGAGTATGTGTCTTAAACACACAATTTTCGCAGAGCGAACAGAAATTCAATCATATTATTAATGAATATACAAAGTTAGATCCGACGTTACCACGTATTTATAATGTGAAATGTCCAAATGATCGTTGTAAAACAAATGCTGTTACTGAAGCGGAGAATACATTAGCAGAAGTGATTTATATTCGGTATGATGATAGTAATCTAAAATATCTATATATGTGTGTTACATGTGATACGACATGGAAAACAGGAGATAGAAAATAAAAATATCATAATTATATATATATATTTATGAGTAAAGACATAAAAGAACCAAGATTTAAAAAGGGAGATCGAATATATTGGAATGGTGAACATGTGAGTATAACAGATGTAGATACTTCTGCAGGAACTTACGAGATTAAAGGAAGATTAACTATGGATATAGAATCTATTGACAAGGGTATTGAATTAAAGGGTATTGAATTAAAACATATTTCTCCTGCTGTTAAATCAGAAGCTATTGTACATGGATCTAATAGCTCTCGAAAAGGAGGAAATCGTAAAACACGTCGCGGCACAAAAAAAAATAAATCAATTCGTAGAAAATCAAATCGTCGATATCGTTAGTTCAAATATAAAATTCTTAATTTATTTAGTAAAAATGAATAATAAAATAATAATTGAAAAGGTTTTTCCAGGTTCTATCAAATAATAGAAAATTGATTCTTTGTTTAAGAATAAATATAGAAATATAATATTATAGTTTATATATCATATTTTATAATAATGGCTGATGAAGATTATGAGTCTGAAATAGAAAGTGTATCTGATTCTGATTCTGAAATCGGAAAAAAGGTAAAAAAATCAATTATTAAAAATAAAGTTGAGGATGAAGATGAAATAATTGATTCAGAAGATGAACAAGAGGAGGAAGATGAAATGGTTGATTCTGATGAAGAAGATGAGGATATTAAATCTGAAATTGATGAAGAAGAAAATAAAATAATTGGAATAGCCGATTTAGATGCTGATCTAGAAGATGATGAAGAGGATGACGATGAAAATTATTTACAAAAATTCGGAGAAGGTATCCAAAAGAAAGTCGTAGAAGAGTATCATCCAGAATTAGTAGTTCATAATACAGAAGAGATTGAATCAATGTCGAAAGTCGTTCGTGATTCTACTGGGTTAATCGTCGATCCTTTTCATAGAACAACGCCGGTTCTTTCGAGATATGAGAAAGCACGTATTTTAGGCGAAAGGGCAAAACAATTGAATTGTGGTGCACAACCATTTATAGAGGTTGATGAAACCATGATTGATGGGTATTTGATTGCGTTGAAAGAGTTGGAAGATAAAAAAATACCATTTATTATCCAGCGGCCTTTACCGAATGGAGGATGTGAATATTGGAATCTGAGAGATTTAGAGATCCTATAAAGTAGGGGAACCTACGGTTCCCCCTACGACCCCCTCCCTTTATTTATATACCTCCCTTTATTTATATAGTTATATTTGATAACAATATAAATTAGAAAACATAAAAAAATATTTTTTTATAAAAACCCAACATGAAGGGAGGGGGTCGTAGGGGGAACCGTAGGTTCCCCTACATTTAGCCCTTCCAATGTTTTCCACAATCCAAACACGTAACAAAAATCGTCGCTGGTTCATCAGCTGACCTAATCTGTAACTCATAATAAGTACATTTCTTAGACTTACATTTCTTACAAGTATACATATCTGTACTGGCCTCAATATTCGTTGTTAGTTTCGATTTATCACGAAGTATTTTTTGTTGTATGAGAGAATTCCATCGATTTGGATTCATTTCTTGATGTGTCATAAATGCTATATTATGTGGTTCAATATTATCAGTTAGAATCAATTCACGGAATTCCGCATTTTTTAAATTTAAAAACACACTTCTTAAACGATCTGTATATAATTGTACGAATGCTGCATTTTCCCATTTTTTAATGATTTTTTTAGATGTTGCTTCTTTAATCGCATAATTAAAAATCCCTTTTTCTAGATTGATAAAGAAATTCGATATTCCAGAAAATACGGAATATTGTTTCGAGAGATTTTTTTGAACATTCTCTCTGAATTCAGTAGGATTTTTAATTTTATAAGACATTTTAATTAAAACAATCTATAATATAAATATTATATTTGTATAAGATTTATATCAATTTTGTAGATGTTTTATTTATAGATATTCCTCCTCTTTTAATTCATCAGAGCATTCTAAAACAGTATTCTCTTGATTTTGTATAGTTGAAATATCTGTATCAATACTATCGAATACGGTTTTTTTTCTAGGTTTTTTAGAAGTCGTTGGTTTTACAGTTTTCTTGGTCGCCCATTTAGGAAGTTTTTTTGTGGGTTTTATTTTAATCGTAATTTCTTCCTCCTCATCTTCCTCTTCCTCTTCTTCATCATCTTTTTCATTATCATCGACAACAAATCCATCTTTAGCATATCCAGTTTTTGTTTTAGGAATTAATTCATCTTCGTCGTCCTCTTCTGATTCCTCTGAATCTTCGGATCCCAAATCTTCGAAACCACCGAAAAGATGTTCGTAGATTTTTGTCCATTCAGGTTCGGTTAAATTCGCGACTTCTTCGCCTTCTGGATGGTTGACCAAGAGACAAGATCCGAAAAAAAGCGTAGAATCAATGGGTGGTGGAAAATCGTATTTATTTTCTTGACCTGCACGACCTTTAGTTTTACCATAAACACAAATAAAATATTTCTTACCACTTACAGTTACATCCCAAGATGTAGCTAATTCAAACCCTTCTGCAGTTTTAAATCCTGCTTTTTTATAAAGTTCCTCTTCTGAATATGTTTTTATATTGAGTTCTTTTATCGAACCCGATTTATCGATAACTAAAAGACAAGGCATTATAATATTTAGAAAGTTGTTTTTAATTCGTTTCAGATATTGAATTTTGTATAATTATCTGGGTATATTTATATAATGGCTTCTAGAAAGTATTTAAAATCTAAGAAAATGAAAAAATGTGGGGGTTCTCAAGGAACGGCTCAAGAAACGGCTCCAGGAACGGCTGCTCAAGGAACGGCTGCTCAAGGAACGGCTACTACAGAAACGGCTACTACAGAAACGGCTACTGATAATGCTAGTGTTAATTTTAATGAAGAAACTAAAGCTAATATTATAAAAGCATTTAATGATAGATTAGATAAATTAGGTACACCTAATAATTTTTTTTCTGGTATTACTGGTTTTTTTAGTACTCAAAAATCCGCCACAGAATCATTAGATAAAGCTAAAACAGCTGTTGCTGCAGTAACTAATGAGGATACTAGAGCTCTTGCAGAAAGTGCTGTTTTAAAAGCTGAAAAAGATGTAAGAGAAGCAAACCCTACAACCGGTGGATCTAAATCCAAGAAATCTAAGAAATCTAAGAAATCCAAGAAGTCCAAGAAATCCAAAACACAGAAAAAATCCAAAAAATAAACAAAATTCTATAGGAAAACAATCAATCCAAGATATTTAGAACTTAGAATGTCCAAAATATAATATATAATTCACCACTATATATTATAACCTAATAATATAATAATATATATACCTGATAATATAATAAATGTCTGGAATTTCTCAGCAACCCATTCTTGAACAATTAAATAATGGTATTCTCTCATCA
>Ga0136644_10000936_pt1 | contig 23300 bp, 24 predicted proteins | sample C_130820_EF_Meta_FD_94780 | JGI IMG/M metagenome (GOLD analysis project Ga0136644, IMG submission 94780) | Freshwater microbial communities from Lake Croche, Canada to study carbon cycling - C_130820_EF_MetaG (v2) (version 2) | ecosystem: Environmental > Aquatic > Freshwater > Lake | place...
ACACCAATAACAACATATTGATTTGGTATTAAACCAAAATTTATATTCCATTTATTAACGTTTATAATAGTTTGGTCTCCAAGTGCCATATGATCATTTGGAATACTTAACATATTTTCATAAACACCCTTGAAAAACTTTAAAATAGTTTTTATATTTTGATTATTTTTAATAATAAAGAACCCAGTATTTACATCATGAAGATGTATGTCATGTGTATTACTCATAAAATAAATATCCTTGTCATTTTCATCAACATAAGATTTCAATTTTTTCCATTGTTCCTTATTTTTTTCTATAAACCATATATCACAGTCACAATATATAAAATAGTCGCATTTATATTTTTGATGGTTCTCTAATGTGTCAATTAAATGCTTCATTTTATTTTTAACACAAAAATACCATAAATCTGTTTGAAAACCAGTATTAAAAGTGAGAGAATTATTTGGAATATCTAGTTTATGTATAATTTGTTCCCTGTTTACACCTATGTTTGATAGTGTTTCAAAAAATAAATTTGTTAATGGTTCATAGTTAGGGGTTGAATAAGAAATTATTATTGAGTTTTTAAGTAACATTTTTTTATAATTTACAAAAAAACTATTTAAGTTATAATAATATTTATATATTTATTACTCTATTATCATTTGTTTCTACCTTTATTTCATTCAAAGTATTATCGTTCTTTGAGTTATCTTCCTTTTTTATATCATTTTTACTATTATTTAGTTCTTGAATATCATGTTTTTTTGTAACATTTCTTTTGACATTTTGTTGTTGAAGTGCATATAGTCCAATATGTGGAACAATTGCAATATTATTCATATATGTTCTATAATGAAAACATGCAATTGAAGAATTTTTTGAAAACTGAATACTATACCACCAGTAAGGAGGGATATTAATTGTTTTTCCTGGTAACAATGTAATATCTAAACATTTTATTTTATCAAAATTCGCACTATATTGCGGTTGAACATTCCAAGGATTTACAGGTGAACGAAATTCAAAATTCTCGTAGTCCCGGAAAGTATACAAATATTTTGTGCTTTTTGGAGGAGCAAGTTTCATTTTGACGTTTCCTTCTGTTACTAAAAAGAAATTTCGATAGTTTACTTCGTAACGAAAAGGTGTAGTAGTATTATCTGACCCCATCATTATATCATAATTGCAATTTGATACCATTGGTGGTCGTATGAACTCATCGTTATATTGTAAACTTTTTACTACACCTGTTTCTTGAAGAAAATCCATATTGTTTTCAGAAAAATAACAGGCATTTTTATCTTCATCGAATAATTTTTTAGCAGAGTGTAATGGTAACGGCATATAAATCTCTGTATTATAATCTGTATCTTTTGTATTTCTAATTTTAATTTCAAAAGCATGATAGTTGTTTAGAACATATGTTTTACTTACACTTTGAAGTATTTTTTCATTATCAAAATCAAAAATAACAGGTTGCCTCAAATCACAAACTTCGTCCATTTTATCTTTTGACGCTTGTTCTAATTCAAATATTTCTAAGTCGTTACTTGTTTTTAAGTGAAATTGTATATGTAAATAAATGAAAAGAACTAAACAAAAAATAAAAAATCCTATAAATATTTTTAACATAATTAATAAAAAAATATATAAATTTTTTATTATTTATACTCAACAAATAAACTTACTTTATTCTTCTATTTTAGATGCAATAAAAAACATAACATGACTATTTTCTCCTAAATCATATTTTATTCTCATTGGTCTTTCTGCACTAATAGAAAAATAGATTTCATGAGACAACTTGGTAGCTATACACATTTTATTGATATAAGTTAAACTATATGAAGTATTGATAATATCTCCCTCGGAAATAGAGAACTCTGTTAAGTCATCAATAGGAATATTTACCATCATTTCACCACCTACTCCTGTAGATATTATTTCTATTTTTTCTTCCGAACATTTAATATTCATATTGTCTCCAAAAATAGATAGCTGAGAGACAATTTCACTTATTTTTTTAGAATTGATAGAAAATTCTGCATCGTAATCTACTTCTGGAATTGTAAGTAATACATTTTCATTTTCAACTAAAGGCAACTTAAAATACTTATTGAATTCACCTTTTTCATTAGCATCATTCGTTAACTCAATTTCAATAAAATCTGGGTCTATATCCCCTTGATATTTAATATTAATATGATGTTTTTCTTGAGTCATTGAAATAATGTTATGAAAAAAAATGGAGTTTACTGTAATAGACTCTTCATTATCAATATCATAACTATCAAACCATGATGAAACGATTTTAATATCAAAAAGACAAACATGAGACTTATCCATACCTTGAATATACATTTCACTTTCTTTGAAAATAATTGTAATAAAATTTGAGCAAGATTTTAAGTGTTGAAAAAGAGAGATAAAAATATCTTTTTTTGTCTTTTCAATAATAGAAAGTTTCATTATACAACATCTGTTATTTAGTTTTAATATAATTTTAAACAAATAACATAATTTTACTCAAAATTGCAATTTTATACAAATAACATCGCAATATTATTAACTTCGTTATTATCAAAAACAATAACATGGGGTGTTTTGTAAAAATCCAAAGGATCTTTTTTACTAACAATCGTAGTCATATTTATTATTTTGTCTTTTATTTTAGATATAAAATTTTTTTTTTGATATTTTTTGATAACTTCGCATAATAAAACTGAAGACCGAATTGTATAAAAGATTAACAAAGCACTATATATATATAATAGTAACATTTTTAGTATTGATAACTGTAATCTTGTAATAATTATAAAATCAATTTTTTAAAATATAAAAAATATTTGAATAAAATTATATTTACTCTTTTACTAGTTTGATCTTTTGTTGGGTCTTTTTGTCAATAAATACACTTATAATATTAAATATATTTGAAAAAATAAATGGAGCATTATAGATATAACATGTATCTAGTTTATCTGGGAAAGTATCTTTTAAAGTTTGAGATATTTTTGTTATAAATGAATAATGTTTTTCAATATGAATGAGTTTTAGTGACTGTAAGTTTACATGAAAAGAAAATAAATAATTTTTTTCTAAAACATTTTTTATGATACTTGTAATATATTCAATAAGTAAATCATAATTTTCGGGAGATGCTATAAATGTAAAATATCTACAGTCAAGAATAATATTATTATTGGAACTGTGAATAAAACATAATTTTTTTAAAGTATCCTGAAAATAAATTTGTATATCATTGTATTTAATACTTGAAAATTTTGTTTTTGTTTTTTTTACTTCGTCACTAGAAGAAAAATGTCCTGTTATTTCATTACCAGTATTTTCTAAAGTATTTGAATAAGACATAAAACTTATAATATAACTACATTTAATTTGTTAATATATAACATATCAAAAATATATTGTATTATTTCAGTCAATCAGCTTTTAATTTTTATATCATCCATAATACAAATATATAAATTGTTATTTTATTTGTTATAAAAATATAATTTTATGATGACAACAGCTCACTTTCAACTAGAGTTTTTAAATCTAACGGTGTTTCAACATCTGTATTTACTTCATTACTAATATCTACATCAACATTACTACTTAAAATAATATTATCACCACATTCTTCATTTTCAATGTACTGACTCTCTGTAAAAACAATATTAGACAATCTCTCATTTGTTTTCATTGTAAACGATTGAAGATTTAATAATAAATCTTTTAATTGACTTATTTCTACTTTAATTTCATCTATAGAAGATGTAATATGTTGAGGAACTTCAAATTTAGGAATATTTATAGGAGCAGGGGGAGGAGGAGCAACAATAACTTCTGGTTTTCGTTCATTCAAAAATCTTTGGGTTTTTTCAACATTGTCTAATCTTTGAACAATACTTTCAAAAACAGAATCATCTACAATTCTTATGTTCTCATTATTTTCTGTTGATATATTTTGTTGATTATCTACAGGAATATTTTGAACAATTTGTTCTACACGACCAAGCCTCAAAGTAATCAATGCAATTGCATCGGAAATAGACAATTTTGGATTCATTATGGGTTGACCTGATTGTCCTGGTTGTCCTGGTCTTCCATTCATTTGTTGAGGTGGTGTAAATTCAGCACCCCCCGCTCTACGACTTCTTGCTGCTGCATTAGATCTTGCGCTACTCATAATATTTTTATTATACACATTGTTTTTAATTTATTTACGCAAAAATAGATAAATTAAAAATTTATAGAACTATGGAATTATTTTCATATAAATTGGTTCGTGACATTTATATTCTAAAATACTTATATCTTCGAAAACATAGTCATTAATATTTTTATGAAAATTTTTTATTTTAATTTTTGGAAATTCAAAAGGAATACGATTCGTTTGTTCTTTTAATACATCTACATGTTCTTCATATATGTGTGAATTTCCTAAAGTATATATAAATTCATGTGCTAATAACCCACAGTGATTTGCTAGTATATGCGTCAAAAAGCAATATGATGCAATATTAAATGGAACACCTAAGCCAATATCTCCACTTCTTTGGTATAAAGCACAAGATAACTTATTACCATTAGTTACATTAAACTGACATAAAACATGACAAGGTGGTAATGCCATTTCATCTATTTGACAAGGATTCCAAGCACTCATCACCATTCGTCTAGAAGATCTTTTTTCAGGATCTTTTAAACAGTCAATAATACCTTGTAACTGATCTACACCTTTTCCTTTGTAGTTTGTATGACAGTTGATATATGGTGCATTGAAATGTCTCCATTGGTGACCATAAACAGGACCTAAATCATCTACTTCATTATTTACAAGACCTCTGCTATCTAAAAATTCTCTAGACGCATTTGCATCCCAAATGCGGACAAATACATCTCTTAATTTTTTATTATCAGTTTCCCCACGAATAAACCATAAGAGTTCTTTTAAACAAGTTTTCCATGCCAATTTTTTTGTTGTTAGTAAAGGGATTGTATTATTTTCAAGAGAAAAATACATTGCAGATCCAAATACAGATAAAGTATTCCCATTTCGACCTTTTTCGAATGTTCCTTTTTCAATAATATCATTTACAAGATTTAGATACTGTAATTCTTGGTGAGAATAACTTTCAGCCATATTTTTTATCATTTATTTTATATTAGTATTTAGCTTTTATATTTGTATTTAGCTTTTATATTTGTATTTAGCTTTAATGTTTTTATTATTTTTTTATTTCTTTTTATAAAACATATGGACAGTCTTGACGATTCAAAATTATCATCAAAAACAGGATTTTTTAAGCATGTTTTTAACTTTGATGATAACACGAAAGAAGAAATATTTAATATAATTCAATATGCTGTATTGGCATTTATACCTGTAGTATTTTTAAATAAAGCAATGCAAAAATTTGTTCCAGAAGCAGATGAACAAAAGAGTAGTTTAGAACTTTTAGCAGAATCAGTAATTCAAGTTGTAGTAATGTTTATCGGTATTTTTTACATCAATCGTATTATTACATATATACCAACTTATAGTGGTTCGAAATACCCAGAGTTTAGTGTAATTTATACAGTTTTAGCAGTTTTAGTAATAACTATGAGTTTACAAACAAAATTGGGTGAAAAAGTTAGTATCCTTTTTGATAGACTTGTTGACTTATGGGAGGGAAAAAGTGATGATAAAAAGAAAGGGAAGGGAACTGTTAAGGTTTCACAACCAATTTCAGGACAAATGAATATGCAAGTTACGAGAGAAGCTATGGGCAACTCATTATACGGAGGAATGAGTCAGGGAACTACATCAATCAGTCAGTTACCTACAGAAGAAGTAAAACAAAATGCTCCTGATTATAACGCAATGTATAGAAATGATAGTACACCATTACAAGGAGCAGCTACACCTGGAAATGGTGAGTTTGGAGGTATGATAATGGCAGCAAATGAAGCACTTGGAGGAAGTGCATTTGGTTCTAACTTTTAAATAAATAACAAAGTAACTATGTAAAAAAATTATTATCTGTTAATATTTTTGTAAAATCATCGAAGTCGGTTAATGTCATATTATGACAGGATATTAACTCTCTCATATTAATTTTTGAAACACAGCAGTTGTAAGTGTTGTTATAGCAGTATCCTTTATGGTTGCAAAAATAAAATAAATCGTCTCGTTTAATAATTTGTAATGGGTTAGTATCATTATTTAATTCTTCTTGTAAGTAATAACTAATTGCAACATCACAAGCATTTATCATAATATTATAATCAAATGTTTTATTATCTAAACATACATTTTTCCAGTCCGTAACCATATTCCATAATTTTGGATATAAAAAATATAAACTGGCTTTTGATAATATAATACCGCCACCACCACCATGAAAATACATATTTTTGTTTCCAATAAATCTATCGTGTCCATGACCACCTATATATAGTTTTTTATTGCAATCCAAATTTTCAATAAAAGATAACAACTTTTCAACATTGACGTAAGTATCTGTACCACACACAAATACATATTCAGAATCAAAATTTTCATAAGTATATTTTAATCCTAAGTTTTGTTTATAACTAGCAGATGAATAGTCATTTTTAACATTTTTTAAATAAATAAATTTACTATCATTCTGTAAATCTGTGTTTTCCTCCCCCAAAAAATACAAAACTCGAATCCCTTTTTTTTCAGCATAGTTGCCCCATGTTTCTTCAATTTTCAGTATTTCATCTTTATACTTTTTATTTGTTGCACATCCAAATATACAAAAAATAATTTTACATTTTTGTTTAAATTTATTACTTAACTGTAAATGACTTTCATAATAAGATGCATTTAAATTAAATTCATTTTTCATATATGGATTTTGATTACATACATCATATATATGTGCTGCAAAACTAGTTACTTCTGTTGGTTTATATTTTAAAATACAAAAGTAATGATTGAATAATATTTTCATATAAACATCAGAACATATACTAACTTTAAATGTTTCAACTTGTTTTAATAACAAACTTGTGCATTCATAACATTCTTTATAATAACCTAGTTGTAAATACCGATTTGATATAAAGTAGTATATGTAATGAAAATTAATGGTTGGTTCAATAAAATTATTTAAAAGTTGACCATAGTCTCCGTAGCTTTTTATAACATCATCGCAAAATTCATCTAAAATTTCAAGATAAAACATTTCTTCTCCATGACCATAACCAGCTTCTGTAGTTTCTACAACAATTTCTTTTAGTCTAGTAAAAATTTTAGTTCCTATTTCTTTTCCACATGTTACAAAACAACCACAAACTACCCATCTATATTCTTGATAATATTCTCGTTTATTTTCTTTTTGTTTGAATTTTTTATCACAAACATTTAAAACTTGAATATGAAATTTATCTGTTATATTATGTAAAATGTATAAAATTTTTTCTACATTATAATTTTCACATATTTTTGATGCATTTTTTCTTAAAAAACAATCAATCCAAGCAAACTTTGATGTATTAAATGGATTTGAATCTATTGTTTTTAACATAAAATCAAATTTATTGCATTGAATCAGGTGTGAGTCGGTTTGATGTCTATTAGTTCTTGAAGGCCAGTATAGTTCTCGATTTTTGTTTACCTTATCTAGATATTGAAAACTCCATATTTCATTCAGTTCTAATGTAATAAATTTTGTAAATTTTCCCAGCCCATAAGAGTTTCTTTTAGATTCTAATATTGGCATCATGTTTTTATCACAATAAATGACTAAAAACACAGGTAACTTTAAAACTTCTTCTGACTGTTCAAGAACTTCTTCTTCTGATAATGCAGAATTATTATTACTATGAAAGCAAAAACAAGATGTTACAATCGTACAATCAGGGATAATGTTCATTTATATTTTTATTGACTATATATTTAAATAATTAAAATATTAATTATATAAAAATGGACGTTGAAAAATTATTAAAAGCATTGGATAATGAAGAAAATTCTAAGTTTATGAATTTAACAACAAAAAAAATAAATGACATGAAAGTAGAAATATTGAAAGAACTACATTTATCAAAAACAGACTTACAAGAAATTTTTTTAAAATTAAAAGAGTATATGTATGTAGATGAAATGAGTGAACTACGTTATGGTGCTTTTATAAGATGGATACCTATAAAAGACCCAGATAATATATATTTAACCCAAGGAGGTATTTTATGTGAAATAAAAGTTTCTGATGATGGTATAATTTTAATATGTAAAAGTTTTTCTAAAAAACATTATCAGTTTAAAATGGATGAGTGTTTAATTTTTCAAAAATTATCAAGTCAAGAACAAGTTTTATTATCAGCACTAGATCATTTATCAAAATGAATTACCTTTTTTTTAAAGTTTTTTTATTTATTTTTAAGTTAGAAATTTTTTTAAAAGATACATGTCTACCATTTTTGCAGTTAAATTTGCCTCTTGATAGTCCTTTACGATTAAAAACAGTTCTGCTACATATTCCAATAGCCCTTGCTTCATTTTCAGAACCGCCAAGTTTTTTTATACATGAACATAATTTTTTTGCTAATATGTCTTCTGCAAGTTTTTTAACATCATCCTTACTTTTAGGAATATCTAAACTATAAAACTTCAATATTTTAATGTAGTCTAAATAAGTTATTTTGTAAGGCATGTATTTTAGAATATATATATATTTTTATGTTTGAAATATATATTTTTTAAATTTGATAAAATTATAATGGAATTTATTGAAAATCAATATGAAAACTTTGAAAGGGAAGAAGAAAATAACGAAGAACCTGCTGAAAATGTATCTAGTATCAAAATACCAAAAAGAATTTTTCAAACGCATAAATCTGTAAAATATGTTCAGTCAAATCCTGAATTAGTAAATGCTATAAATTCTTGGAGAAGATTTGTTCCCGAATTTGGATATCATTTTTATACAGATGAGATGTGTGATGAGTTTATGAAAAATGAAATGACTAATGAATTTGGTGAAGAAATTTATCAAGTTTATAACATGTTACCAATGGCAGTAATGAAAGCTGATTTATGGAGATACTGTATCATTTATAAGTATGGAGGAATATATGCTGATGTTGATACTATTTGTAAAATAGATCCAAATACATTTACTAAATATGATACAATGTTAGTTTGTGCTCCCGAAAAGATAAACTCATACTTGTGTCAATGGATATTTGCAGCGCCTATGAGTTCTCCTATTTTAAAAAAAGTAATTGAACTAGTTATTGAAAGAGTACTTACTACAGAAATAAAAGGAGAACATATTATTCATTATTTAACAGGGCCCGGCGTATTTTCTGATGGCGTTGAAAACTACTTGAAAGAAAGTAATCACCCAACATACAAAAATAGACAAAAATATTTTTTATATAAAGATCCTACAATGATATGTTTTCAGTCTGAATTTTTTCATAACAATATGATCAAACACTTATATACAGGAGAAAATGGATGGAAAAAAGAGAGGTATAGTGTTCTTGTTGTATAAATTATTTGTATATATTTCTATTATTCCATAGTTCTTGATAATGATTTACTTTTTGATATTTAATGATTTCATCATAATATCCGTTATACATTCTTAAAATAGCTATATCTTTATATAAAATGCATTTTTCATTTGTAGGTTTATTAAAAATGTGTCGTAACTCTATTTTTTGTTTATCTGAATCCTTTATTATGGAACCAAGTAATCCTGGTCCAGTAGGGTCAACAGAACTGTTTCCGTAATACCTGTTTGCAACATTTATTACAATTTGATTTATACATCTAAGTAATATTTCATTTCCAGGTAAAACTGATATGAAAGCATTGTAAATATTATTACCATCTATGTCAAGAACCCAATATTCTTTTTCGGTTAACTCAATAAAATGAAAACTATTTATACAACTATATTTTATATCTAAATAAATACCTCCATTCACAAACAAAACACAGTACCTCCATAAGTCTGCTTTGTATGCACCGGGTATTAGCGAATCGAATGCGTTTAAAACACTAATTGTAAAATGTTTTTTTATAAATTCTCTACAGTCATTATCATCAAATAAAAAATACTCAAACCTTGGATGCATATTTATATTTTTATATACTGTTTTTTTCATTTTTGGTGGTAAATTTTTTGTATGCCATGTTTGAAAAATTTTTAATGGAATAATATTATTATACTCTTTCTTTTTTGTTAATTTATAATTTTCTATTTTTGAAAATTGTAACTTTAATAATTCTTCTTTTTCTTCTTTAGTTAGTGATTTTTGTGTAAAGTTATTATTTATTCTTGTTAACATACCATTCGAAAACATAAATGTATGATATAATATAACTATTGATATAATAAGTATAAAAATAGCGAATATATGAGTTTTTTTTATAGTATTTTTTTGTAACATTTATATCTTTAATATAAATAACTATTTTATTATTATTTTAAATATATAAGTATTTTAATGACAAAAATAAAAATAGTTGTATTTGACATGGATGAAACATTAGGATACTTTATTGAATTTGGTATATTTTGGGATTCATTAAATCTTTATATAAAAAATAAAAAGTCAGTAAAACTAATAGATCTAGATTTTATGAATATACTAGATATATACCCTGAATTTATTAGACCAAATATATTCTCTATATTAAATTATTTAAAATATAAGAAACTTTCAAAAGAATGTCAAGGGGTAATGATTTATACAAATAACCAGGGACCTAAAGAGTGGGTATATATGATAAAAAATTATTTTGAAAAAAAAATAAATTATAAATTATTTGATAATATTATAACAGCATTTAAAGTAAATGGACAACATTATGAGTTATGTAGAACAACGCATAATAAAACGTTTAAAGATTTTATAAGATGTACGAAACTTCCAGAAAACACTGAAATTTGTTTTTTAGATGATATTTATCATCCTGAAATGAATAATAATAATGTATATTATATAAAAGTGAAACCGTATACGCACGACTTACCTTTTGATGAAATGATTCAACGATTTATAAATAATGATATTTCAAAAAACATAATAAATGATAAAAAAGAGTTTACTAATTTTATGAAAGAAAACATGAATAAGTATTCATATACTTATACAGGTAAAGACAAAGAAGAATACGAAATAGATAAAATTGTTACAAAAAAAACAATGTTACATCTACATTTATTTTTTGGTAATAACAAAGAAATGTTCTTTCATAAAAAAAGTCAAAAAAACAAAGTATATAAATCAAAAACAAAAAAAAATCGTTAACTAATTTGTACTCTACTTTATTTGTGCATTGATTTCTTTGTATATTGTAAGTGTTCTAGCACTTGCGTCAGTTGCGTTAACATAACGAGGCATCCAAAAGTGTGGAACGACATTTGATACTTCTGGATAATAGTACTCAAAAATACTTCTATAGTATTGCTTTTCAATTGTATCTGGATTATTGTGATTGTGTTTTTCAGAAATATCACTTTTTATTGTTTTTACATGTTCATGAATGATTTCATAAAGAGACCTTGTATGTTTACTCACACCATCACTAAAAGCTTCTTTTGTTCTCCATAAAATACAATGTGGTAGTAATGGTTTACTTTCCAAGTTCAAGTAATTTTCTGGGCTAAATGCTTCTCTTAATAAATATTTTTCACATTTTTTATTTCCAGGATGATACCTAATATCAGGGTGAATGCTCAAATAATATTGAACCCAACTTCTATCTAAAAAAGGTGTTCTTGGTTCTAATCCATGAGATGATATACATTTGTCAGAACGTAGAACGTCAAAAGCATGAATATCTTCCAACAAGCGACGACATTCTTTATCAAATTCAACTGCGTCTGGAGCATAATGCATATATAAATACCCACCACATAGCTCATCAGACCCGTCACCATTAAAAATAACTTTTGCATCACTATTTTCTGAAATATATTCACCCAATAAATAGTTTCCTATACTTGCTCGAACTGTAGTTGTATCATAACTTTCAATTACTTGCACTACTTTAGGTATAGCTTGTAAAAAATCATTTTCAGTAAGTAAAATTTCTGTATGATTTGTTCCTAAGTAGTCTGCTACAATTCGAGCATATTTTAGATCTTCTGAGCCTTCCAAACCAATACTAAACGTTTCTAATGGTTTACTTGTTATTGTTTTATGACATTCATTAACAAGTGCAGTAACTAAACTACTATCAAGACCTCCAGATAATAGACATGCAATTGGTCTTTCTGTGACAAGTGTTCTTTTTTTAACAGCTTCATAAAAGAAATGCTGTATATTTTTTAGGATTTGATACTTATCTGTGTGATTCATTACACTATTAAAACCAGTAGAATGATATTTTGTATTTTCAACATTGACCCATTTAGGTGATACTCCAAAAGGTAATATAAATTTTGAATACGTACCAGGTTTAAAATGTTCTATTGAATAATTGAATAATTTGTCTAGAAACCAAGATAATACTTTTATTTCAGAAGCAAATCCTACAATACTGTTATTGATATTATTAATATTATTTTCTTTATTTGATTTTAAAATGTATAATGGTCGAACACCATAAGGGTCTCGTGCAATAAACATTTTTGAATTATTCTCATTAATATCATTATCACACAAAATAAATGCAAATACTCCATCTAACATTTGTAATGTTTGGTTTATACCATACTTTTTGTATAAATGAATAATAACTTCACAGTCAGAATCAGTTTCAGGTGTAACGTTCATCATTTTATATAGTTCTTTGTAGTTATATATTTCACCATTGCAAATTAGTGCAATATCATCAATAATGATTGGTTGATTTGATTCAGGATTTAAACCATTAATGGCTAGGCGATGGAATCCTAAAAGACATTCAATTCCAAATGGTTTTAAAATGGAATACTCGGGACCACGATTTTTACCCTTAAAAAATTGGTTTTCAATAAACTTTGAGTCAAATGTATTTTGGTTGTTTATTAGTGAAAAAATACCACACATGTTACAGAAATTCTTATTAAGTTATATTCTTTTTTTTCTTTATATTGATTTATTAGTGTTTAAAAAAGTTTTTACAGCTAAATTATATTATTACAATATATTAAATGACATCAAAAGATTTTAGGGAATGTGCTTCACAAATAACAGATAGTATAAATGATCGTATATATGATAGAAACTTACCATCACATATGTTACAACCATACATAAGTGTAAGACCTGTTATGACAAAATATTCAATTATGCCAATTGTAGATCCTAGAACTGAACCAACTGTAAAACTACAACAACAAGCAACTTATGATACTCATACTACTTTTAATCCTGGAAATACACAATCACCTTGGTCTGGTTTTGCAAGTAACATTAACGCAGAGTCAGAACTAAGAAATCAAATATATGCTTTACAGTCATGTAGCCAAGCCGTATATGTTCCTAGCTCAAATAGCGACCTATATCAAGTTAATTTTTCTCCAATGAATAATAATAATAACTCACAGTTGTTCCCAGGATTATTTAATGAAGAAAGATTTGAGTCATTTGATCCGAACCCGGAACATGTAGGACAAGGTTTATTTCAAAATTGTACAAGACAACAAATAAGAGACTTTACAGATAAACCTGAAAATAAAAACAGGTTATGTAATTAATAAATTACACATTGAATATAGTTATAAATTTATAAATTATCATATATATTTATAATATGTCTGATAATTTAAATGAAATGTCAATTGATTACTTAATGAGCAAAGATTTATTTTCAAAATATAACAAAAAAAAATCAAATGTGAACACATCATATTGCAAAAAAGAAAAAAAGTTTTATAAAAAACGTATATATGAATTAACAAAACAGCTCTTAAGTAATGAAAAACCGGATAGAATACTACATGATGTTAATATAGCTTTTGACTCTTATATTAAAAGTTGTATAGAATATTTCAAGGTTTTAGACAAAACGGATATTATTCAAGAAGACTACACTGATTTTGAAGCAAATAGTAACAATACTGATATTGAAAATATTGATATTGATATAGAAGAATCAAATAAGTTGATGATGCGTTCAATAAAAATAAAAGAACCAAATGCACTTGAAAAACTAGTGAAAAGAACATCTACAAAGATAGTTCAAAAACAAAACATACCACTTCAAAAAGAAATAAATTTAAGTGATCCGATTTTGAAGAATAAAGGTATTCGTAAAAAGAAAAATATCACTAATAATTATGACAAAACCCAAGAGTATATTGATAAAACAAACAAAAAAATATAAAAATAAGTTAAAAAACAAAACAACTAGAAGAAATGATTTATTTAGAGATAAAATGAAAAAACAGTTAAAAATATTCAAACTTAGATGTAGTCCAAAGTCAACTAAAAAAGATTATACCTGTTTAGAAGATGAAACATTAATTAAACTAAAAGAATTTTGGAATGCAAGACACCCAGACTCAAAAATAGAATATAATAATTCTAGAGAAATATGGGAGAGTTTAAACAATAAATTAAGTGGGGTTTGTAATAAAGAATCGTGTTGGTTGAAACAAAAATTTGTAGATGGTAAACTAAATGATGCTTTAAAAACATCATTTGCACCAGTATCTCCTAATGAATGGAAAAAAAATCCAAATGAATGGTTATCTAGTATGGATATTTTAGATGTTATGAAACAATATGAAAAAACATACAAATGTTTTGACTTCATAGGACCATCCCCAATTGATTTTGATACACACAAATTATATGGGGAATGTGTGTGGGAAGAATTATGTCATTTTAATTTAGAAAATGAGATTAAAAACGGAAGATTTAAAATTGGTATTATTTTTAACTTAGATCCTCATTACAAAGGAGGATCTCATTGGGTTTCTATGTTTATTAACATTAAAAAAGCAGATATATTTTTCTTTGACAGCGCAGGTGATAAAATACCGCCTCAAATAATGAAGTTTGCAAATAAAGTAATCAAACAAGGGAAACAATTAAAAAGTCCAATCTATTTTACATTTGATCAAAATTATCCAGTAGAACACCAATATGGCGATACTGAATGTGGTATTTATTCGTTATATTTTATAGCACACATGTTAGAAGACAAACATACCGGAAACTATTTCAAAACACATGTTTTAGATGATAAATACATGGAACAGTTTCGTAAAGTATACTTTAACAGTGAATTATAACTTTATTTAAGTAATAAATGAATAAATATTTATATGAAAAATACATAAATATTTAAAATAAATATTAATATAATGAATATTGAAATTATAAGTAATGAAAATATTGAAATGTTATGGGAAATTATATATGATGATATTAAAAGTGAACTAAAAACAAGAGAAAAATCATTGAATATTCAAAAATTTTTTTTAGATAATCTTAGATCTTTTTTTGAAAGAGAAAAGTCTACATCTTTAAATCTAATCGAGTTGAATAAAAAATTTATATTAGATATAGTTCCAAAAATTAAAGACAATTTAAATAGTATTCGAGTTGATGACGCGTGTTATGTTACGGTAGAAGAAAGACATAATGAAAGAAAAAGTGAATTTGAAAAAAATTTAGAAGAAAAAAGGAAACAATTCAATGATACAATGTTGGTTCCTGTACCTGAAACACCTAAGTTTAGTGATAAATTAGACGAACCAATTGGTAGTGCGATGGATCAACTAATTGCAAAAACACTTGCACAACGAAATTATGACTTAGAACAGATACATACAACTATTAACAAAGCCGATGTTGAAAAGTTTTTGAAACCAGTAGAAACATCTATTAAGTTAGACAAGTTACAAAATGAAAAAATAAATAATCAACAATATAAATATTTATATCAAGAAAAACCGAAGTTAATTCAAATTGGTGAAGAAATTAATAATGAAAACTTAATAACAAAAAAACAAATTTCATGGGGAGAAAATACCAGTGTTGAATTTAATGAAATCCAACTGAACAATAACGAAGTTTTAAATAAAGATTCAACTGAAAATGTAAAAGTCGAAAATAAATCGATAAATATTTTTTCAAAACTAAAACCTATAAAGCCGGAGGATTCTCTCGACATGTTTGATGTAAAACTTGAAATTAAAAATATAAATGCTAAAATTGAAGGTTTAACTGAAAAAATAGATAAGTTAATGCATTTATATGAAAATAAAATTGAAAAATAGAATTAGTTTAAAAATAAAATATATATATATTTGATAGAATGTACTGTTTCAACTATTTATTAAAATTTACGTTAGTATTATATAGTGTATATAGTGTATCTAGTTTTGTAAATACATTTAATAAAAAATATATTAATATAAGACCATTATTAGAAAAAACACCTGTCGATATTTTAGATGCAGAATATTGGGATGATGGGGAAGTATCATGGGATTTTCTAGTAAAAAAAGAAAATACAAATGTTGAGTTAGACTATAATGAAACACAAATAACAAAACCAACAGAAGTAAATGTAATAGAAAAAACACCACTAATTATTAAAATAGAAATAGACCAAAAACAAGTTGCAACAGTATCAGCACTAGTAAAAACAACATATAAAGAAGTTTTTAGTATTGATAATTTTATATCAGAAGTACACAAGTTACAACATGGTCAAGTATACGGATTAACACCTGTAGATGTCTTTACTGTATCATTCTTATACACACTATTTTATGGATACAATAAAGTAAAACAAATAGAAGAAAAACGTCTTAAAAAATTATATGAAAAAAAATATTTACAAACTTACTACCAAATGAAAAAGTCTATTATGGTTTTCTTTATTATAATAACATTTGTATTTACAAAAAATATTGAGACTGCATCATAAGTGTAAAATTTTATATAGTATATATTAAAACTATATAAAAGTAAAACTATACATAAATATAACAGTGACTATAATATGAAGGTATCCATAATAACAATCCTTTACATTTCATTACAAATGTTTTTTTTCAGTATGACTATGAATGAAAAAAGATTTTGCGCAACCTGCAAGTTTTGTATTCCTGGAGTTGAGTTATCTGGTAGTAAATGTCTTTTATTTAAATACATAAACTATGAATCAGAAAAAAAAAGAAAAAATGATCTTATTGAGTATTTAGTAACCGGTATAGAAAATAAAAAGGATACACAAGTAAACCATTATTTTTGTTCTACTGCAAGAGAGTTTCCTGATATGTGCGGAGAAGAAGGAAAAAAATGGGAAGAGGACGTATGGTAAAAGTTATATTTTATGTATTTTCAGTTTATTTATGTTTTATATTTTTCGAATAACAACACCCGCCTGGGTTTGTTCTGTAGTTGCGATTAACAATGGTTCTATTTGAGGATTTTCTAATGCTTGAAAATAACTATCCCAGTCATACAAGTTACCGCGAGTTTTATCTATTTTACGGTAAATATACTTTTTACCTCTAAATTCAAATGGTTTTCCCCTCCACTCAATTGCTTTTTTATTTATTCTTGATGTTGTATCTGGTTCTTCTTTTTTATAGTTAGGAATATATGAAAATGAATATGGAGAAACTTCCCCAAATTGTAAACAATGTAACTGTTCTTTCGAACCTCTCCTAGAGTATATAGCACAGTCTATAGATGCTTCTTTAACAGCAGTAATTAATTGTGTGCTAACTTCTTCTTTGATTGTAGATATTTCATATAGAGCTTCATCACTAGTTAAAGGAACATATTCCTTATTATCGCTGTCTTCTTTGACTTTATACATTTTTTTACTAAGATCTTGTTTTTTAAGTTCAATAGACGCATCACTTTTTATTTGTTCTTTTGTAAATGTCATTAAATATAAAAAAACTTCAACTGTTTGCAAAGGTTCGGGTAAGTCCTTATGACTACAAATTCTTCTAGCTCTACCAATAACTTGCTCTGTTCTAGTAGGATGCCAATAAGGTTCCATTATATGAACATATCTAGTGCTACGTAAATTAATACCTTCTGATCCGGATGCAGTAATCATCAAAACTTTAATGATTTCTCCCATATTATTGTTATGGGCAATCTGTTTTAACTCATTTGTAATAGGTGATTTTGTATCCCAGTTACTATTATAAATATTTCTTATAATTTCTTTCTCTTCTGCTGATTCTGTTCCTGTATATAATGCAAAAGTAGGTTTTCCTTTATTTTCTTCACTAATATCCAATTCCCAAATACCATTATTGTCTTTTTTGATTTTAAATTGTGTAAATCCATTTTCTTCTAGTACCATTTTGAATATACCGATACCTTCTATTGTTCTAAACTGACTATAAACTAAGTGTAACCCTATATGTTCACGATCCGTTATATTTTCTAATATATTCAAATACTTAGGACTATATGTTTCTAGACCTGTAGGTGTTAAAAATTCTGTACTATGTTCTTTTATATAATCTAATGCAGTTTGTATACGTCTTTCATATGTAGCGTCAGCAAGACGTTCAATTACTTCATCACCTTCCATTTCTCCATCCCATTCTTCTTCATTCATATCATTTGACCCTTTTTTATTTGTTTCTTTTAATGCGTCTTCATATATATTTTCTATTTGTGTTTCAGTTTCTCTTTCTTCTCTTGGAAGAGGTCTACCAGGAGGTTTGGGCATTACAAAGTTACAATACAAACGTGAAAAAATACGATATGTTGATGTAGGATCTTTATATATACCATTTTCATCTACAACTTGTTTTTTCTTCTTATTATTTTTTTCTTGTTTTCTCTCCTGTGCTCTTGCAGCTTCATAGATAGTAAACTGATAATTACTCATAGGTACTTTAATAACATGGTAATCAGTTAACCTTTCATATCTTGGCATTAATGATTCTTGTGCGCTTCTAAAATAAGATGTCAAACCTATAATACGTCTTTTAAAAAGTTCCATATTTTTAGTATTTCCATCACCAGAATCAATAAACATCTCAACAAAGTTGTCAAATTTATCAGGTAAAGCTTTATACATATTTACTCTTATTCCACTTGGTATTACACTAATATTATTATTTTGTAGAATACTAATAATTCTTTTTTCAAAATCTACATCACTTATGTTTCCTCTATCTTGTTTTTCATTTGTAACACCATGATACCCGGATTCTTTTTTATATTTATTTTCAAAACCATATGGATTACGTGTAATAGTTAGTATTTTATCTTTAGAGTAGTCAAAATAGTCCAATACTTTTTCTCTGGTAAATATTTCTTGAAGTTTTTCTTTGCTTACAGATTGTCCCGACTTGATGTCTAATGGTATATCCCAAGTTTTTATATATCCTCTCAATATGTTGAAAAGTATTCCAATTTCATTTGGATAATTGATAATAGGTGTCCCTGTCAGTAAAACGATTCTTGCATTTTTAGCACTCAACAGTAATTCATATAATATTAATGCTAAAGAAATAGGTAAATGTTCCTTTTTCCCAGTTTTATCTATTGGTATTTCTTTTTCTTTCGCAATTTTGTTCACAATTCTACTAATGAAATTATGTGCTTCATCAATAATAATGACTGCATCATCAAATAAGTTCGTTTCAAAATTATTTGTCATATTTTTTAATTTCTCTCTACGTAATCCATTATAATTTATAAATTTGTATTTATATTGTATCATTTCATCTATTTGATCATCTAAACTTTTGATCTCATCTGATTCTAATGTTTCATAGTTACTTGGTAAAGTTGTGTTTATTAACCAAGCACCCTTTTTCTTATTTATATATTCTATTGATAAATTCAAAACAGTAGAGAGTGTATCCAAAGCTTCTGGATGTTCTTTTATTGATATCCATTGCCAATATTGGTTTTTTTTGTATATAGGTTCACCGTATTTTTTGATTTCCTCTATATAATTTCTTCTCAAAGATGCTGGAGTCATTACGATAATTTTTTTTGAGCTTTTCATACCTTCTGCAATAGCAATAGAAGCATTTGTTTTTCCTGCACCTAAACCATGAAATAATAAAAGACCACGATAAGGTGTATATAAGTTCATGTAGTCTCTTACTAATTTTTGATGAGTTAATAAAGAAAATTCACCAGAGTTCTGTCCAATATTATCGCAAGAAATAGCAGAACTATCATCCGTCATTTCATCACGATAACCACTAAACATAGAGTTGATAAAATTTACGAATTTTTCTCGGTTGTTCATAAAATAACTAGAAACCTTAATATTTACATGTGGTTTTTTGATAGGTAATCTTGAAATTGTTTCTATGCGATCTATGTCAATCCATTCCTCTGGTGGAATAATAACAACACCTTTGGTTGGTTTTCTTGTACGTCTACCAAGAGGTTTAGTTAATATAACTTGTTCTTGTTCTTCTCTTTGATCTCCTTCTTCTCTTTTCTCACCTTGTTGTGTAACTATTTTTTCTTCTAATTCTACAGCAGGTTCTTCTTCTAACTCTAAACGCAACTTTTTTGCTGTTTTTTTTGCTTTTTTCTTAGGTTGTTCGACAATAGGTTCTTCTATACGAAGAGGAGATACTCTAACCGTTTCTTTCACAGTTGTTTTAAGCATTTTTCTATCTTGTAATGTTTTCATTAGAGTTTTCATATCAAAATTAGTATTTTTATCACGTTCGTCTAATATTTTAACATTATTAATTTTAACATTTTCAGGAGCAGTCGCAATTGGAATGGTTATTTCTACTTTTTTATGCTCTTCAACTACAGGTTTAGGCCTTAGTTTTTCTTTGAGAGCTTCTAAAGGATTCATCACTTATATAAAGTAAATATAAAACTTTATGTAGAATAACTGTTTATTTTTTGTAATGCTTCGTTGCAAGCAATTTGTTCTGCTTTTCGTTTTATTTTGTGTAATCCTTCCCCCAAGTATAAAAATATTTTTTTATTTCCCTCAATATACTCATGTATAGATTTGAATGTTTTTAACTGATCTATATGAACTGCATCATTATGAGTTAGAGAATGAACCTGTTGTCCTATACATAAATAAACACCCATTCTATAACCATTTTCTAAGTCATGGCAAATTTCTAGATAATGAGGAGTAACCTTAAAATCTTTTTGAATTTTTACTTGAAGTATATTTTTATAGTTATCATCATTTTGAATAAGTGCAATCCAGTCAATATGTTTTTCAAAAATATTTTCGACAAATTTTTGAACTATTTGAAATCCCGGACCAGTGACAAAAATATTTTGAAACCAACCATCCTCATCCTTAACTGTAGTTTTATTAAAATCTAAAAACATAGCTCCTAAAAATGCTTCAAATAAACACCCTAGTTTTTTTAAATTCGTTCGTATTTTCTTTTCTTCTGCGTGTCTTGATAGTATTAGCCAGTTATTAAGATGCATTTCCATCGCAATTTTTCCAATTGCTTCATTTTTAACAATTGCAATTTTTTTTTCTGTCATAAATCCTTCATTCTCTTTAGGGAATCTCCTATAAAGATAATATTTAGTGATTAGTTCTAAAACCCCATCTCCTAAAAATTCTAATCTTTCATTTGACTTTGTTTTTAAAGGCATACAGTCAACAGGTCTTTCTACAATAGTAATGTTTTGATATACATTCTCAAGATGAGGTCTTTTTGTGTAGGATTTATGAATGAATGCTCTTTTGTAGAGTTCTAAATTATCAATAGTTCCAGGTACTCCATATTTCATGAGAATAGATTGAACATCATTCAATGTAATCTCAACATTTAGGGGATTATATGGATTAAAAATGAGTCCATCCTCACCCTTAACAATATCGTCATCATGTAATATATTTTTGTCTACTTCTTCCATTTTTCTGAGTTAATATTATTATTAACTTTTTATATTTAAATCTTTTTATTAGAATTATTCTATAAACTTTAAAAATATAATATTTAGAGTATATATAAAATGGCACTTATCGTTGGTCATAATGGTCCTTCAGCTTACGCAAATACAATTGCAAATAGAACATATCAAAGTGGTGGTTCTCTAGGTGGTGTTAAAAAGGCTGGCACTTTTGCTGGAAGTGTTTCTTGGTCACAAGGTAATTTTGGTTCTCATGTTTTCTATAGAGCTCCTCAAAGACAACCTTCCTTAGCATTCGCATTATTGAATACTACAAGAAGACCAACACAAGGAACAAACTACCAAGTCTACGCCAGACGTGGATTGATGTAAATATTTTTATTGGTATTTTATGTAACTTTATATAAATTTATATTTGCACTATAATCATTTTGTAAGTTAATATTATTTTGAATGAATATAATATTAATATGACTGGAATTACATATCATTTTGGAAAACAATGAATACATGTAGAATCATTGACAAATCGTGGATGTGCGTTTTGGGGGTAGTTGTGGCGGGAATAAAAAAACTGGAATTGTCAATTTTGAAACAACCTGGCAAAAAGGAAATATGGGAAATTTTTTAAGAAGAGCTCCTCAAAGACAAACAAGTTTCTTTTTACATTAAGAAATACTACAAGAAATCAAGTTCAACAAAGAAAGACTACTTTTGGAGTAATACACGGACTGATGTAAAACTAATGAAAAAATAATGCATTAAAATTATTACTTTTTAAAAAAAGAATATACTAATGACCAAAAATATTGATATAAATGAAAACATTATTAGAAAAGTAGCTTATTTTTTATATGATAAATTTGAATTAAACCATGTTAAAGTTAGCAAATATTATACTACGACTCATGACATTTTTATATTTTTAGTAGGATTTGTTTTTATTTTCAACAATAATTTATTACATTTAATTTTATTATTAATAATTGTAAGTTTAGATGCTTTTTCTATTGTAGTCTTGCATAAATGTCCACTTACAGGTTTAGAGAAAAAATATTTGAAAAAAAGTTCTTGTGATGTTAGAAGAGAAAAATTAAAAAGTTTAGGAATATTGTATAACTGTGATCATGAATATGAAAACCAAATAGAGTTATTGATAAATTCTTGGTTACTTATATCTGGGAAATGTCTAATCATTCTTTTATTAAAAACTTTTAATATTAAATTAATGAACTATAATAACCTTTATACAACAACTTGATTAGTACAAAAATATAATATATTTTTTAATATATTATATAGTTCAATGTCAAATGAAGATAAAAGTGATTTTATTGTTGAAAAAATAGAAAAACCAGAAAAAAAACCAGAAGAAAACAAACAAGAAAAAGAAGAAAAAGAAAACCAACAAGAAAAAGAAAAAAAAGAAAACCAACAAGAAAAAGAAGAAAAAGAAAACCAACAAGAAAAAGAAGAAAAAGAAAACCAACAAGAAAAAGAAAAAAAAGAAAACCAACAAGAAAAAGAAG
>Ga0136644_10000937_pt1 | contig 23298 bp, 14 predicted proteins | sample C_130820_EF_Meta_FD_94780 | JGI IMG/M metagenome (GOLD analysis project Ga0136644, IMG submission 94780) | Freshwater microbial communities from Lake Croche, Canada to study carbon cycling - C_130820_EF_MetaG (v2) (version 2) | ecosystem: Environmental > Aquatic > Freshwater > Lake | place...
CAGCCGTCGGAGCTTCTTGTAAAGCGTGGTGCGGTTGATGCCCAGCGCCCGCGCGGCGGCGTCGCGGCGCCAGCCGTTCTGCTCGAGCGCCTGGAGGATCAGCCGCCGCTCCGGGTTTTCAAGCGCCCGCCGCAGCGCGCCCGGCGCCGGCTCGACTCCGCCCCGCGGGGCGACCGGCGTCATCCCGCCGTCCCGCACCGCTGCGGGCAGGTCGGCCACCTCGATCAAGGAGCCGCGACCGAGCACGGCGGCGTGCTCCACGGCGTGCTCGAGTTCCCGCACGTTGCCCGGCCAGCGGTAGCGGTCGAGCGCCGCGAGCGCGGCCGGGGTGAAGCCCTCCACCGCGCGGCCTCCGCGGGCCCGCATGGCGGCGAGAAAGTGCGCCGCCAGCAGCGGCACGTCGCCGGCCCGGTCGCGCAGCGCCGGCATCTCGATCGTGATCACGTTCACCCGCCAGAAAAGGTCGGCGCGGAACGTGCCCGCCGCCACCCGCGCCGCGAGATCCTCGTTGGTGGCCAGGATCACCCGCGCGTCGACGGCGTGGGTGCGTGCGCCCCCCACCGGCTCGAACCGCAGATCCTGCAACACGCGGAGCAGCTTCACCTGCAGCGCCGGCGACGCGGTGGCGATCTCGTCGAGGAAGATCGTGCCGCCGTCGGCCTGGAGAAACTTGCCGTCGCGGTCGCCGGTGGCGCCGGTGAAGGCGCCGGCGACGTGGCCGAAAAGCTCGCTCTCGAGGAGCGTCTCGCTGAGGCTGCCGCAGGCCACCTCGACGAAGCGGCCGCGCCGCCGCCGGCTCGCCCGGTGAATCTCGCGGGCGAGGAGCGACTTGCCCGTGCCGCTCTCGCCGGTGATGAGGAGGGCGGCGGGCGCGTCGGCGAGCCGCCCGGCCAGGTCGAGCACGTGGCGGATCGCGGGGGAGACCCCGAGCAGGTTCCAGGCCACCGCATGGTCCCCGGCGGCCCGCCCGGCGATCGCCTGTTCCACCGCCGCCAGCAGTTCGTCGTCCCGCGCCGGCAGCCGGACGACACGGTCGGCGGCGACGGCGAGGCCGGCCGCGGCGGCCGTGGCCGGCAGCGTGACCACGAGAGCGGTGTCGGGGGAAGAGCGGCGCAGGGCATCGGCGATGCGGTCGGCGCCGCCGTCGGGGAGCAGGCCGTCGACGATGCAGGCATCGACCGGCTCGCGGGCCACCAGGGGCAGGGCTTCCCCGACGCGGCCGACCGCGCTGGCATGCCAGCCGAGTTCGCAGAGCCACTGCGCCGTCGCGGAAGCGGCGCGGCGGTCGTCGTCGACGACCAAGAGCCGGCCGCGGCTCGCGGTACGGTGCAGTGGGGCCAGGGTGCGGATCATGGTGGGTTCCTGTGGGCGCGGGCCGGCTCCACAAGTACTTAGGTCGCGTTTGGGCGACGGCAAAGTCGCCGCAGGGCGACGATTCTTCGCCACCGGCAGCGTCGCGCGGCAGCACCGTTACGACCGTCACGAGCGTTCCGCGCCGGGGGGCTGGCGGCGTCACCTGAACAGCGCGAACGACACCGGCCACAACCAATCCGGGTGGAGGGGCTGCCCGTCGCCCCGTGAGACGGCGTAGGCGGCAAGCGCAGGCAGGATGCCGGAGCGCGGCCGGCTTCGAGTGAGCCGGAGCCTGGAAGGCGGAGGCGAACGTCCGGCGAGCGGGATGACGGGCAGCCCAGCGCGTCACCTGAAACGCACGAGCCACCCGTGCGCGACCATTTGAGTGAAGGGGCTGCCCGTCGCCCCGTGAGACGGCGTAGGCGGCAAGCGCAGGCAGGATGCCGGAGCGCAGCCGGCTCCGAGTGAGCGGAGGTCTGGAAGACCGCAGCGAACGTCCGGCGAGCGGGGTGACGGGCGGCCCCGCGCGTCACCTGAAACGCGCAAACGACACTGGCCGCAACCAATTCGAGTGAAGGGGCCGCCCGTCGCCCCGTGAGACGGCGTAGGCGGCAAGCGCAGGCAGGATGCCGGAGCGCAGCCGGCTTCGAGTGAGCGGAGCCCAGGATGGGCGCAGCGAACGTCCGGCGAGCGGGGTGACGGGCGGCCCCGCGCGTCACCTGAAAATGGAGAACGACACTCGGCGACTCAGGGGGGCGGCCCCGAAGGACGCTAGCCGGCCGTGGAAAAAGTCCTCCAGGACTTTTTCCAGGCACGAAAACCTGCGGTTCTCACGGGAGCTGCGCTCCCGCGATCGCATCCATGCGACCGAGCAGGCTGTTGATCCACAGCCTGCTAGTCCCGCGGCCCGCCCGGGCGGGGCTCGCGGTCCGGCCCATGGTGGTGGCCGTCGCCGATGGCGACGGCATCGGCGATGCCGTCGGCGGCCGGCCCGAAGATGAGTTCGCGGTTGTCGAACAGGGCCTCGGGATCGCTGTCGAGCATCTGCATCCGCCGGCGGCGGAACCAGAAAAATGCGAGCACCGTCAGGGCGATGGTGCCGGCGACGAGCACGAGGAGCGTCAGGCCCCGTTCGGCCATCTGGATCAGTCCGACGATCCGGTCGCCGAAGAGGTAGGCCAGCCCGAAGACGCCCCCGATCACCACCGTGGCGCAGATGAAGTCGGCCAGCAGGAACCAGCGGTATTTCACCCGCAGCATGCCCGCCGTGAGGTAGAAGGGGCTGCGGAGGCCGACGAGGAACCGGGCCACGAAAAAGGCCTTGATGCCGTGCCGCTTGAGAAGTTCCTCGATCTTCCGCTCGCGCTCCTCGGTGAGAAAGCCCGACCACCAGGGGTGCTCTTTGAGCACGCGGGCGCCGAAAAAGCGGCCGATCGCATACATCAGGCTGTCGCCGAGCAGCGCCCCCACGAGGCAGGCCGGCAGGGCGTAATACCAGCGGAGTTGCCCGAGACGGCTGGCCACGCCGGCGGCCACCAGCGGCACCTCCTCCGGCACGGGCAGACCGATGCCCGTCAGCGTGAGAAACAGCACGATGCCGAGGTACGACCCCCGCTCGACCAGCCAGTCGATCATGTCAGATGGTCTTGTGCGGCAGGACGGGCTGCGGGGAAGTGAAGGAACGACGCCTCACAGTGTAACCCCTCGGCGTCAATTGGCGCGGCGGCGCCGGTGCACCGGGGCCGCCGCGGCAAAAATTGCGGCGAACGGCTCACAGTGAGGCCGTCGGCCGGCGCCGGCCGCCGCGTCCCGGATGCTTTCCGCCGCGCCGGCCGGGCTCATCCCGTCCCCTCGGCCCGCCGCGGCTCCGCCGCGCCGGTCGCGCCGAACTCCACCCCGTCGCCCCGCTCGACCGCCCAGGCGTCGTCGGGGAGGTTCGCCGCGAGCACCCGCACGGCGCCGGCTGCGGCGCCGGGCACGACGAGGATCGCCGCCACGTCGCCGCCGGCGGGCGCGATCGTGTCGAGGCCCGCCGGCCCGAGCACGTAGAGCGCCGTCGAGAGGCTGTCGGCCTCGGCGGCGGAGCCGGCGATCACGGTGGCGGAGAGCACGCCCGCGGCGGGAAGTCCGGACCGCGGATCGAGGATGTGGCCGAGCCGTCGGCCGCGGTCGATGAAGAACTGCGTGCCCGATCCGCTCGTCCCCAGGGCCGCGTCGGCCAGATAGACGGTGGCCAGACGCCGCCCGGGCCGGAGCGGATGCCGCACCCCCACCGCCCAGCCCCGCCGCCCCGGCAGCCCGGGGCCGTGCACGCCCCGCGCCCGCACGCTGCTCGCCCCGCCGTGCACGAGGGCGTTGTCCACGCCGCGGTCACGGAGCAGGTCCATCACGCGGTCGAGCGCCCAGCCCTTGCCGATGGCCCCGGGGTTGAGCTCGATGCCAGGGCGCGTGAACCGCACGCGGCGGCCCGCCTCGTCGATCTCGACATGCCGCATCCCCGCGGCGGCGCGGGCCCGCTCCAGATCCTCGGGCGTGGGCGTCCGTCCCTGGCGGCGCAGGAAGCCCCAGGTGCGCACGAGCGATCCGGCCGCCATGTCGAAGGCGCCGCCGGTGCGTTCGCCCTGGGCGTGAGCCAAAAGGAGGAGCTGCAGGAGGTCGGCGTCCACGGGCTGCCAGCCGGCGGCGGCCGCGGCGTTGAGCCGCGTGAGCGCGCTCTCGTCACGGTAGACGGTGATGCGCGACTCGATCTCGTCGACGAGGTCGAGGGCTTCGACCGCCAGCGCCGTCGCGTCGGCCACCTCGCCGGCGTTGAACACGATCTCGAACCGGCACGCCATCGCGTCGCGGCCGACGACGAGCGTGTGCAGGTCGCCCCCGTCCGCCCCGGCCGGCGCGCCGCACGGCTCTCCGTCGCTGGCCGGGCCGTCCATGGCTAACGCGGCGCGAGGCCGCGGTCGAAGGCGTCCTGATCGCGGCGGAAGACGGCCAGCACCGTGTCGAACCGCTCCAGCGGGATCTTGTAGACCGCCTGCTCGCCGGTGTGGGAATTGCAGTGGGCCACGAGGAGGCGGTAGAGGAACTTGAACAGCTGCCGCGGCACCCGCAGCGTCCGCAGGCCGTCGAGCAGGCGGCGCTGGTCCACCTCCGGCTCGAAGAGCTGCGCGAGCGTGGCCGGGGGCGTGCCCACGCTCGCCGCCTTCACGCGGGTGGAGGCGATGTCGTAGAGCGTCTCGCCCGACCATTCCAGCGAGGGCACGAGATTCTGCTTGTCGAGGCGGGACCGCTGGTTGAATTGCTCGTCCTCGCGCTCGATGAACCGGTAGAGCTCGAGCGGGAGGAGCAGCTTGCAGCCGATGCCCGGCGACTTGAGGAACTTGTTGTCGAGGATCGGCCAGATCACCTGCCGCATGCGGTCGGCCGACCCGTTGATGAGGTGCGGCTCGTCGAGACGGTCGATGATCACGACCATGCCGGCGTAGCCCTGCGCGGCGAGGATGGCCTGAAACTTCGCCAGCAGCTCGTAGCGGTCGTCGCTCCGTGCGGAGGCGGGCAGCGGCTGCCCCGCGAGGTCCACCTCCGGCATCCGCGCCAGGGCCCGCGCGAGCTGGCCGGTCGTGCGGTTGCCGGTGCGCATGCTCCGCACGATCCGCGTCGCCAGCCACCAGCTGCGGGCCCGCCGCCATGCCCAGGGGCCCCAGGCCGCGGCCACGAGCAGCCAGGGCCACCAGGCCCCGGCCCACGGCATGCCGCCCCCCCGCCACATCCCGGCGACGAGCGCGAGGACGAGCACGCTCGTGGCGGCCAGGCCGAGCGCCGCGGGCCAGAGCCCCTCCCAGGCGCGATAGCCCGCCCGGGCGCGGAGCTTCCGCCAGCGGGCCGGGAAGGTCTCGCCGGTCGACTGGTCGTAGCAGGCCGCCAGCAGGCTCAGGTCGCGGGCCTGCGGCGCCGAGAGCCGGGCCGCCCGCGCCGACGCCTCACGGGCGGGCGGATCCACGAGCGACGACACGAACTGCGTCACCGCCAGCGAGAGGATCGCATCCATGTGGTCCCAGAGCTTCCACTGCGGCAGCACCTTGTCGACCGAGCGGTTGGGGCCGACCTTGCTGACGAACCGGTCGAGGAAGGGATTGAAGTCGTCGTAGAGCACGACGAACGTCTGGCGGTCGGGATGCCGCTGGTTGTGCAGGTCGAACTGCCGCACCATCTGCAGTTTGAGCGCCGTCTTGCCGGCCCCCTTCTCCCCGAACACGATCGCCGTGCTCGGGTCGGCGGGGTCGCCGTAGATTTTGTCCCACGCCGGATGGTAGGTGGTCTCCAGGCAGGTCCGCTTGAAGACCGTGTCGTTCTGCGCATCCTCCTCGGCAAACGGGTTGCCGGCGATGCCGTGGTGCTCGAGGAACTCCTGGATCTTCATTCCTGGGTCTTTATTCCTGGTGCTTCATCGGGCGGCGCGGCCGCTCACTTGCCGGCCGGAACCATGCCCTCGACCATCGTGCGAAAGCCGTCGGCGTGCTTCGCCACGGTCTTGGCCGGGCCGTAGAACTTGAGGAAGTAGCTGCCGCGGTTCTTGTCCTCGGGCTCCACGATCGCGGCGAGCATCCGGTACTCGGGCCGTTCGATCGTCTTGCCGCCGGCGAAGGGGCCGCCCGGCGTGTCCTTGTAGGTGCCGGCGACGTCCACGAGCGTGACGGTGCAGCCGGCGAGTTTGACGGCCTTGGTGGTCGCCTTGTCCTTGGTGGCGCTACCGTCGGGCTGCGTGAACTGCCCGTACCAGCGGTCCACGTTGGCCTGCACGCCGCCGCCGGCCCCCATCACCGTCATGCGTCCGGGCTGGGCGTCGCCCTCCTCGGCGGGGATGGAGAACTCCGTTTCGACGATGCCCGACTTGGGCTGCACCCGCTTCCAGCCCGCGGGCGCCTCGAGCGAGAGGGCGCCGCCGGCGAGGGCGAACGTGCGCACGTCCTCGGCCACGCCCTGGGCGAAGCAGGGGGCGGCGGACGACGCGGCGACGACGGCGACGAACGCTGCCGCCACGAACGGCGCGAGCCGCCACGGGGATGCCGGGATGCACGCGCGGCCGCCGTCAACGACCGGGGACGCAGGGTTGGTGACGACGCGCTCGGGGCGGAACATGCGGGGAGCCTCCTGGGAAGATGGAGCAGGGACTGGGGCGGTGATGGCCGCCGTCACGATGCCGGTCACTGAGCGACCGTCACTGTAGCAAACCGGCGGTTGCGGGGCGGCCAGCGACCGAATCCAGTGAGTATCCGCCTGCCCGCACCGCCCCGGCCGACCTCGTTCCGGGACGTCACTGCGGAAAGAACTCCGGAAAGACGTCGCGGATCGGGTGCCACTGCGGCCAATCGGCCCGCCAGACCACTTCGGTGCCGTCGGCCTGCCCCCCCTCGAGCCACTCCTGCATGGTCGGGCCGTCGATCGGCGCCGAGGGATCGCCGCCGGGATAGGCGATGCACCAGGTGAGATCGGGCCGGTCGGCGATAGCCGCGATGTACCGCCGCCGGGGCCGCAGCGGGGCGGGCGAATCCTCGACGTCCACCACCTGTGCCTCGTGGGTCCACGACGGGTCAGCCGCCGGCGGCGGAGCGGCTTCGACGGACGCGGCCGCCTGCGCCGCCGCGGCCTCGGCCTCGGCGGCGGCACGCAGGGCACCGAACGGCAACGCCCGCGGCAGCGTGGCGATCACCGCCGGGTCGAGCGGCACCTCGCGGGCCAGCGGCAGCCCGGGAATCGGCGCCGGCCGGCCGTCGGCCTCCGCGGCCGGCACGATGCGAAACTTCGCGCCGCACGTCGGGCAGAGACCATTTTTGCCGAGAAGTTCGTCCTTGACCTTCACGCGATGCCCGTTCGGGCACTCGGCGACGATTCCCATGCGTCCAGCGCTCCTGTCGGCATTGCGGCCGTGCTCACCGCCGCCATGATGCTGTGCGGTGGGCCCGGCTCACAAGTTCCCCCGGCAGGGAGCGGACAAATCCCGCCGCCGCGCGAGAACCGGGAGGATTTCATCCTCTCGACCCGCCGCCGCTTGCCCCCTTCCCCGACGCTCGGCTACGCTCCGGCCTCCACGGCCGCGTCGCCACGTGCGTTCCCGCGCGAACCGCCGCCGCGACCGCCCCGCACCCAGCCCCTTTCGGCCGCACCTCCACCATGCCCCCTCGCGATGCCAACCGGCGCCGGCCCGAACCGGAGAACGACGAGGGGCCGGAAGGGCCGCTCGAACTGGCGATCGTCGGGGATCTCACCGACCAGGAGACCGATCTCACCGACCGCCTTCTCGGTGTGGCCCCCGGCGGCGACTGCACGATCTACTTCGACTCCCCCGGCGGCAGCCCCTACTGCGGCATGTCGCTGACGGCGCTCATCCGGCTCCGCGACATCCGCGCCACCGCCGTGGTCACGGGCGAGTGCTCGTCGGCGGCGCTCTGGCCGTTCGCCGCCTGCCGCCGCCGGCTGGTGACGCCGTTCAGCGTGTTCCTCTTCCATCCGATGAAGTGGCAGAGCGAGGAACACATCGGCATCCGCGAGGCGGCCGAGTGGTCGCGTCACTTCGCGGAGTTGGAACGCGACATGGACGTGCTCCTGTGCGAACTCTTCGGCCGTTCGGCCGACCTGATCAACGAGTGGAGCCAGTCGCACCGCTACGTGACGGGCCGCGAGATGGCCGCGGCCGGCCTTGCCGAGCTCATCGGCCTCGAGCCGCTGCCCGGCCTGACGCGGCCCGCCGGCCGCTGACGCAAGCCCGCGCGCAGCCCGCCCTACGGGGGCGCGTGTCCACGGGCAACTCGTGTCGTGAGTCGGAAGTTCGTTTCGATTCACGACACGACATTCCCGGCCTTTCAGGCCGGGAATCAAGCAACTTCGAGTGTCATGAACTTCTGGTTCAGGACACTAGCAGGCTGTGGACAAACAGCCTGCTCGATCGCACGGATGCGATCCCGGGTGCGCAGCTCCCGTGAAAACCGGAGGTTTTCATCTGTGGAAAAAGTCCGGAGGACTTTTTCCACGGCCAGCGAGCAGGCTGTGGACAAACAGCCTGCTCGATCGCAGGGATGCGATCCCGGGAGCGCAGCTCCCGTGAAAACCGGAGGTTTTCAGTCGTGGAAAAACGTCCGGAGGACTTTTTCCACGGCCAGCTAGCTACGGTAGTCGCCGTGGCAGGTGTCGCACGACTTCTTCATCTCGCCCACCGCGGCCCGCGCGGCCTCGTAATCCTGCTTCCGCGCCGCGTCGCGGGCGCGGAGGGCCGCGTCCCGCATCGTCGCGGAGTAGCCCTTGTAGGTGTCGTCGTCGAAATACTCGAACTCGGGCCGCTGGATCACCTGGCCGATCATAGCCACGACCTCGGCCTCGTGCACGACCCGTTCCACGGCCTTGTCGAAGTCGCCCTTCGAGGCGATGGCGGCGGCCAGCGTGGCGTCGGCGGCCTCCAGCCGCGACATCAGCGGCGGCCGGCCGGCGACGAGACTCCACTTGAAGTCCCCTTCCCGTTCGGCCTTCGCGTCGGGGGGATTGCCGGCGAGCAGACCTTCGAGATCGACCACCCGCAGCTTCGACTCGGCGAACGACTGATCCGTGCCCACCTTGCAGTTGAAGCCCACCCGCGCGAAGAGGTCGCGGACCGACTCGGCGTCCTTCTTCCAGCGGATGTCCTGGTCGTATTCGGCGATCACGCCGAACGCGACCGCCACGGCGCTGAAGGCGTCGCGGGCGCGGTCGTAGCCGCCCCCCTTGAAGTCGGAGGCGCTGGCCACCGCCGCCGCCAACGCCTTCTTCGCGTCCTTGATCTCGTCGCTGAGCGTGTCCTCGGAGACGATGGACGACCATTTGAAGCCGCCGGCGCCAGCTCCTCCGCCGCCGCCGCCCGCCATCGCGTCGCCCGTCCCGGGCTTCGCGCCGCCGCCGCCGACTCCGACGAAGGTCGGTCGTTCGCCGACGAGCTCGGCGAACGCGTCGTCATGGAACGCCCGGGCCGTCGTCTTGTCCCACTGTTTCGAGGGCGGCTTGGCCCGCCTGATCTCCGGCGCGGCGGAGCGGCCCTCGGCCCCGATGAGCAGGGCCGTGGCGAACAGGCCGGCGACGACGAACGCCGCGAGCGGGACGCGGGCGGGCCGGATGCAGGGCCGAAGCCCGGGCGTGTTTGAACGCGGCGTCATGCGGCTCTCTCCCCTGAAAAGCGTTCTGGAGATGACGGCTGAGCGGCCATGTGCCGCGAACGTCTCCCGAGGGACACATGGTACCAGAGCCAGGACGGCGTCCCGAGACGCGACGCGGAAGCATGGGCAGGCCCGGAAGACGGGGCAGCGCCGGGAAATCGCAGCCTCGCGCGGTGAGCCGGGCCACGCGGACGCACCACGTGGCAAACGTCCTCCGGACGCTTCGCACGGCTGAAACCCGCCGGTTTTCGCCTTGACCCGTGCAACGCCGGTCGGCACTCTCCCGCCCCCGCCCGTCGCCGTCGACTGGTCCGCGGGTCCGCACGACACGTGGCCGCACGGCCGGCACCCTTCCGGAGAAACAGCATGTTCCGCCAGTCCCCCGTCGCGACCGATCCCCATCCGCTCGCCACGCGCTCTCGGCGCGCCCGCGTCTACTCGCTGTGGGCGGCGTCGCTGGTGACCGGCCTGGGCACGCTCCTCCTGCTCGGCGCGTCGGGCTGCTCGGCGAAGCCGGGAACGTCGGGCAGCGTCGCCACCGATGCCGCGAAGGCCGCCGTCACGAAGTTTCTCGACGCGATCAAGCGGGGCGACGACGAAGGGGCGCGGGCGATGCTCACGAAGGTCGCCCGGGCGAAGACATTGGAAATGGGCATTTCCGTCGCCCCGCCGGTCGACAACGCGGCCACCTACTCCATCCGCGAGTGCGAGCTGATTCCCGACACCGACGACCTCGTGCATGTGGGCACGACCTGGACCGACACCGACGCCGACGGGTTCACGACCACGGAGAACGTCGTCTGGGCGGTGCGACTCGACCCCGAGGGCTGGCGAGTGGTCGGGATGGCGACCCGGATTTTCGACGACCTGCCGCCGTTGCTCCTGAACTTCGAGGATCCCGAGGACATGCTGGCCAAGCAGGCCCTCGTGGCCGAGGAACTCCAGAAGCGGGCGCAAAAAGCAGCCGAGTCCGCCGGCGGCCAGCCCGGCGCCCGCACCGCGACGGGGCCGGCGGAGAACGCCCGCAAGTAGGCCACTGTGCCGCGCCGATCCGCCACGCCGAGCGATTCCGCACGGCGGCGGAACGCCCCGTGGCGGACTCGCACCGACGGCCCCCTACGAGGCTGTTCTCTTCACCGGCTCATAGCAGGCTGTAGCAGGCTGTGGATACACAGCCTGCTCGGTCGCATGGATGCGATCGCGGGAGCGCAGCTCCCGTGAAAACCGGAGGTTTTCGTGCCTGGAAAAAGTCCCGGAGGACTTTTTCCACGGGCTGTTAGCAGGCTGTGGATACACAGCCTGCTCGGTCGCATGGATGCGATCGCGGGAGCGCAGCTCCCGTGAAAACCGGAGGTTTTCGTGCCTGGAAAAAGTCCCGGAGGACTTTTTCCACGGGCAGATAGGTGCTGCCGCGCCCCATGCAGTCGCGGGCAACCGCCTTGGGCGAGCCCCAGGGGCGACCGACGATTCCCGATGCGGCCGCCCAAGTTGCCGGCGGCCGGGTTGCGGCCGGTCAAAGGGTAAGGCGCCCCTTTCGGGGCTTCGTAGAGGTCACGGCGACCCGGGAGGAGACTGCCTATTTGGCAGTCCAGTGTCTCCCAAGTGCTTGTTTTCAAGGAAAAAAAGCACAGCCACGCGATTCACGCCGTCGCCGGAGCGGTCTCCGAGTCCTTGACAGCGGCGACCCCGGTGCTAGCTTACCGACCTGGATTGCCCAGTCGGTAGATGTTTCCCAACCCGCATTTCTTCACTGAAGGACTGCCGGTTGCCGGATCGTCGACCCGGCCATCGGCGTCTCGTTGATCGCATGGTTGCTGCGGTCCGGTGGCCGTCCCGGATCGGGTTTGTTCCGTGACGGCTCGAGGGAACGCATCAGCGTTCGTTGTCCCTACCTGGAGGTTTCTGATGAAGCGCATTCTTGGTCTGAGTTTCGCCATGTTCATCGCCCTGGTTGCCATCGCCCTCGTCGGCGGTGACTCCGGTGCCGTCGCCGGCCACGGCTGCCACGGCCGTGCCCGCGGTTGCCACGGCGGCCTGCTCGCCCGGCACCACGCCCGTAAGCAGCAGCGTCGCTGCCACGGTGCGGCTGCGGCTCCCGCTGCCTGCGAGAGCGGCTGCGGCGAGGCGGCGGTTGAGTCGTCGGGCTGCACGAGCGGCTGCGGCGGTGCGGCGGTCGAGTCGTCGGGCTGCACGAGCTGCGGCGGCGGCGAGATGGTCAGCGGCGGTGCGGTCGAGTCGTCGGGCTGCTCGAGCTGCGGCGGCGGCGAGATGGTCAGCGGTGGCGAGGTCGTCAGCGGCGGCTGCGCCGGCGGCGGCTGCGAGGGCAGCAGCGTGATCACCGAGAGCGCCGCCCCGGTGTCCGAGGGCGTGCCGACCGAGGCCGCTCCGGTCGCCCCGGCCGCCCCGGCGAAGACCTGATCGTTTCCCCGTTTCGCGTCGGCCGCAGCCCACCGGACTCCGGCGGGTGTGCGGTTGACGCCGCGGGGCGGTTGGGATGAGCACATGTGAGCCGGGCCTTTCCTCGGAAAGGCCCGGCTTTTTTCATGCCTTGTGCCGCGTGGATGCGAACGGGCGACCCCGCGAGAAGCGACAGGCACGGCGATCGACACCGACGGGCCGCCGCCGTCCGTTTGCCGTCCGCTTACCGGGCCGGGTTCTCAGCCGCCGCCGCCGGCGCGGACTCGGTGGGCGCGGCCCCAGGGCTCTGTGGCTGCAGCAGGCGCCGCAACAGCCTGCCGCGTCGCGGCGCCGCCGGCTGCTGCGGATTGGCCGCCTCAGCCGCCTGCCTCTCGGCGCGGCGTTTGGCCACTTCGCCGATCACGCCCCCGACGAGGTCGATCACAGCATCGGTGGTGGGATCGGCGGCCATGCCCGGCGGCAGCTTCGACTTGACCGCGTCGGGATCGAGCCTGCCCGGGGCCGCCTGGCCCGCCTCGGCCACCGGCTGCTTCGTGACGGCGGCAGGCCCGCCCGCCGCCGGCGCGACGGCAGGCCCGCCACCGTTCGCCCGGTCACCGGCCGCCGGCTTCGGGTCGTTGACGGCCGCCCCGTCACCCCCCGCCGCGACGGCGCCGGCCGGGCCTTCATCGGCACCTCCGTCGCGCCACTTCGGCGCCGGTGGTGGCGGCGGCAGCGGCGTGGCCCCTTGCGGCAGCCGCGGCGCGGCACCTCCCGTGCGGAGCCGATCGATGAGTTCGCCCACGACCTGTCCTGCGGTGGACCGCAGCGACCCGTCGAAGTTGACCCGCGGCTCGCCGAGCGCGCCGCCGATCCGGATCGAGACCGCACGGCCGGCGAGCGACGCCAGCAGCGGCCGCTCCTGCGGCAGGTCGGCGGGAATGGGCAGCTCCAGCTTGAGGTCGAGCGCCTTGTCGTCGAGGCCGACGGAGCCGCTCGACTGGATGTCCAGCCGTTGCCCGGGCTTCGCGAGCGGCACGCCGAACTCGAGTCCCTTGTGCCATATCTTGCGATCGGCGAGCCGGAACTCCACCCGCGACTCGTCGGCGATCCGGATCGTCGGCGGCCCGGGCAGCTGGATCGGCAGGGCCTGGATCGTGCGGGTGACCAGCGGCCCGGGGCCGAGATCGACCGCGTGCATCGCGAGGAGCCCGGAGAGCGCCCCTTCCTCCGGCGCCCCGACGGGCAGCGTGGCGCCGTCGAGCCGCAGTGAGAAGCGGCCCGACGTGCGGGTCGCGTCGGCCATGATCGGCGCGATGTAGGCGAGCACGCCCTGGGCCACGCCGGGCTCGAGCCGGGCGTCGGCGAGCAGCTGCACCGGCTCGATCCTCCATTCGCTGTGGCCCGCCGAGGAGGGGGCGAGCGCCGCCCGAACGTTGATCGGATCGCTCACCCAGGCGTCCGCCGTCCACGGGCCCTCGATCTTCACGATGGCGTTGACGACGTCGAGCTGGAGCCGCACGGGACTGCGCTTCGGCCCGGTGCCGGGGCCGGCCGCCGGCTTCACGGCGGTCGGCAGGAAGAGGCCCTTGAGGTTCGAATTGCGCTCGGCGTCGAAGACGAGGTCGGCCTCGAGCCCCTCGACCCGCAGCCGGCCCAGGTCGCCGAGCGACAGGAGAATCCCGGCGAGTCCGTGGCTCAGCTCGATCCGCCGGATCGTGATGGGGTCGCGGCTGCCGTCCCGCGGCACCACGCGCACGTCCTCGAGGACGAGGGGCCCGATCCAGCCGAGCCTCACGCTGCCGAAACGCACGTCGGCCTGCAGTTCGGGCACGGCCCGGGCGACGAGCGCCGAGATGCGGCCGGGATTCGAGAGCAGCCAGGGAATGCTCGCGGTGCCGAGGGCCGCCGCGACCAGGCCGGTGGCGAGGAGCGCGCGGACCTGCGCGGAGAGGAAGCCCCGCGGCGCCGGGGCGGCGGGAAGCGGAGCGGAGGGGTCGGGCGTGGGCATGGCGATGCTCCTCGAACCTGCGGGGGCCGCGGACGACACGCCCAGGCCGGAACCGGTGACGGAAAAGGTCGCGAGACGTTGCGATTGTATCTCGATGGAGGGCGGCAGTCCCGGCCGGAGGCGGCGGCCCCGCGGCCGATGGAATACGCAGGCCGAATCCGATAAGATCGCTCCTGAGCCTCGCGGGCGTAGCTCAGTTGGTAGAGCGCTAGCTTCCCAAGCTGGATGTCGAGGGTTCGAGTCCCTTCGCCCGCTCTTTGGTCGGCTGCCTTCGGTTGTCGGCCCTCTGTCGTCGGCTGGATCGCGCGGGCCTCGCGGCACTCCAGGCCTCGTCCGCCAGGCGGATCGCTCGCCGCCGCCATCCGGCAGGCTGGGGATGCCTGGGTTGCCCGTCCGACGGCAGTGTGTCCGACGGCAGTGTGTCCGCGGTATCGCGGCTGCAACGACCGTTTTGTGATCTGCGGCCGGGAGGTGGCGGCCGCCTCCGCCGACCGGCGGCTCGTCTTCGCGGAGTTCTGCGGGCGGCACGGCCGCCCGATGCGGTCGGAGGAATCGTTGCCGCACGCCTTGCGTCGGCAAGGGCGTTCGATCATGGCCCTGCCCCTTCGCTCCAGCCGGGGTAAGGCTGGCCTCTGCCGCGATGCGTCGGGACCGTTCCACGTCATGACGGCCCACGCATGTGGCCACGCAAGCCCCTTGGACTCGGCCTCGCGGGCTCCGCCCAGTGGCACCACGCCGCGGGAAATCTGGCCCCCCTGAGACGACACCCCGCTGACGGTGGATGAGCCTCGCCTCAGTCGGTATCCTGACAACAACAAGGGCCAACTCCACACGACGAGGGTGATCACGCCATGAACGGCACGATGGGCTTCGGTGCGTCGAGGATTCCTGCGGCATGGGCCGTTGCACTCGCTGGAATGCTCTGCGGAGCAATGCCGGCGATGGTCACGTTGGGGGACGAGCCACCGACGAGCAGCAGGCGCATGCGGAACGTGGTGCTCAAGAAACTTCCCGAGAACAAGCAGATCATCGGCCTGGAGTTCACGATCATCCACGTCGACACCAATGGAAATCGCAAGGCCATCGACGTGGCCCCAGAAGCCTTTCCGTTCAAGATCGGCGACTCATTTCTCCTGCGCATCAAACCGCAGGACGATGTGTTCGTGTACGTCTTCACGGAGGGCCCCCAGGGACGGCGCACGCGGCTCCTGCCGGCATCGGCGGGTACGCCGATGCGAGTCAAGGCGGATGAAGAGATCGTCATCCCCGACGACGGCAACCTGTTCACGTTCGAGGCTCCCGCCGGCGAGGAGAAACTCCTCGTCGTGGCCTTGCGCGAGCACAACCCGGACCTCCTCCTGATCCAGGAGGCGGCCTTTCAACGCGGCGGCAGGACCTTGCGCAGCGAACTCGACAAGGCCCTCGACGGACTCGAGCACGGCGTGAACGAGTCGCGCCGGATGCGCGGAGTAAAGCGGACGATGGTCGAGCGGCCGCCGGAGATCTCACCCGGGTCCGGTCGCTGCCAGGTGGAGGCGACCGCGGACAAGGAATCGCCCGTGTCGGAGGTGATCGGCATCAACACGTCCGAACTCGTGGTCGGCATCTCACTCAACTCCCGGTCCGCGACGCTGAAGTCGCCATGAGCGCCGCGCCGCTGGCGGGCCGCGACGTTGCACGCTCCCGGCCCGGATCGAGCCGCCCGCCGCGGATCGGCCGCTGCGTGGTGGCCTGGGTGGCCGTGCTGGCGATCGCCGCGGCGCCGGCGCGCGGAGACATCGTCTTCGAGGAGTTCGAGCCTCTCCTGCGGCTCGATCTGCCGGGCCACACCGGCGAGGTGAGGGCGCTCGAGTTCTCGGCTGATTCCTCCCGGCTCATCTCGGGCGGCCGCGACAAGGTGGGGCTCGTCTGGCAGTTGGGCCAGCCCGCCGACGCCGCGCCTGCCGCGCGGCTCCGGGACATCGTCCTGCGGCAACGGCGCGAGCGGGCCATTCGCTGGCAGATCGCCCGTGGGCCCCGTGGCTGGATTCAATGCATCGCGGCTTCACCGCGGGGCGATCCCCCCGTCATCGCCATCGCGGGGTACGGGGCGATGGGCAGCACCGGCGAAATCGTGCTCGTCGATGCCCGTGACGGCAGTTGGGTTCAAACCCTCGGGGGAGCCACCGCCGACAACGCGGAGCGCACTGGGCACCGGCAAAACGTGTCGTCGCTCCAGTTCACGGCGGACGGCAGCTGGCTCCTGTCCCAGGATCTCGACGGCCAGGCCTTCGCCTGGAAGCGGGCGGAAAACTGGCGTCCGTTCCCGCTCGCCGCGCGGGAGGAGGAGCGGTTCGGTGCCGCCGGCGCCCAGGCCCTGCGGGGCATGCCGCCGGTGCGACCGCTCGTGTCGCTGGGCGACGACCGCGTCGCGATCCCGACGCTCATGTCGCGGCCCGACGCCACGCCGCCGCTCTGGAAGATCCGCATCACCAATCTCGCCCGCCCCGACGAGCCGGCGCGGCTCCTGTCGCTCGAGCACCGCGGCGTGGTCATGGCCCTCGCCGCGACGCCCGACGGCAAGCGTCTGGTCACGGCCGACTACTCGGGCATGGTGGCGATGGTCGACCCCGTCGGCGGCCAGCCCCCCGTGGTGTGGGAACTGAAGACGGGCGACGAGCGTCGTCTGGCCGAAACGCTGGCCATCACACCCGACGGCAAGCGGGTGGCCATCGGCCTGGCGGGGGCGTTGGCCGACGGCGGAGCAGGCCTGCCGCCGCGACTCGAGATCTGGGAGGCCGCTCCCCCGCGCATGATCGCCACCCGGACCGTGGCGGCGCCGATCCGGGCCCTGCGGGTGAGCCCCGACGGCCGCTGGCTGGCCTGGAGCGGAGCCGTGGATCACGCCGTCTTTCTCGAGTCCGTGGCGACGCTCGGAAAGCCCGAAGCCGAGGTGCCGGCCGACGTCAGGCGGAAGCTCGGCGGAGTCGGCCAGCAGATCACCCGCGTGGCCTTCTCGTCGACCGCCGCTGACGCGCGTCGCCGTGCGCAGCCCGCCGGAGCGGGCCCCGACGCGCCGCGGCGAACCCGCGACATCGTGCTCGCGCAGAAGCCGCCGGCCGCAGCGGCAGGCGGCATGGCGCCGCCGTCACGCATCGCCATCGCCCGACGCGGAATGCCCGGGGCGCAGCCGCCTCCGCCGTTCGACGCGGCATTCGACATCGAAGGCCTCGCCGTCGCGCCCGCGGGCAACGAGAACGATTGGGCACCGGCCGCCGGCAGGCCGGCGGGATGGGCGATCAGGCCCGATTCACGTCCCGACGCCGCTCGACCGCCCGGGATCGAGCGGTGGGAATTGCTCCGCGCGGGACGGCCTGCCGGTGTCATCGACCTCGTGCTGGACTGGCAGGGTCGGGCAGGCGGCGCCGGCGCCGCCATCTCCTGGCTCACGAAGGGCGCCGACGAGCCATGGGCCATCGCGATGGGCACGAGCTTCGGCATCTTCATCTACCGGCTTGAGGCCGAAGCCGGCGTCTCCTGCCGGCTGGTGCGTCGCTTCCGCGGAAACGAGGACCGCGTGCTTTCCCTCGCGGTGTCCGAGGATGGACGCTGGCTCGCCTCGGGCGGCGGCGACGGCGTCACGATGATCTGGTCGCTGTCCGGGATCGACGGCGAGGTGCCGTTGACCGAGCGCTGGGGCGTGTCGCTCAAGGTGCAGAACGGCCGGGCGGTCGTGGATGCGATCGACGAAGCGGGACCGCTCGCCGGCAGGGATGTGCGGGTCGGCGACACGATCGCGCAGATCGCGTTCAAGGGAGGACGGACGGTGGCGCGCACCGAGCACGTCGCCGGCGACGCGATTCGCACGACATTGGCGGGCGTCCCCTGGGAGACCTCCGTCGTGTTCACGGTGGAACGCGACGCCGACGGCCGCCGTTTCAACCGCATTCCGGCCTGGGAAAACATCGCCGCACTGCACCTCTCCACCGACAACGAATGGTCGTTCTGGACGCCACGAGGCTACTACGCGGCGAGCGCCAACGGCGACCAGACCTTCGGATGGATCGTCAACCGCGGCATCGATCAGCTGCCGCGATTCTTCCGGGCGAACCAGTTCCGCCGCAGGCTCGAGCGGCCTGACGTCGTCTCGCAGCTGCTCGTTGCGGGAAGCCTCGACGCGGCGCTGCGGGCCGCCGGTCGCGACGTGCCGGAGGCGGCCGGCGCGGTGCTGCCGGGCCAGATCCGCCAGACACCCGAGATTCGCATTCTCTCGCCGACGATGGTCGACGTGGCCCAGGCGGGCCGGCTGGCGCTGCAGGCGGAGATTCTGGTTCCGGAGGGCGTCGTGCTCGATCGTGTCAAGGCCTTCGCCAGCGGCGTGGCCGCCTCAGCCGCGCCGCGACTCGTCGAGAACGTCGCGGCCGCCGCCGGACAGCAGAGGCGGCAGGTCTATCAGTGGGACATCGACCTCCCAGATCAGGAGCAGCAGCTGGTCGGCGTCTTCGCCAGCACGCGCGAGGGCCCCTCGGATGCTGAGAAGGTGGAGATCAAGGCGCTCGCGCCGCCGCCGAGGCCGCGCAAGCCGCGACTCTACGTCGTCGCCGCCGGCGTGAATCGCTACCCGAAGGCCGGCGCATGGAGAGCCCTCGGGGCCGATCTGGCCGACCTGCGGTTCGCCATCGATGACGCCGCCGCGGTGCGGGATGCGCTCGCCCGGCGCACACTCGAAGTCTACGACCTCGGCACGGAACCTCGGCTGCTGGCCGACCGCGAGGTGACCCGCGACGGCTGGAAGGCGGCCATCATGCGGCTCGTCGACGAACTCAAGGGGCAGGTGATGCCCGACGATCTCATCGTGCTCTTCCTCGCCGGCCACGGCATGAGAAACGTCGATGCGGAGGACGCCTACACCTATCTCTGCCACGACGCCGATCTGCGGATGTCGAAGTCCGGCCGCGATGTCGTGCCGACCGCCTCCGGCACGATCGGGTGGGCCGACCTGGAACCGCTGGCTGATCTTCCCTGTCGCCGACTCGCATTGGTGGACACCTGCCACTCCGGCGCCCTCGGCCCCGCCGCCCGCAGCACGAGCGTGCGCGAGTTCCAGGACAACATGATCGTCGTGCTCGCCGCCGCCGAGGACGACCAGCCGAGCGCCGAGGATGACGCTTGGGGCCATGGCGCGTTTACGAAGGCATTGCTCGAGGTGCTCGGTGTTTCCGGGGGCGGTGCGTCGGCCAGCGACGACGACGGGCGCCGCCGGTTCGGCACCGGTGCGGCGGCGCTCGACGACGTCGTCTCCCTCGATGAACTCATCGCCTACGTATGCGCCCGGGTCACGGAACTCGAACCCCGACAGACCCCCAAGGCCTCGCCGCGGGAGTTGCTCGGCTTCGTGCGGCCGCCGATCGTGAAAATCCCCCCTGCCGCCCGTTGATCCGGGGCGGGTTCCACCGCGGATGACCGGCGCACCCTCGCCGCGGTCCGCTGCCGATACCGCGGGTTGCGCCGGCAGGGTCGTCCGATTTTTCCCGGTTTGCGGCCACGGAGCATGCCGGACAGTGAAGCCTTGCCGGCTGTACGGGGCGTAGGGCGGCGGCGACGACGCGTGAAAATGTTCCGACGAGAAGGAGGTGAAGGGCATGTGACAAGGGGGCCGATACCCCACGAGGGGATGGGGGAAAGTCTGATGCAGTCCCCCCAATCGCCAGTCCGCCCCACGAGGGGGCCATTCCCGTCACTGCCACCCGACGATCCGCTTGCAGGAGTGCCCGCGTGCCAACCATCGACGTCCTGAGCCGTTGTTGCTCCTTCTGCTACGACGTCCGCCGCGGGCTGCTCGTGCCGCTGTGCCTCGGGGTGTGGGCGACCGCCGCGACGACGGCGGCGGCGGAGGATCTGTTCACGAAGTTCGCCCATACCCAGATTCCGCTGGTCGCGGACGACGCGGCGCGCGGTGATGCGCCGGTCGCGGTCGATGCCCCCGTGGGCGATGCCGCCCCGGCTCGCGGCTACGATCTCGCACAGTTTTTCCCCGACCTGCGGATGGCACCGATTCTCGCCGCGGCCCCCATGGAAGACGAGGCCGAGTCGGACGTCGCCGCCGGCACACACCGCGACTTCGCCGCGATCGTCGAGGAATGCAAGCGGGAGGCTCTGGCCGACGCGAGGAAGGGCCGAGGAAGCATCGCCGCATCACTGCCGGTGGATCGCGACGATCGAGCCCAGGGAACGTCCACCTCGTTCGCTTCGCTCGCCCAGCTCAACGGCCGCGCGCAGGGCCGTCAGCTCCAGTCCCAGCGGAGGCCTCCGGCTTCGGCGACGCAGGGCATGCCGAGAGCCGCGGCGCCCGAAGCGGCACGGCCTGCGACGCCGGGAGGGACCGGCTCCGCGATCGCGGACTCGCCCACGCCCACCGCTCCCGACGCGGCCCGCACGGAGACCCCGGCGACGCCCGTCCTTCCCCTGCCCGACGCGCTGCTGGCGGACGGCGTCGTGCCGGCTGTGCCCAACCTTGGCCAGCAACTGCCACCGGGCCGCAACCTGCTCGCCCGCAGCAATCTCGACAACCAGCGGTCGACGTGGTCCGACGCGCCCAACATCGTGGGCGACGGCTGTGCGCCGACCGGTTCGCCCGGAAAGCTCTCGGTCGGCCGCATCTGCATCATCTCCGAGGGACTGACGGGCAACCCCCTGCAGAGCGGCAACGCGGCGCAGATCAACGTGCTGACGCAGGGCCAATACAACAACGTGCAGGCGATCAAGAACGCCGGGTATCCGGCGTTCACGCTGCCGGCCCAGCCGCTCGGGCAGGTGGCGGGCACGCCCCCCACGTCGCTGCCGCCGGGCCAGTCGCCGGGAGGCGGGATCGCCGGCGTGCAGTCGCCCTCGACTTTCCTCGCCTCCGCCAACAACACGTTCGCGACCAACCCGAGCCTCAACACGTCGAACTACGCGAACCTCAATCCGACGACGGTGTATGACCCTGCGAGTTCCGGCGCCCTGCCCAACCCCAACCCGACTCCTCCGGGCGCGACGCCGACGTACGACGCCTTCATGTTCTACAACTACGTCATCGACTCGAACATCATCCTCCCCGGCTATGCCGTGGGCTTCGTGAAACTCACGGAGAATCAGAGTCCGATCCCGCGCGACCGCGTCTACATGACGTACAGCTACTTCAGCAACGCGAACTTCTATCCCACCAAAGCCGACGTCAACCGCTTCATGCCCGGCTTCGAGAAGACGTTCTACGACGGCTGGACGTCGGTCGAGATTCGCACGCCCTTCGCGGCCACGCTCAGTAACAACCAGACGCTCGCCCCCGGCGGGCAGGGGGTGTCGGAATATCGCGACGCCCAATTCGGCAACATTTCGGTGATCTTCAAGACGCTGATCTGGGAGCAGCGCACCTGGGCCCTGTCGGGAGGCATCCAGGTGATGCTCCCGACGGCCAACAACACCTATCTCAACGGCGTCAACGCGCTGAATCAGCCGGTGCAGCAGGTCTTCGTCGCCAACGAATCAGTGCACCTGATGCCGTTCGTCGGCGGCATCTGGGCGCCCAACGACCGGTTCTTCAACCAGATGCTCATCCAGTACGAGAAGGACGCCAACGGCAACCTCGCGTACGTCAACAACAACTTCCAGACGGGCATCACCGGCCGCCAGCTCCAGCAGGCCGGCCGCATCTTCTATCCCGACTTCCTCTACTTGAGCTTCGGCACCGGCTACTGGCTCTACAAGGACAACACGCAGAACTTCACCGGCTTCGCTCCGGTGGCGGAGATCCACGTGAACCAGGGCCTGTCGGCGTACTGCCCGATCGAACAAGCTGGCTATCAGCTCGGCCCGAACCTCGGCATCGTGTCGGTCACCAATGCAATGGTGGGCTGCAATTTCGAATGGGGCGAGCGGTCCACGCTCACGTTCGGCTACGTCACTCCCCTCGGCGGCGGCGTCGACCGCTTTTTCGACGGGGAACTGCGGGTGCTCTACAACTGGCGGTTCGGCCCGCAGAACCGGCTCACCCGCGCCCAGTTCTGACGCGGATCGAGGCCCTGAAACGCGTCTTTCCCCGCCGCGGGCGTTCGCCGGCCCCCCCTTTTCTTGGCAGGAAATCTGCGCTCGCGACCGATTTCTTGACTCCCCCTCAGGACGAGGGTAAGCCCAAGGGCTGCAAACTGTCCTTCGGGGGGGCGTCGCCCCCTCGGTCGCGTTATCCCCGCAGCCCCTCGGGCGGGGCTGGAACCGCGGCTGTCCGTCACCGGTTCGCCTTTTTCGTTTCTTCCCGGAACACCACCGCCGCCACGGTCCCCTCGGCTGCCCCTGATCGCCTGCGGCGGGGGCCTGTCAGGCGGTCCACGGACGGCCAGCCGTACAACTCCTCCATGGAGCAAGAACGCACCATGTCCATCCGTCGCCCCTCGCTCCCCGTTCGCCAGTCTTCCGTGAGCTGTTCCCGGCGGCGCCGCAGCGGCGGCCGGCACCGTCCCGCCGGCACGGGGGCCCACGGAAGACCTCTCGGCGCGGAGACGCTCGAACCACGGGCGTTGCTGGCGGTGACGGCGTCGCTCGTGGGCACCGACGTGCGGGTCACGTTGGGTGCTCAAAACGACCAGGCGTTCCTCTCCAGTGACGGAACGAACTACACGATCAACGGGACGGGACTCGCCGGGACGTCGTTCCTGGTGACCAAGGTCGACTCGATCAGCGTCTCCGACGGCGGCGCATTCCTGAACCAGGCGTTCACCGTCAACGCGGGTTCGCCGATCGTGGACCGGTTGACGGTCGCGTCGAACGTCGAGCAGTGCACGGTTTCCGCGCGACTCGACGTCGGGAATACCGCGCCGGGCGTCTCCATCGGGTCGCCGGCCATCGCGCTGGGGAGCGATGTCACGACGCTCGGTGGCGGCCAGTTCTACGGCGGCGATGTGACGCTTCTGGCGAACGTGGCCATCACGAACAACTTCGGTGGCGGCCTGACCGACGAGATCCGCTTCCAGGGCAAGGTGGACGGTGGATTCTCGCTGACCGCCTCGAACGGCAATCTGAACACCGTCTTCGAGAAGGACATCGGCGGCACGAGTCCGCTCGCGAGCCTGACCACCAGCAATGGCAACGCGGCGGGCGCGGTGAGCCTCCGTTCGGTGACGACCACGGGCGTCCAGAGCTACGGCGAAAATGCAACGCTCAACGGCACCTACACGACCACCGACAGCGCGTTCAGCGCCGCCAAGGCCGTCACGCTCGCCGGCAGCACGACCGTGAGCACCGGTGCCGGCGGCGGCGGCATCACGTTCAAGAGCACGGTGGACGGCGCGCAGGCGCTGGCCCTGACCGCCGGCACGGGCAACGTGAAGTTCGAGGATGCCGTGGGCGGCGGCA
>Ga0136644_10000938_pt1 | contig 23284 bp, 20 predicted proteins | sample C_130820_EF_Meta_FD_94780 | JGI IMG/M metagenome (GOLD analysis project Ga0136644, IMG submission 94780) | Freshwater microbial communities from Lake Croche, Canada to study carbon cycling - C_130820_EF_MetaG (v2) (version 2) | ecosystem: Environmental > Aquatic > Freshwater > Lake | place...
GGGGTGAAGCAAGCTATTGCGACTGGGACGGGACGTCCGTAACTAGTTTTAATTGTCAGACTTGCCAGTCCTACTATCAGGGTGGCCCTTATCGTTACAGTTGTTCTGGCGGTGGCACCACTCCGACTACTACGCCTTCATCGACATTAGCTCCCGGGGTTCCTCCTCTCCCCCCGACACCTCCTACACCCCCTACACCTCCTACACCTCCTACACCGGTGACTACTACGACAAAGAAGCCCCCAGTAATCACCACTACAACCACGACAACACTTCCTGCACCTTCGTGTTATATCTGGTTCCATCCAGACTCTAGTGGTTTGACTCCTGAGGGAAAGATTCCTGCCAACGGGGGCAACATCACCTACTATGTAATTAATTCAAACGGTTCTAGGGTTATAAGTCCAGACGTTAACACCGCAGGTTACGCGACTAAGGTCGTTGGTAAAAATACGGAAAGTAGCCCGAAGGATATAACCTTCACAGCGACAGTACAAACTGGGAATCAAACCGCAACTTGCCAGTTAACAAAATCACAACTTAGGGGACTTAGCTCGACAACACCAACCACTCTTCCAGCACTGCTCCCTGCTCCTACAAACGCAACTGCAAGAAAACGCAACGATTGCACCGTGCTTTTAAATTTTAGCCCAGTGGTAGGAGCAACTAAGTACCGAGTGTCTCGCGGGACCGGGACCCCTGACGGTCCCTATGATCTATTCGCCTGGATCGATATCACCACCACGACAAATAACGGAAGCATTGGGTGGCCGTTTGCACACTTTAGTCCTGGAGTACGCTATTACTTCAAAATATCCGCCCTCAATGCGAGTAACCAGCCGGGGGCTGAATCCAATCCGGTTGGCCCCGTGCAGGTTTCGTCTTGCTCGCCAACCACAACCCAAACCGTTCCGTCTACCGTTCCTGCAACGACAAATGCGCCTGAAGAGGTAGAGCTTAAAGTTAGAATGGAACAGGGAACAGTTGCGCAAGTGATAGATTCCGACCCTTATTCTAATGGTCCTAAAAACTCCGGAAATAAAATCAATTGTCCTGGAAAATGTTCAGCAAATTTTGCACCCAGATCGCCGGTAAAGTTGAGGATAGACCCTTCGAGGGGCTACCAGCTAAACAAACACTCTTTCACAGGCTCCAATTATTCCTGCAGACAGGAACCAAAAAGTGACGCCAGTGACGAGCGTGGAAATGGATTGTTTCAGAAAGGGAACCTACTCAAAGAGACCTATTGGGTTTGTACTTTAACATTGAGTGAAGAGCACACTCAGAACTTAGACCTTCGATTTAAAAAGCAAAAAGAGGTCATTGTAGAAATCGACAAGAGTATAAAGGCGAACCCAGTATCTGACCCAGATATTCTTTTCCCTAAGCCCAACAGCATGATAATCAAAAAGCCAGGGGGAGAATCGACTGATGTGAGCAAATTTAGCTATTACATTGGTTATACTGCCCAAGACACGGTTAAGATAGTAATGCCATTGCCCCCCCAAACACCGAAGAAACTATGGAAAGGATGCGAGTCCTCCGAGGAAGTAAGAAATAACAAAAACGAAGTTGTTTCAACTGAGTGTGTGGCAAAGCTCTCAACAGACGTGAACTTAGTCACATTAAGTAGTGTTGGAAATAGAGCAACGCAGCACACCACCAAAGCCAAGTGGACGCTAATTAATCTTGGTTCCGATGTCTCCTTCATTAACGGCAGTCAGGTCTACAATTTCTATCAAACTAATTCACCCGAAAGCGAATGCACAACAGGCCTTTGTCGGTATCGGTCCCCGGTTGGAGCAGCAATTACAATGGAGGCTACAGCAGCAAGCGGTTTTGTAAACCAATGGAGGGGTTGTAAACCTGATCCCCGTGATAATAACTTTTGTTCATTTACAATCACAGCCTCTGGTACCAGAGTTACACGAATTGAAACTCCAGAAAAAGTTCAGCCCAAATGTACAATAAGACTCAAGGTGAGTCCACCCGTCGACAATGGCGGAGACTTCGTCCTGGGTCCCAACGGGGGCACAATTGAAGGGTATGTCTTCTCAGAAGACGGTTTTATAAATCCGTGCTCTCCCCAGTTCGCCAAATGCGAATTTAATCCATTTACGAAGAGCGCGAGTGGAAACTACAAAGAATTTTATTTTGAGTTGCTGCCGGTACCTGAGTATCGAGATCGCACAGTCGAAAAGCTAATTTACTACGAATTTGAAACAGCGAATGGAAATACCTGTGGGTGGAGCGTTTTACAATTGAGAGCTCCATAACCTGCTAGATAAAATTTAACTCTATCTCTTTAGAATTTGAGGAGTTTCCTCGCCCCCGCTCTTTAACCCGATCGTAAAAAACGAATCCAAAGTATTCTCACCGCGCATAGGAACATTACCCGGGCGGACCAATCTAATTTGGAGTGATTTCGTTTCAGGATCTTCAACCTCTTTAAGTTCCCAGCTTATTTTTTTTGCGGGATTATTAGGATCGATAACCACAATTTCGTTCCCCTCTTCTCGACTCTTAAGAACGACAAAATGGCGTCCCAGCACTTTTCCGGTGGAATCTTTCACTCGATAAACCAACATCTTCAGTTCATTGGAATTGGGTCGCACTTTATCTAGATCAAACCTTTCCCAAAGCTTGCCAGAAAATTCACTCTCCGGTTGAACAGAGATAGGCCCACGTTCTACAGAAATATCCAGTTTGCGATTCGGGAGATACTTTTCAAAGTGCTTTAGAAGGGTCACCATCTGGGGATTGGTGACTCTGCCATCAAGAAGCTCCGGAATTTCTTTAAAGGCCTCTAGCAGAACCGTTTTAGGATCGAGAGGGGGCTGACTATTGAGTGTTCTAAACCCCTGCAATAGATTAAAAGCGGTTGCCGAAGCACAGGCCCCACCCCCGCTTTCTTTGATGTAATCATCAAAGTCGCTTTGGTGCGCTAAAAATGTACTACCGTTAGGCTTGAGTTTCTGAAGTTCGGTGTAGATCTCAGAGGAAACTTTTGCTGAAAATTTTATGAGTGCGTGAAGTTTCTCCGGGCAGGAATTGGAAAAGCCGGTTTGAGCCAAGCAAAAAACGGCCGCGCACAAAACATAGAAAAATCTCATAAAAAGAACTCTCACTCTTTAGGGTTCTCAAAAGCCAAATCCCAATATTCCTGCCCATAGACTTTTCTGACGTAGTCGCTAATAAGAGCGTCCGAGGCCCCGTCGGCAATCCTAAGCCCCATAAGATCCATCAGCCTTTTAGTTAGGTCGGTCTTATTGCTCATCCCATAGGCCCCATGAACGCGAATGGCAAACTCAGCGGCACCATAAGCAGCATCAACTCCATTTGCTTTGGCCCCGGCGGCCATCTCTGCCGCTTTGGCATAGTCCCCTTTATCAAAATATTCGGCCGTTTTTTCCAAATAAACACTCAACTGGTCTAGCTCGTTGGTTCTGCGTCCCAACTCTTGCTGAAGATGGGTATATTTTGCAATAGGGGCTCCGAAAGCTTCGCGACTCTTCATACGTTCAGCGGCCATCTCAAGGGCTTTCTTTGCCGTTCCCAGACCGGCTGACGTCTGCATCATCCTCCAATAAGTGAAATGTTCGTTAAATAACTTGCCCCCCTCCCCATCTTCACCGATGCGAAATTTATCGGGGATAAAAAGATCGTCGAAAGCCACACCTCCGAATGAATTTCCTCGCAAGGCTGGAGTACTCAGAGTTTTAAATTTCAACCCCGGGTAATCACTCGGAATCACGAATGCATTTAACTTACCCATCTCACCGTTCTTTTGATTTGGAGCCTGAGTGATAACCACAATATGTGAAGCCGAGGTCAATCTCGCATTGTAGAGTTTTTCTCCTGTGATCTTGTAACCGCCGGGAACTTTTTCTGCAGTACTCGTCATGCCCCTGATATTTGAGCCATGATCGGGCTCCGTAATGGCAATAGCTACATACCCTTCCCCTCTAGCCACTTGCTCTAGTATCTTTTTCGCCTCTGGTGTTTTTGAGAGGAGAAGAGCTCTCGCATGACCGCCTCCTGGCACATCTCTCAAATTCAATGTGTACCTTCCAGCGTACTCAAAGATCTTTAGCATTTCAGAGGCAGGTAGATTTCCCCCCCCTACCTCCTCTGGAAGATCGAGACCAGGCAATCCACTAGCTGCAGTTTTTTGTCTCCACAAAACGGGATTTTTAAAATCTTTTTTTGAACGTTTCAGTTCTTTGGCAACTCGATCGATCACATCGAAATATTTTTCCTGAACTTCAGTGCCCTTGGGGCGAAGTGGTTCAGATGCAAGTTTTCCTAGGGTCTTAAGGCATTTTTTTCCGTTTTCATCTCGAGGCACCATCACTCCCAAAAGGCCTTGGGAAATAAATAGAATAAGGAAACCAAAAACCGCTCTATTTTTCAATCTTATGTGCCATTTAGCCATATCTGTCTTTTCGGAAATAATGATTATGGACTGAAGGGTTATCCGCAGAGTGACTCAGTAGGCCAGTCAAGAATTAAGCCATTTATGACGAAAAGAAAATAATCAGGGAGGATTCATGAAGCGATTAGTTTTTTTTGTGACCGTTTTGGCTACTTTTTCTATTTTTGGCTATCAGACTCCCGACTCGATCAAGGAAAAATATTCTTCTCTTTACTCACTTAAAGTCGAATCTCTTCCCGATGGGTCGAGAAGTTTCGGCGAAGCCAAGATGTTTCGACGCAATGGCCTTTATGTACTTGCTCTGAAAGGCGACTCATTCGAAATGGCTTTCCAGCATGGGAAACTTCTCAAGCAAGAAATCTCCCAAGGAGCGTTACCTCAAGTCGCACATATCGTGGATAACACGGTTAAAACATCCCTTCCCGATTTGGCATTTGTTACCGATTTTGTGATCAAATATTTTTACCGAAGCATCACCGACAAAATGATCGAACACGGAATTAAAAATGGTGGTGGAGATGCCGAACGATTTTTCCTCGAAGCTTACGGTATGTCTGAGGGTTCAGGTATCAAACTCGACGATGTGATCCATGCGGCTTTCGGTCCCGAGACTCTTCAAGTCATCTTAGGAAAACAGATGAGTGGGAAAAAGCTCTTCAACTCGAAATCTTCTTTTCCAACTCCAATGAACGAATGTACCGACTTTTCAGTGAGGGGTAGTTTAACTAAAAGCGGTGGCTATATTATCGGGAGAAATACCGATTACCCACTCAATGGGTCTTTTGATCGTTTCCCAACGGTCATCTACTATCAACCCACTGAGGGTCCGCAAAAATATATGGCCGTATCTTCGGCGGGAATTCATAACGCAGGTGTCGTGGGCTACAATGAATCGGGCCTGTTCCTGGGGGTCCATACAGTACCTACGCTCGATGTTTCAGAAAAAGGAAATCCCGTTTTCTTAGTGGGACAAAAGGTTCTCAAAGAGGCAACAACTTTCGACGAAGCAGTTGAGATTTTCAACAAATACAAACCCTCTGCGGGATGGACCTATACTTTAGTGAGTACTAAGGAAAAAAGGCACGCCTCTATAGAACTTTCTAACCATAATCTCTTTGTTCGAGAAGATAGTGGGGACCTTCATGTACAAACCAATCACTATGTCTCACCTGAAATGTCAGAGTTTAACTTAGATCTCAACGCTTCAATTAATGAAGACACTAAAGCTCGTAAAATGAGAGTGGAACAGATGGCCTCTAAAAAACGTGGGGCTCTCGGAGTGCAGGAAGCTATCGATATTCTCTCGAACAAATGGGACCCTATCAATCGAGAGGTCAGAGGATTGGTGAATGTTGTTGCAGTTCATACAACCCTCTCCAGCTCAGTTTTTGATACTGCCCAACACAAAGTCTATGTGGCCGATGGTTGGGCTCCGGTATCCCAATCGAGCTATATTGAACTTCCCACCATTGAAGATTTCAATCCGGACACTTTTGCAAGCGAACCTTTTTCAGTTTTAGAAAACAGAACTCACGTCATAAACTTCCCTTCTTTAGCTCAAGCGGAACAACTCTTTATCGACGCCAAAATTGCCCATGAATCGGAACTGGACACACAAAAATCCTCTCAAATTCTAAAACAGGTGGTCGCACTAGATCCAAGCAATGCGGCCTATCAGTTTGTTTCGGCCATCATGGCATTAAAAAATCAGGATTTTTCTAGCGCTGAGGCAAGCCTAGCCGCTTGCGAAAAACTTAAATATCACCACTACCAACTCTTGGGCCATTATTACTTGGGCAGAATATATGCTGATCGAGGCGATAGAAATCAGGCCCTTAAAAAATTGGAACAGGTTCTAGAGGGGGCAGATATGGCCTTGGAGATTCCTCTCATTCGGGCAACTCAAGCAGCTTTGGATCACGTTTACAACTTCGGCCGGTTACGTTTTAATACATCGAATTTGCCCCTTTTTATGGCCGAAGCTGACATGCTGAAATATTATTGATACTTACTATTTCTCAAGGTTGACCAACATCCCGTCGTTTGAAGGGGACTGAGTCACTTCCCATCGGTTATTCTCAGGATCGATCACTAGAAAACTTTTCTCCCCCCAAGGGTGATCTTTAGGTGGGCCACTCACGGTCAATTTCATTTCCATGGCCTTTTGATAAACCACATCCACGTCTTGAACCGTCACACCGTATGAAACTTGGGATCTTTCCTCGGAAAGAGAAAAAAATTGAGAGGCTTTTCCCACCGGTTTAAAAAAAGCAATTCGAAACTTGCTAGGCAAAACAAATTCACAAAACTCTTCATTAACAAAATGAGGGGAAACGATAAAAAGAGCTTCGAAAAATCGTGACATTTTTCCAACGTCAGAAGCTGAAATCACTAAGTGGGAACAGGCTTGTATCATAGGGCTCATAGTTTGCCTTCACAGCTTAAAGACTGTCAAAAGAATATACACCCCCCACCCCTCTTAGCCGTAGCCACTCTGAATAGGCCGCCATTGAAGTTTCCCTGACACCCTAAGTAAGTATCTACAAGAAAAGAGTTTAGCCCTTACCTTGGGCAGTTTTTGCCCATTTGGTATCCAATCTGCAGCAACATCAAGTGTACGGGGTATTTTTGATTTTTTCTGGGGGGAACTGTGAAATCATTTTTAATATTATTTTTTGTTCTAATTTTTTCAACACTGAGCTGGGGTAAGCCATGTCGGGGCAACAGATGCGGTAATCGCAGTATTCCCCAAGGAAGTTGTTCCAATGGCTCATGCCAATCCAACTTTCCTCTTTTTCAAAGCCCATTTCCTAATGGAACTCAAAACAATGATACTTTTGACACTCGAGGCTTTGATACATTCAACCGCACCGATGCCCTCGGAGGCTCTTCAATCAACAATAGTGCTAATTTAGGCCCGACCTTCAACACGGTGGGGGCTTTTAACTCGCTCGGTGGCAGAGTTCACGATAGGGGCGGCTTTTTATTTATTGGTAACAACCCCATTTTTATCGGGGATCATGGAGAGGTTTTGGTTAAAGACTTCACTACCGGACAACTTATTCCGGCCGATTTCAACACCTCTTCTCAAGTCCTAGGGATGTATCGAGACTGGGCCCTGCGAGTTGAAGCTGGAGAGTGCCCCAATTCAAGAGGATTCACTATAGCCCAGAGAGCTTTGAACTCCGAATTTAACCAACCCGGTATAGCAGGTGGATTTGAGGGAGGAATTGCGGGTGGATTAAACCACAATCCTAACAGTCCCGGACACACACTTGACGGCGGGCTCAATCACCAACCACCGACTGTGGTTCAGCCTCCACAAAATCCTGCAACTTCAGAAAACTCAGGACCGAAAACGGAACCGAACTCGGGAAAGCACGCAGAACCTAAGTCCCCTTTGCCTTCCGAAAAACATCCTGTTGATGATTCCGTACCCCCAGCCAACGAAACTTCGGAATCGCTCGCTCAAATGAACCTACAGGTTTTTTCAGATAGCAGGGGCCATTTCTTTCTGATGGATCCAAAAGCGATGGGAGAAAATATTTTTATTGGGGACGGGAAATCATTTAGTCGGGTTAGTGGAACGGGGTTTGCTGGAATTCCGGGAAGCAGCATCCATTTGAGATTTAAAGATCCCCGGTACACTGGTGTTGATGAGTCGTTACCTTTTGACTTCGCCGACCCCAGAGCCGAATTCAATAAAAGCCCGGTCAAAGACGCTAGCGATATCTTATTCAAAGACGACAAAATGACCGTCCGATGCGGAACCCATTTAACAGACTATAAAGAGGTCAAAGGAGATGAGGCTCTAAATCTCTTAAAAGAGGCAAAAATATCACAATCTAACAAAACTCCTTGTGACCCGTTTAATCCCTAATTGTGAGAGACTCTCCACTCACATCTCTTCATGACGTTCCGATAAGAAAATCAGTTCGCTCGTCACCGACGAAGTAGCGAGCTTTTTTTTCACACTCAAGGAGCAATCATGAAAGTTAAAACATACAAAAATGGGAAAAATGGATTCACAGCTTATTTAAAAGATTTAGGAACGGGCTGGGAGGCCGGATTTACAAAGGGTGGGAATAAACCCATTTTTGTCGGAAATTTCATTCACGCCTCAGAAGCCAATGAATGGTTCAACCTCATGACTGCTGAAATAAACAAATTTAACAAACGCTTCACTGTCGGCACACACTGCCCCAGCGATTGGTATACAAATTTCATGGGTGGTCATCTCTACAAGCATTATTACAACTTCATCAACAAAGTTTTGACACAGCACAGCCGCCGATATGAGCAACTTGTAGAGAAAGAGACAAAAAAATACCGACAACTCAGCAAAAACTGGTATCCAGGGGAAAAGGTCCCTTTTCTCAAGGCTTCTTGAATCAAAAAAAATCATTAAAAAAGGGCTGGTTAAATCGGCCCTTTTTTATTTCTGCCATCTAGCCCCACAGCCACAAAAACAGTTTGAAAGCCCCCTTCAGGAAGGGTAAAAATATAATACCTGGAAAGGGGACAAAACCTGTGAACGAACCAATTCAGACAGATCATCCCAAATCGGGAAAAGCGGCTTCCGACTATGCTCTAAATAAACTCGAGTGGTTTATCACCCAAATTGATATCGTCCGATTTTGGTTTACTCGTGCCTGGAGAATCGGAATCCTGATGGTCAAAGGGGGATACCTTTTATCCGAACGAAAAAAACTTTTTACCCGCCTAGGGGAAGAGACTTTCTATCGAATGCAAAAAGGAGATCTCAGTTTGTCGGAACTCACTCCTTTCACAGACGAAATAAAAAATATGACAAAAAAGATTGAGATTGAAGAGCTTCTGATTCGACGTCTTCGATTTGGAACCTCTCACCAACGTCGTTTAAATACCGAAGGTTCTAACGAACCCACAGCCACCAACTAGGACGGACACTTATGTTTTCTTTTACCGAAGAACACAAACTACTCATCCAATCAGTAACCGCTTTAGCTAAAGAACATTTAGCCCCTAAAGCTGAAGAACTCGACGAAAAAGAGGGCTTTAATGAAGTGGCCTTTCAAAAAATGGCAGAGTTGGGTCTTCTGGGAATTACAGCCGACGAAAAATATGGTGGAGCTAACCTCGGGGCTTTTGAAGCCACTCTAGTCATGGAAAAGTTGGCTGAGGCCTGTGCCTCTACGACCCTCTCCTATTTGGCTCACTCGATTTTATGTGTGAATAATATTCATGCTAGTGCATCGGAATCTCAGAAACAAAAATACCTTCCCAAACTCATCTCTGGCGAATGGCTAGGCGCTATGGCCATGACTGAACCGGAAGCCGGCAGTGATGCTTTAGGGCTTCAAACCCGAGCCGTTAAACAAGGGAATAAATATATTTTAAATGGCTCTAAAACTTACATCACTAATGGTCCTGACGGGGATATTTTTGTAGTTTACGCTAAAACCGGTCCCTCTCGAAAAGATGTGAGCACTTTCATTGTAGAAAGTAAATTTCCCGGTTTCAAAGTAAGTAAAAAATTAAAAAAGATGGGAATGCGGGCCTCGCCGACAGCAGAGTTGGCTTTTGTCGACTGCGAAGTTCCTGCTGAAAATTTAATCGGCAAAGAGAACGACAGCATCTCCCACATGATGAAAAATTTAAATCTTGAACGCATCACTATTTCAGGGATCTCACTAGGCATAACTGCAGCTTGTCTCAGCTATTCAAGTCGTTTTGTTCAAGAGAGATCTCAATTTGGAAAACCCCTGGCCCATTTCCAAATGGTACAGGAAAGAATTTCCGAAATGGCGGCTCAATTAGATGCAGGCAGAGCACTTTGCTACGCTGCAGCCCAAAGATTTGACTCAGGGGACATGGACCCCTCCCTGGGTGCGAAGTGCAAACTGTTTACGGCTCAGATGGGAACCAAAGCAGGGCTCGAAGCGATTCAACTTCTAGGTGGGGCAGGATACATGAAAGAATACCCGGTAGAACGTTACATGAGGGATGCCAAACTTCTTGAGATCGGTGCCGGCACCAATGAAATCATGCGAATCATCATTGCTAAATCGCTGCTAAATCTTAAGGAGAAGTAATTTCTGTGGCCCTAACCTTTTTTCCATCTTTAAAACTGGACGAATCGGCTTCGAGAATAAAAGCTGAAACACTTTATCGCCAATACATACTGCCCACGGCTCTTTCGGATGACAGAAAGGAACTTTTTCGCCGAGATGTTTTTCAGAAATTTGGTCTAGAGGGGCTCATTGCTCTGAGTGTTCCTAAAGAATATGGTGGAGGCGGGGCTTCTTATCGATGCCATTACGGGGTAATTGAAGAAATGGCTAGAGGTCCCATCGCTTTCTCAGTGTCCGTTGCAGTCACCAATTTAGTCATGGGAGGTCTTCTTGCTTTTGGTAATGAAAAACAGAAGGAAAACTACCTACCCAAACTCACTTCAGGAGAATGGCTCGGAGCCTTTTCTCTCTCCGAACCGCAATCGGGAAGTGATGCTGCTGGATTAAATCTGAAAGCGACCAAAGTTCAAAGCGGGTACCGGCTTACCGGAACTAAATGTTGGTGCAGCAGCGGTGGAGATGCCGATCTCTACTTGGTCATGACTCGCACCGGAGAACATAAAACCAAAGACATCACTGCCTTTCTTGTCACTAAAAACACCCCGGGCTTTAGAATCGGAAAAAAGGAAAAAAAATTAGGTCTCAGAGCGTCAGCTTTGACAGAACTTATCTTTGAGGACTGTTTTATTTCCGAAGAACATCGCCTAGGGAAAGAAGGAGATGGTTTTGCGGTGGCTCTATCACAACTCGATACCGGCAGAATCGGCATTGGCGCTTGCGGGACAGGAATCGCAACTGCAGCTATCGAGAGAATGCAAAAAGAGCTCAATGGGGATTTCGGAAAACATTGCCAATTCAAAGATGCGGTTGCTCAGAAGTTCAGCGAATACTATGCACGACTTCAAGCGGTGAAGATGCTCATCACAACAGCCTCTGAACTCAAAGATCAAGGTCAGGATATTAAGATACTGGCCTCGCAAATTAAGCTTCTCGGTTCTGATCTAGCTATGGAAGTAAGTCACGACCTAGTTCATTTTTTAGGGGAACGTGGAGTTCAAGAAGAAGAAGAAGTAGAAAGATTCTTCAGAGATGCCAAAGCTCTTCAAATTGTTGAGGGCACCAATCAGATTCAGAAACTGGTACTTGCGCGAGAAATGGAGAAAATGGCGTGAAAACTTACTCGCTACCCGGCTTTCAAATTGACTTAACTCAATGCTGGAATCTTTCCGCAAAACTAAAACAATTTAATCCCAATTCTCTTTTTGAGTCGGCAAAAGCTAATCTAACAAAAAAATTCACCGATAAAACTCTTGGTTTTTACGATTGGCCTGAAGCTATCCCTAATACCGAAATTTCCCAAATCGGTTCGATTACAAAAGAACTAAAATCTAAGTATGAAGGATTATTAGTCTGTGGCATCGGGGGTTCACACTTAGGAGCCGCTTCTATTTTAGAAGCTCTAAGAACGGAAAGCGAAGAAAAAGCTTTCCCAATTTTTTGGCTCAATAATGTGGATAGATGGTCGATAGAACGTGCCAAATCTTTTGTGAGCCAAAGAAAAGTAGCCACTCTAATTATTTCCAAATCTGGAAATACCACAGAGACTCTTTCCGGTTTTTTCCATTTAAGTTCTTTTCTTGAACCTAAAGGAGTTGTGATTATTACCGATCCCGAAACGGGGGAATTAAGACGCTGGGCCAATACCCACTCTTTCAAAAGTCTTCCCGTTCCTTCCAATATCGGTGGAAGGTTTAGTGTTCTGACCTCGGTAGGACTTCTGCCTTTAGCCCTGGGTGGGGTGAATATTTTAGCCCTCCTAGATGGAGCAAAAAAATTGAAAAAGCATATTGAGGCTCTGCCGGTGAGTGAAAACCCTGCTTATCATTACGCTTTAAATACCTATTGGTGGGATAAAGAGGAGAGCCACTCAACTCAATATTTAATGCCCTATCTAAGCCAGCTCAAACTTTTTACCGATTGGTATGTGCAGCTCTGGGCAGAAAGCCTGGGAAAAAAAGATAACACTGGCACATCGGTGGGACCTAATTTTGTGGGGGCACTTGGAACCCGCGATCAACATTCTCTTCTTCAACTTTTTAAAGAAGGGCCCAATAATAAACTTATCGGATTTGTCGATTTAAAATCAGATGGCAACCCACTAACCGTAGGGAAACCGCCTGTGCCTTCGCCACAGTTTGACTACTTAAGCTCTCACAGCTTTGAGGAAATAAACTCGAAAGCTTTAATCGCAACGGAAAAAAGCCTACATAGCGCTAAAGTGCCTACCTATCGAATCGTATTTAATGAATTAACCGCAGAAGCCTTGGGCTCATTTATTCTATTTCAAGAACTTGCCTGTGCGGTAGCCGGTGAATTTTACAAAATTAACGCGTTTAATCAGCCAGGGGTTGAAGAGGCGAAACGCCTTTTAAGAGAATCTTTGTGATATAATTTAACAATTATGTCGCACCCTAAAAAACCCACTCCCCCAACCGGAACAGATTCCAATTCGATTGGAAATTCCATTGCTCCCGACAAGGCCGAGCCTACTAAAACAAGGGCTGTGGATGGCAAAACGATTGAGCACTTAAGGGCTGAGGCCACCACCAACCCCCCTTCTATCAAAGTGATCACTGGAAATCCGTTAGGCAAATACTTTCTCATTACCAAAGAGAAGATGGTCTTAGGGCGAGAACTTAATACCGACATCTGTATTCCAGAAACGGCCATTTCCAGAAAGCACATCGAGTTTGCAATCACCGAAAACGGGGTGACCGCTAAAGACCTAGGCAGCACAAACGGAACAAAAATTAATGAGACTAAACTCGAGCCCAATGTTCCCAAACTTTTGGAAGACGGTGACCTCATTTGGGTGGGAAATACTCTCTTCAAATTTGTTAAAGAGGGGCAGATTGAGACTCGCGTGGGATTGCGAAACTATGATTACTCCACCGATAGTCTGACCGGGATCTTTAATCGAAAAACGATTATTGAGACAATTCAGGAAGAATTTAATAAAGCCAAAACCAAAAACTATCCGTTGAGTTTTATCATGTTTGATATTGATCATTTTAAAAAGATCAACGACACCTACGGCCATCCTGGCGGCGATTATGTTTTAAGAGAGACATGTGATTTGATAAAAAATAAGATGATCCGTCAGCGAGATGCCTTTGGGAGATATGGCGGGGAAGAGTTTGCTTTGTTGCTTCCGGGGACACAGTCTCAGATTGCTATCGACGTAGCCGAGCGTATTAGGCAGGCAATTGAAAAACATTCTTTTATTTTCGAAGAAAGACAAATTCAAGTCACGATTAGCTTAGGTGTAGTGGCTTTAGATTCCAGCAGTAAAACCCCAGAGGAACTTATCGCCCTTGCCGACAAAGCTCTCTACGATGCAAAAAATCAGGGAAGAAATCGCGTGTGTGTGAGATAGGTCTTAGAACTTTTCTAACCCGGACTTCCCCATCAAAACTGTCCATTGTTTTGACACTCTTAAGTTCTTCTATAACCGTCCAAAAAATCATTACCTTTTCACAATTGCCCCAGCCTAAAACCCTGGCATTTTTTTTGTATTCTTAATGGAATATCTCTGGGGGGAGATTCTTTTGAAAAATTCATTTAAAGTCTTGATGCTATTTATTTGTCTGATCTCTTTGGCCAATTGCCGAAGAAATGGCCCTATGGGCGGTGGCCCCATGGAGGGAGCGGGTCCTTGCCGAAGGTGTAACAATCTTGGTAGAAATCCCAACAACCAAGATTTTATTCGGGAGAGAAATCCAAATTTTCTAGCCCCCTTTCCCAATGCAAACCAAAACAATTTAGGGAGTCTAGATTTAAGTGGCTCAATAGGGGATGGTTCCGAACCCGTCGAACCGGAAAATATGGGAGATCTGCAGGGAACCGTACTAGACACCTCCCCAATTCGCCCCCCACAAGGAGCTCACCAGTAACGCACCGCAATACCAATAGGTACTACCAATAGGTACGGCTTTACTTTTGGCGGTTTGAAAAAACGACTGACACCTTTTAGTTTGATGGCTAAGGTGTTGGCTCCATGGCAAATCTGGAAGTACCAAACGCACTCAATTCAGGGGTTAATCGTATTCGTAGACTCCCGAGCGACTTAGTCAATCAAATCGCTGCCGGAGAGGTCGTAGAGCGCCCTTCAAACCTTATCAAAGAGCTCGTCGAAAACAGTCTTGATGCTGGAAGTACCCGTATTGAGGTTCACTTAATTGAAGGGGGACTCAAAGAGATTGCTGTCATCGATGATGGTTGCGGTATTTGTGAAGAAGATTTGGGTCTAGCCATCGAACGCCACACCACAAGCAAAATAACCGCTTTAGGGGATTTAGAAACCATCTCAACCTTCGGATTTAGAGGAGAGGCCCTCTCAAGCATTGCCTCCGTCTCCGATTTTTCAATCCGAAGCCGCCCTAAAGAGGCAGAGAGAGGAATGTTGCTTCACGTGCCTTATGGGGAAAAACAGGAGTTAAAACCCGTGGGCTGTCCGATCGGAACCCAAGTTTTAGTGAGAGATCTGTTCTCAAAAATTCCCGCCCGTTTTAAATTTTTGAGGTCTCAGGCCACCGAGCTTTCCCACTGTATAAAAACTTTTAAAGAGCTCGCTTTAGGCAACCCTGAAGTCTCCTTTTTTCTCCAGCACAATGGAAGACTTCTCTCTAAATACACCTCTCCCTCCAGAGCCGAAAGAATTCAAGAGGCCCTCAAACCCGACTGGACGCCCGTACATTTTCAAGACTCAAATGATGAAATGAAATTTGAAGCCTTTCTCTCCCCTTTAGATTGGACACAAGAAAAAGGAGAAATCATTCTTTTCATCAACCAACGCCCCGTCAAAAACCGACTTTTACTTTCCAGCATCAAGAACAGCTTTTTAGAAATTGCAGGCCCGCACCACGAACCGTCTGGGGTCTTTTACCTAGATATTCGAGGAGATTGGGTCGACGTTAACGTTCACCCTCAAAAGTTGGAAGTGCGCTTTTACAGACAAGAACGCATTTACGGATGGATTTTGACCGCCCTGAGAAAACAGCTCTCTCAACTAAAAGATCAATTTCCAATCGATAGTTCGGCGTTATCGGCCAATCCGATTGAAGCCCCACAATCTTTTGTCTCGTCCTATTCCACGAGCTCTGTACCCTTTCATTTCCGGGGCATTGTAGGAAATCGTTTTTTTCTGATTGAAAACTCTGAGGGTTTGTTCGTGCTTAACCCGCGGGCATTAGAGTCTCGATTCTTTTATTTAAACCTCAAACATCACTGGGAGAGCAAAAATATTCTCTCTAAATCTCTTCCCGTTGCCCGTATTTTATCGATCGCCCAAGAACAATTTCCTGAACTAAAAAGAAACCTTTCGATGCTAATTCAGTTAGGTTTTGACCTTGAACTTTTTGGAGACAGGGACGTCGCTATTAAGGCCATTCCCGCAGGGCTTGATGAAACTCAGCTGGAGCCCATTTTTCATGAGGGTTTAAGAGCCCTTAGCCTACTCCCCAAAGCTAATCCATTGGAAGAGAACACCCTTGAATTTATTAAATTCTTAGCCTCACGATTGGCCCGCCCAGAAGGGGACAGCTGGGACAACGACGGTATCACCTCTGTTTTACGACAACTTGTTAACTTTAATGAAACCTGGACTTGCCCTAACGGGAACCCTGTTTTATTTAAATTATCTTGGAATCAACTGGAGCAATACTTTAAATCCTTATGAAAAGACAACTAGCCATTGCCATTTTAGGTCCCACAGCTTCTGGAAAGACAAAACTCGCTGTGCAAATCGCCAACCGATTAAATGGCGAGATCATTTGTATGGATTCGACGACCGTCTACAAAGGGCTCGATATCGGGTCAAGCAAACCCAGCGCTGAAGAGAGATCGCAGGCCCCTCATCATTTGCTCGACATCTCTAATCCTAATGAACCTTTTTCTGCTTTTCATTTTGTCCAACTGACTGAGAAAACGGTAAATGACATTGCTTCTCGCGGCAAACTTCCCATCATCGTTGGAGGAACCTATTTTTATTTAAGAGCTCTTCAATTTGGCATGTACGAACTTCCCAATATCGCGAGCGAAGTCGTTGACGCTTTAGAAAAAGAGTTCTGCGAAGATGACAAAGTAAACACTTTAAAAATGCATGCCGAACTCAAGAAAAAGGATCCCAAAGCCGCCGAAAATATTCATCCCAATGATAAATACCGGCTTCTCCGAGCTCTGGCGATCTTACGAACCACCAAGGAGCTCCCCAGCCAACTTAAACCCACTCCATTTTCTGAAACGCAAAAAAATAGATTGTGGATGAAGTACGCAGTGACACTTTCCCGACATGCCTTAAATCAGGCTATTGTGAACCGAACGGAAAAGATGATCGCAGGCGGAATTATCGACGAAACCCGTAAACTTTTAGAGCAGTACCCTGATGCCAGATGTTTGAACAGCATCGGCTATGCAGAGGTAAAAGCATTCTTAAATAAAAAGATCACCGAAAAACAACTTCGAAACGAGATTATCGAAAAGACCAGACAACTAGCCAAACGGCAAGTCACCTGGCTTCGAAGCGATCCGGAAGTTCGATTTGTCGATTTTAGAGATCAAGACAGAATTTGTTTGGAAGTAGAAAATTTGACGGCAGCTTTAAACGAATAGGAATCTTATGCAATCGATGACAGGCTTTGGAAAAGGGGATCTCACAGTTGGGTCCTCCACCATTTCTATAGAAATAAAATCGGTAAACCACCGTTACCTCGACACACGATTCCGCCTTCCATCGACACTCGGTTTTTTAGAGTTCTCTCTGCTTGAGATACTGAAGTCCTATTTTGAACGAGGATCTTTTGAAATTAATTTCCGCCAAAAAGCTCAAAACAATTTTGAACTGAACAACTCTTCTATCAAGTATGTTATTGATGAAGAGGCGGCCAGATCCATTATCGAAGGCTCAGAAAAACTCCATTTAAAGTTCGGAACTCCCAAGCTTCCATCGTTAGAGATGCTTTTCCAATCAGGGCGTGTTTTCATTCCAACCGAAAATCCTGAAAGCCTGCCGGAACTCACCGAGGGGGTCAAAAAGGCCTTTCAAACGGTCTTAAAACAGGTGAAAGAGATGCGAGAAAATGAAGGGGCAAAGCTTAAAACCATCTTGACCCAAGGCCTCTCCGAACTAACTCATGGCGTCGACCAGTTGGCTAAATTGGCCCCCAAACAACCGGAAACGATCAAAGAGAAATTGGAAACTAGACTGGCTCAATGGAAACTGTCCACTCCTGGAGATCCCAACCGCATGGAATGGGAAATTGCGATGGCGGCCGATAAAGCTGATATCACTGAGGAAATTGACCGGCTTAAAACCCATGCCGACTCCTTTTTATCTATTTTGAACCAAACTGGGCCGGTCGGAAGAAAATTAGATTTTTTAACTCAAGAACTGCATCGAGAGGTTAACACCACAGCGGCAAAGTCGGCAGACATTGAAATAACGCAACTCGCCGTATCTTTAAAAACCCAGATCGAAAAGCTAAGGGAACAGGTACAAAATGTCGAATAACTATAAAGGGATATCAACCTCGGATTCACACTCAGAACGCATGCTCAATATTGGGCATGGAAGTTTTGTTAAATTGGATCGGATTCTTGGAATATTTGAAGCGGGCTCTTTACCGATGAGAAGGTGGAGAGATAAAGCGCTGGAAGAAAATCGACTTGTAGATGCGACTAAAGGCAGAAAACTCAAGTCGCTCATTTTAACCGATTCCAACCATGTGATTCTCTCGAGTGTCGTTCCCCAAACTCTTAACGAGCGCTTGTGTGAGAGACGTTCTCCCGCGGGGGCTTCGTTGAGCCCCAAGGAGGAAAGGCTGTTTGTCTCCTAAACGAACTCAACACACTCCCCTACCCCGTTTAGTGGTAATCTCCGCGCCCAGTGGAGCCGGAAAAACAACTTTGTCTTCGATGTTACTCAACGAGTTCCCTCAACTGAAACGCTCAGTCTCGACTACGACTCGAGCAAAAAGACCCAATGAAATCGAAGGAACCCACTACAATTTTGTGGATGAACAAAGTTTCCAAGATAAAATAACTAGAAATGATTTTGCCGAGTGGGCTTTAGTCCATGGCAAAAGATACGGAACCACCCGAGCGACTATTGAAGCCCTATTAAATGAAAATAAAAACCCTGTTTTTGATATCGATGTTCAAGGGGCAATGAACTTAAAAGCCCTCTACGGCGACCGAGTTCTTCTTATTTTCATACATCCCCCATCGATGGAGGCTCTTAAAGAAAGACTCGTTCAGAGAAAAGGCGATTCAGCGGAGTCGATTGAAAACCGCCTCAATAATGCCTATAGTGAAATTAAATGGAGTCAAAAATACGATTACCAGATAACCAACGACAATCTGGAGAGAGCGTTCCAAGAACTGAAAGAGATAATACAGCACGAGTGCCTGGAGAAATGGTCATGAGCACTCCTCCTACGATTCCATTAGTCCAAAATAAACCTCGAGGGCTTGAAGACCTCATTGCCTGTGTAAAACAATACAACCCACAAGCAGATACCAGCCTCATCGAAAAGGCTTACCATTTTTCAGAAGAGGTCCACAAAGGTCAAAAGCGAAGCAGTGGCGAAAGCTATTTTCATCACCCTATTGAAGTGGCTTTTATTATTGCTGAGCTTCAACTCGACATGGTGACTGTGGCAACTGCCCTACTCCACGACACTGTCGAAGACACCGTTGCTACACTCCCTCAAATTGAAGAAGAATTTGGTCCAGAAATCGCTGCTCTCGTCGATGGAGTCACAAAAATCAGTCAAATCTCTTTTCAAACTAGCGAAGAAAAACAGGCGGAAAATTTCCGTAAAATGGTTTTTGCAATGGCCAAAGATCTCCGAGTGATTTTAGTCAAACTGGCCGACCGCACACACAACATGCGCACACTGCAACCTTTAAGGCCGGATAAACAGGCCAGAATCGCACAAGAGACTTTAGACATTTATGCCCCTCTGGCGAATCGCTTAGGCCTTTCCGCCATGAAACGAGAGCTTGAAGATCTTTCACTTCGTTACACAAAACCAGAAATTTACTACAAGCTTGTAGCTCAAGTTGCCAAAAAAATTAAAGAACGAGATCAGTATACTCAGGATGTCTCAGCTATGATCGAAGGCGCCCTTCAAGAACACGGGTACCACAACGCTCAAGTCTCAGGTCGTCCTAAACATTTTTACAGTATCCATAAAAAAATGGAGAAAAGTAACTTAGCTTTCGAGCAGGTCTACGATCTGACCGGATTTAGAATTGTCTTAGAAACTGTAGAGCAATGTTACGGGGTTTTGGGACTGATTCACTCTCTCTGGACGCCTGTCCCCGGTCGATTTAAAGATTATATCGCAATTCCTAAAGCCAACTTTTATCAATCACTCCACACAACTGTGGTCGGTCCTGGTGGAGAGAAGATCGAAATTCAGATCCGAACTCAAGAGATGCACGATACTGCAGAGCGCGGAATTGCTGCCCACTGGGCCTACAAAGAGGGAAAAAACATTTCTCAGGAGTCGTCCAAGTTCAGTTGGCTCAACCGTCTTGTGGAATGGAATAAAGACCTTCAAGATCCCAATGAGTTTTTAGAAACGGTCAAATTAGACCTCTTTTCAGAAGATGTTTACATTTTCACTCCCAAAGGGAAAGTGATTGAATTTCCTCAAGGGGCAACCCCGCTGGATTTTGCCTACTCGATTCATACCGATCTGGGACATCATTGTATTGGAGCCAAAGTTAATGGCCGTATGGTGCCTTTAAAGTACAAATTAAAAAGTGGCGACACGGTCGAGGTCTTAACCTCTCCCAATCAGACCCCTAATAAAGACTGGTTGAAACTGGTCAAAACCTCGCGAGCAAAAAGTAAAATTCGTCAGTTCATCAAAGTCCAAGAACACGAAAGCTCCAAAGTCATGGGAGAGATGATCCTAGAAAAAGAGCTCAAAAAAGAGGATCTCAAATTCAAAACTATTCTTAAAGAGGGGCTACTCGATCCAGTGGCTCAAGCCTTTTCTCTTCGCCATGTAGACGATCTTCTAAGTGCCATTGGTTACGGTAAACTTTCTGCAAAGAAAGTTATTTCCAAGCTACCCTTGCCCAAAGAAGAAAAAGACGCTTCTGAAACTAAAGAGACCAAAGAGGTGAAACGTCCACTTCAAAAAATTGTTGAAGAGGCCTCTAGGAAAAGCACTTCACGCCAAGTGGTTAAAGTTAAAGGAATTGAAGGGCTATTAGTTCACTTTGCAAGATGTTGCAATCCCGTACCGGGAGACTCGGTAGTAGGATTTATCACTCGAGGTCGAGGGATCAGTGTTCATACCCGAAAATGCCCAAAAATTTTTGATTCGGACCCTCACCGCTTAATCGATATCGAATGGGATATGACCTCACCCTCGGAGAGATCGGTTAAGATCCGCGTGATCTGCGAAGACAGGCCTGGTCTTCTCGCAGACATGTCGGGGGTGATTAAAGATCAAGAAGCCAATATTACCCGAGCCCAAATCGGAACGACTAAAGACAAAAAAGCCGTGTGCCTATTTTCTATCTCAATTAAAAACTTAAGCCACTTATCTAAGATCATCTCGACTCTCGAAGGAGTTCCTGGAGTCTTGAGTGCGGAGAGAGTTCAAAAGAAAGAAAGATAAACTGATTACTCTCGAAATTTCTTCTTCCCTTTTCCCACCGGAACTAAAGCCACTGTAGGGGGATTTTGTTTCTTCTTAGCTACGGAGCGAGATTGCACGACTTGAGCTAAACTTCCCGGAACTGATAATAGTCCTGTATTAACAAGATTTCTGTTTTCGTTACCGGGCAACGCTTTTGCCCCATCTAAAATCCATTCTTTCACCTGTTTGTAATCAAAAGGTCCCTTGCCGCGAGTTTGGCTGGCTAGAAGAGCTGCTAATCCAGTCACAAAAGCTGTCGCTTGAGAGGTACCGGACATCCCTCCAAATTTTCCACCAGGAATGGTGCTAATGATCCCCAACCCTGGAGCTGCTATATGAACGGGGGTTCCAAAATTACTTGAGGAAAGAAGTTGATTCTTCTGATTGACTGAAGCGACTCCGATAATATTGTCTAGAGGGTAACTCGCTGGATAATAAGGGCTCACAGCGTTGTTGTGTCCGTCATTTCCTGCGGCTGCGACGAACAGAACTCCTTTTCTATTAGCTTCTTCAATAGCAGCTCGCTCAGCGGCTGCAGGGTCAGCCCCTCCACCACTGTAGTTGATGATATGGGCGCCCATTCGAACTGCGTATTGAATCGCTTTTACCGTATTTTGGAGATTGTTCATTCCGTTGCTGCCGGAATCGTAATATTTCAAAGGCATGATAGAGACTTGAGGACAAATTCCAGAAATTCCAACACCATTTGAACTTTCTGCAGCGATAATTCCAGAGATATGGGTTCCATGGCCGTGAGTATCGTAAGGCAAAGGTTGGTCGTTAACGAAATCCCAGCCAGATACGTCATCAATCAGACCATCGCCGTCATCATCTATTCCATTACAACTTTTATCGCGACAAGCGGTGGACTTAGGGTCCGAGGGCATCCAAGGGCCCGTCTCACCTTTATTAATCCAGATATTGTTTTTCAACTCAGGGTGAGTGTAATCGATTCCAGTATCCACAACTGCGACCACAACCTGATTCGAACATTGCGCTACTTGAGAATGAACGGGTTGAACTAGTGGAGTAAAAGAATCGAAAAAACCGATATCGCTAAGACCCCAATGTTGATTTAAAAGAGGATCGACTTGGTTATTAAAATCTTCAGATCGAGTGGATTTGCCTTGAATCTTATCTACAATCTCTTTGGGAAATCCTGGAAAGTTGTATGGGTTTGAACTTCTAGAAATACCGTTTCCAAGCTCTTTGGCTTCGATCCTAGTAAACGGGCTCAAAAATAACGCGAGTCCAGAAAACGCTAATAACTTCCAATTTGCTAGCTTAGGGCGGCTCAACCACTACCTCCACATTGCACTAGGCCTCAATGAAGACGCTTAGTCTACGGCTACGAACACGCCAGGAATTACCCTGGGTAAGAAGAGAGAGAGCAACCGCTGTGCCACTAAAGTATAAGCTTTAAGTCATTGAAATCGATATTAGGTTTTATCTATTCGGTTTGGGAATGCTGGTAATAAAACAGACACACTCAAACAAATTCTGTCACTGTCACTCTTTAAAAAGAATACTTCAGGTCTTATACAAGACTCTGTCTCGTTATCCTTTTTGTGCAAGTAGTTGATTGCTCGAAGCGATATAGCGGGTATTGAGATAACCACAAAAACTGCATGATTTTGAGACCGGAGTACCGCATGTTCTTTGTAGCCGAAGGCTGTTTTTTTGGTGGGGAATGCTCCCCTGCTATTGTTGACAGTTTTTATGCCCTTCGAGATTTGCCCAGGTTTTACCGATTCAAGTTTTTACCAAAAAATCGCGCACAACCCACGACAAGAGCTATGGCGATACCTTTGCTTCGAAATAACTCGACTTTAAAAATCCGTGAAGCACCCTCTGGAACTGGCCTCTAAAAACCCATGATACAACTCTTTTCATGAAAAGAATGAAACAGGCCGAACACGTGATTTTAAGAGCGAGATACTCTGTTTTAAGACTTAAAAAGAATAAATCTCTTATCTCTGGGCTTCTTTTTGAAGGGGCAGAAAAGTTTCAAGTTAAAGTCTACAACAACTCTCTCAATAGCAATCACATTCACCTTCTATTGAAAGCCCCATCTCAAA
>Ga0136644_10000941_pt1 | contig 23252 bp, 25 predicted proteins | sample C_130820_EF_Meta_FD_94780 | JGI IMG/M metagenome (GOLD analysis project Ga0136644, IMG submission 94780) | Freshwater microbial communities from Lake Croche, Canada to study carbon cycling - C_130820_EF_MetaG (v2) (version 2) | ecosystem: Environmental > Aquatic > Freshwater > Lake | place...
ATAAAATCCCATTGAATATTAGGCTCTACATCAATGTATTTAATTTTTCCTGTGGCATTTACTTGCCTTAATGGTGGAGTAAGAATAGAACCCCCTACAGCACCAATATTAGGAACTTGTGTAGCATAGGTATACAGTTGATTTAAAACTGTTGGCTCTGGCACACAATCATCATCAACTCGCCAAACCCAGTCATAATCCATCAAATTTGCTTTTTGATGAATATAGTGCTGCCCTTTTTTTTCAGCAAACTGAACTTCCCATGTTATGCCTTTTATAGTCATTTGTTCAAATAAATTTTGATAAATAAACTCATTTCGCATATCTTGGGGTTCATCATTGTCATCAAAAATTATTACCTTATCTGGTAATTTTGTTTGATTAATGACCGCCTGTAGCACTAATGGCAGAGTTGTATAATAACGACCTCTAGTGGCTATCGAGCAAAGAACACTATTCACGATCCCACCTACAAATCATTAGATTAAGATGGTTTTGGTCATTTAAAGGGTCTGGGGTATCTTTAATTTCACCAGCTTCATTGATGTAATTAAATTTAAAACCTTCAAAATGACTTTCATTTAATCCATGAATTTTATGATGATGCCCCCAGAATCCTACAGGTTCATTCATTGGGACTGTGATTAAAAGCCTTTTGCAATGTTGTTTTAGCTTTTCTACTACCTCTAAACCATTATCTAAATGCTCAATAACTTCAAAAGCGACAATAGTGTCATATTGATCTAGTTTGTATTTATTGATGTCAGCATTGACGAATTTTGCATTAGGCAGCCATTTTTGTTCTTCGGCTACTTCTACAATAATAGGGTCATAATCCAGCCCTGTGTAGTCTATGTCTTTAGGAAAAAACTGTATGCCATAGCCACTAGAACATCCTAACTCAAATACTTTTTTTCCTAATAGGTTTTGATTAGCCCATTGGTATCTGGTTACTTCTCTTGGAAATACTGGATCACCCTGAAGGAATACTGCTCTTTCATAATAATTTCCTAACCGCCAATGATACCAATCAAAATTATATTTTTTAGCTAACTTAAGAGAATTTCTTAAGAAAATGTGTTCCCAGTTTTGAACCAATTCTGTGTCATGGACTGTTCCCTCGCCCTTATGATATATCGGGAAACCGCCAGTATATTGAGAACCATCCCACAACTTCTCAAATACTTCTAGGACTTTAAATCCAGCTTTTTCAGCTTCTATACAAAACTCAGTATCTTCACCACCGCCAACACCATATTCTTCATTGAGCAAACCAATACTATCAAAGACTTTTTTGTGAATCATTACACAAAAGAAAACAGCAAAAAAATGATTTGCTGGTTCTGAATGACCTTTGATGATGCAAGAAATTCCACAATCAGGATTAGAAAATGGTTTGTCTAATATTTCTAACCATTGATTTTTACTTTGTTCTAACAAAACTGTGTCATTATTTAACAAAATAATTTTTTTTGTTGTGCAAGATTTAATGCCTTCATTAATGGCTTTTGAATAACCTAATGGAAAATCATTCCAAACAACCTTACAGTTTGGTATAGCTGTTTGCAAATAAAGCAAATAAGCATCAGTATTATCTGTACATCCATTAGCAGAAATGACCAACTCTACATTGGTCATTTCAGTAAATTTGATTATAGAATCAATACAGGGTTTTAGATATTTTTCGCAATGATTATAGGTTGGTATTACTATGCTGTATTTTGGGGATTGCATCACTAATCCTTGTAAAGTTAATTAAATTTTACTGCCATTGTGCCACAGGCTCAATTGGGAAATCAGGGTTTACTTGTGGTTGCAATACTAATCCTCGCAAAATTCCACGATAATAAACAAAGTCAGCTTGATTTTTTAAACCAACATCAGGTAATACTGACCAATCAGTAGCAGATAACAATGCTTTAGCTTTTTGTTTACAAGCATTTTTTGCTTGAATATTAGGCAATTCTGGAATAATTGCATTTATTTGATCTTCAGTAGGTTGCGAAATTGAAGTATCTAACCATTGAATATCTGAATAATTTTCACCAAATACAGTATATTTTGCACTTGGAGCAATTATTTGAAGTGCTAAAACAATATTATTCATTAATTTGCTACCTCTGTAATTGTCAGCAAAATATTATAAGCATTAAAAGGTGCATTAGAATCAGTAGTTCCACCCATTAAATCAAATTGTCTAGTTGCTGTGGAAGTATTTGAACGAATAGAAGTCATTACACCTGTTTGTGCAGTAGATTGAGTATAACTTGTTGCATATTGATAACACCAAATATATCCAGCATTACTAAATGCTGTTGGTGTTCCACCTAAAACTTCTCCAATTTGATAATAAGCATAAGTGGATGCTGCATATCCATTAGTAGGAGTTTGATAAGCATAAAAAGTAACTATAAAATAAAGTGTTGAATTTGTGCTTACAGGAGTATAACTAAAATAAGTGCCATTCATATTAGTTGGACCACCAGAAGTTGTAGAGCTTCCATTATCAGCAAACTGTTGAACTTTTAACACTCCACCAGTTTGAGCAACCATTGGTCTACCACTAGCATTTAATATAGAACCGCTTGCAATAGTTGGAGTAGTTAATGATGGGCTTGTGCTTAAAACATTAGAACCTGATCCTGTAGATGTTGTAACACCAGTACCGCCTTGAAGAACAGGCAAAGCATTTTGTAATGATAATGCTCCATTTAAAATGGTTGTTGATGTACCAGTAGTAGAACCAATCGCAATGTTAGTATTAGAACCAGCTAATCCACCAGTACCAATATTAATAGTTTTTTGTGTTGTACCAGTAATATTGGTTGATGCAACAGTTTGTGATTGGCTAATATTGTATGTACCAGCACCGCCTGTACCTGTTCCTAAGGTAGTAATATAAGTATTAGGTAGTACATTAGTACCAGTTAGTTGCATACCAACTACAAATGTACCAGTTACTGTACCGCCAACAGTTAATACTGTGGTTGTAATACTAGATGCTGTTCCTGAAGCAGTTGTTGAAGATGCTGTTGCTCCATTGGCAATATCAATATATTGTGAACCAGTAGAACGACCTAAAACAATTGCACCAGTTTGAGTAGTGCCACCAATCGTTAAAGCACCTGTTGTACAATTTGTACTAATACTTCCATTACTGGTTGTGCTACCTGTAATAGCAAATGCCCCAACTATGGTTGGTGCGCTATTTAAAACTACCGAACCAGTACCAGTAATTGCGCCAAAGTTACTAAAACCAAATTCCCAATCAGCAGCAGTTGTAAGTGCTGTACCAATACAGGTTAATATTGCTGAAGTATTAGCTTGAACAGTACAAACAGTATTTAAACCTGAAGATTGAACTGTCAAAATTCCAGTACTATTATTTACTATTTCATATCGCCAACCTGTTGCTAGAGTACTTGTAACAGGTAAAACAATAGTCTGCGTCAATGTTCCTGTAAATACTTGATAATTTGTACTTGCATTTGTTAAAGTGGTTGTACCAGCCGCAGTTGCAGTAGTGGTATATCCATTAATAACAGAGTTAATTGCAGGTGCAGTAGTTACCCCAGTTCCACCATTAGCTACTGAAACAGGCAAAGCTATAGCTGAACCGCTATAACCAGAAATACCCGAATAACCGCTATAACCAGAAATACCAGATTGTCCAGCAATATCAAAAGTCCATGAAGCAAAAGTTCCAGAACCACTTATTAAATCCACATTAACTGTTAATGTAGTTGTTGTATAGGCAGTAATTTGCCCTTCCATAAAGTTAGGAGAGTTATTGATGCGAACTCTCATTCCAACTACATAAGCATTAGTGCCTTGTGACTGATTGACTGTAAATGCTTTTGAACCTGTACCTATGGTAAATGAAGTGGTAGATGTTAAGTTTGCATATCCTAAACCACTATATCCGCTAATTCCAGAATATCCTGAAATGCCACTATATCCGCTAATTCCAGAATATCCTGAAATTCCGCTATAGCCAGAAATTCCTGAATATCCACTATAACCTGAGATTCCTGAATACCCAGATATTCCAGAATATCCGCTAAACCCAGATATACCACTATAGCCAGAGATTCCACTAAATCCACTATAGCCTGAAACACCACTTCCTGAATAACCCGAAATACCGCTATATCCTGAAACTCCTGAACCTGAATAACCTGATCTTCCTGAATAACCCGAAAGTCCAGAATATCCAGATAATCCTGAATAACCAGATTGTGTATAAAAAACTTGGTTAGCAGATACAATAACACTAGGAGTAACTGGCACTGTTGGATTACTTTGTGTTCCAACAGTAAAAATAGAAATTCCAGTTGTGCTTACTGCCCAAAATAACTGTACATAATCACCAGCATTAAGTTTTAAAGTATATGGAGTAACAGCAATTAAATAACCATTAGTGCCACCTTGTGATCTAGGTATATTAAAAATACTGTTTGAATTTGCTACATCAACACCATTTACTCTGATCCAAATATCGACATTATCATTACCTGATCCAGTTGCAGTATTTTGGAATTGAACCGAATACTGAATATTGTAGACACCAGCATTTGCAAAAGTAATTTGATTGCCAGAATTTATACTTACACCAGTACTATTAGGATCAGTATTGCCAATATTAATGACATACGAAGAAGTAGTGCTTGATGCAGTTTGATTGGTAAGGTCGTAAAAAGAACCCCAATTACCAATAATTCCACCAGCACCTACAGCACCAGAGTATCCTGAAAATCCACTAATACCAGAATAACCGCTTATGCCTGAATAACCTGAATAACCTGAAATTCCGCTACCAGAATATCCAGAGATACCTGAATAGCCAGAAATACCGCTACCAGAGTAACCGCTTAATCCTGAATATCCTGATAAACCTGAATATCCGCTTATTCCGCTATATCCTGATAAACCACTATAACCAGATATGCCTGATCCTGAGTAGCCAGAAAAACCGCTTAAACCTGAACCTGAATATCCGCTTTTTCCAGAATAGCCTGAAATACCTGAATAACCAGAAATTCCTGAATAGCCACTTATGCCAGAAAAGCCACTATAACCAGACAACCCAGAATAGCCACTAAATCCACTGTAGCCTGATATTCCTGAGTACCCTGAAATTCCGCTATAGCCAGAAATTCCTGAACCTGAATAACCTGATATACCAGAACCAGAGTAGCCTGATATTCCTGAATAACCAGATAAACCATTTATTCCACTATAGCCCGATATTCCTGAATAACCAGATATACCTGAATATCCTGAATATCCGCTAATACCGCTAAATCCTGAATATCCTGAGTAACCAGACAACCCAAAACCACTATAGCCTGAAAAACCAGAATAACCTGAAAAACCGCTACCACTATAGCCAGATATACCGCTATATCCCGAAATACCACTCCAACCAGAATATCCTGAAATTCCGCTATATCCTGAATAACCAGATATACCTGAATATCCTGAAACTCCTGATCCAGAGTAACCCGAAAAACCACTATAGCCTGAAAAACCAGAATAACCTGAAATTCCTTGACCAGTTAAAATTGTAAAATTAATTGGTGTGTGATCTATATATCCAACTTCAGGAACGATTGCTACCCATCCAGTATTGATATTTACATTGCCATTTAAAATAAATGTAAATGCACCCGGAACTTCTGACCATACATTCATGTCAGCAGACCTAGACCAAGTACCAATACTAGCTACATAAATACCATTAAAATTAGCATTATCTTGATTTTTAACTAAAACACGATCTAAATTTACAGTTTGGTATCCATCAATTATTGGAAAACCTGAAAGAGTGATATTTCCATCATCAGGAGTTGTTGCACATTGACATTCTGGTTTAGGAGTAAATCCAATAATTAAATTATCAACATAATTTTTATTAACTAAATCAGTAGGATTTACAGGAGCAGTATCAACTTGTCCTGTAGTGCTACGCATATTATTAAAATATGCAGAAAGTTGTCCTGTTAATAATTGTGGAAACTGAACAAAAGAATTAGCAGATCCAGCAGTATCTAAATTAACTACAAAATCCCCAATTTTCCAAGCTTGAGGAATGGTATCCTCTTGACCACGAACAACAGTTAAAACATCACCAACACGAATTGTTACCAAAACAATTTCATTTATTAATGAATTTGTTGCATTAACTAAAGTTATTTTAAATCCTTCTCCAGCTTGAGGATTAGGAAAGTATTGTCCTGTACCACTAGCTACATAGATAGTGGTATCAGTAGGCGATACTGGTAATGCAAGCGTTGTTTGTGCTTGGTTAGCAAACAATAATATTGTCATGTTAAACCTTTATACAATACTATTAAAGAATACTGTAAGTATCGGATGCTGCACCAGTAAATTTAACAGTTGTTACAGGAAAATTTAATACATAATAAATTTGACCTGTAGCAGTACCAGTAGGAGTTACTGCTGTAAGAAAAGTTGCGCCATTATCTAAGGATAATTGAATGGCTCTACCAACAGCAGAAGAATTTAATACCAAAGTAGTTGGAGTAACTACTGCTGTAACTGGAATTGCTACAGTAGCGGTTGTTCCAGTAAGAGTGCCTGAGATTGGACTACCATAGTTGTATGACATATTAATTCCTTATTTTTTAGGGTATTTTGTTTTTACTGCTAAACAAGCTGCAATATAGGCTTCTTGCTGTGCTGTATCGCCTTTAACAATTCCATCTAAATAATCCTTAAAATCAGGATATTCCGAAGCTCTTTTTTGAGCATAAGTTAATTTATTAAAATTATTTTTAATTTTATTTTGTCTAATTTCTTCTGCTTCTTCATTAGAAATAGATGTCATTGTGTCTTGAATTAAAAAATCTTGCGATCCATCTTCTTCAAAAGCATGAATCATTCCTTGTAAGTCTTTAAAATGTTTCATTTGTATTCCTTAATATCTTAATTCAGACCAACAACTCAAAGATACATATCCACCTTGATCTAACCAAATATAATTACTGTAAGCAGGAACAATAAAAGTAAAGGTTGAATTTGTTCCACCACCAATGCCTGTAACTATTATTAAAACACTATTAACATAAATATAAGCATAGTTATCTATTCCAACATATCCATCGCCAGTAATACACACTAATATTGGTTTATTTGTTGAATTGTAATAATAAGTATTAAATGCACGACTACCAGTTAAATTTTGCCAAGTTTGACCAGACCCACCTATACCTGCTTCCATAGCAAAATTGGTAGTTGCAATTTGGTTAGTATTTGTTCCTACTGCTGCTGTTGGTGCTGTTGGCACTCCAGTTAATCCGGGACTATAAATTGGAGCATAATTTTGCAAACTGTTATATACATAACCAAGTGTTGCAAGTTGAGTAGTTGGCGAAGGTGCAGTTGGTGAAGGTGGGCTATAAGTAGGTGCTTGTGGAACACCTGTAAAAGTAGGACTAGCTTTAGGTGCATAAAGGCTTAAATCTATTAATCCATCAGTAATAACCCAAGCACCAAAAGTAGAGCTATAAGATAGAGTAATTGGATAGCCAGCACTAGGAATCAATCCAGCAGTTAAAGGAGTTGCATTACTTGTAACAATAGGAATAGCACCAGTAGAAGTGCTTCCTAAAGTTAAATTAAGTGTTGTAGCACCTGTATTTGCATAAGAAGATATAACTACTATAGACATTCCATTAGGAATGGAAGTTAAATTTGATGGAATAGTAGCTGTTAAGGCATTAGCTGATCCAGTAGCAACCGCAGTAAGATAATAGCCATTTTGTAATTGATCAGATTGAACCAAATCAGTCATTACTGCGGCAGTATCAAAGTGACCTACAACATCATTTGTAAGAAAAGGCTTTCCTGTTGTGCCTTCTTGAGCACGAACAACAGTTAAAGAATCTCCTGATCTAGCAGTACAGTTGCAAATTTCAAAAATATTTGGATCTGTAGCATTAACTAAAGTAACCTTAAACTGTTGTCCAGAAGTAGGATTTGGGAATAAAGCACCTTTACCTGTTGCTACTGTAATGGTAGTTTGAGTGCTAGTAATAGCTCCTGCTAGGGTAGTTTTTGCATTATTAGAGAATATCTGAATTGTCATAAAAATTCCCTAGTAAGTAATAGTGAAATTGTATTGGAATGGTACATATAAAACACCTTCTTGTATAGCGGCTTCAAAAATGGGTGAAATAGGCAAATCTGGTATATCAATGGTGAAATTATTTTTTGATGGATTGGTAACACTTATTTCATAAGTATTTTCAATTTGTAATGGATCGCCATTTATGCCATATAAAAATCTTTTAACCCGTCTTTTTAACCATTGATTATTAAATTGAAACCCATCACCTTTATAAAAATTCCAAGTCAACATCCTTTTATAAAAATCATCTGTGACTGTATAAAAAGTGGTTGGTTGTGAAGTAATATTTCTGCTATAAGCTTCCACATCATAAGGAATAGTGTCATACACTCCCAAATTGGAAGCAGTATATCCAGCAGCTAAACTTGGTCTTGGAAAACCATAAATACCCTGACCCACCCAATCCAATAAAAGACCAGAAATATTGCTATTGATATAAACAGGTAAATTTAAATTATTTAATCTATCTAAATTAGACTGTGAAAAACTGTTATAAGAATCAAAAAATGGCGTTAGATACTGAGTAGTATCATCATAGCTATATTGTTGATATAGATAACTAGGTAGATTTTTAGTAATCATATTAACCTTGAGTTATAGATACCAAAGCATTAGAAGTTGAAAAATAGCTTTCTGGATCACCATAAATTAATAAAGTTCCTGCTACTGGTGCAGTTGATATTCCATTAATAGTTACACTTAAATCAATTTTAGAAATTAAATTAACAGGCAAAATTGATGCTATTGAAGCTTGAAAAATTTCTTTAAGTTGAAAGGTATTAATTGGTTGTCCAACGGAAATTGTATTTATATAGGAAACAACATTTGGCGTTGCCAATTGAGAAACTGCTGCTGGCGATACCAAATTAGTTGAAACAGTATTCCAAACAATGCTCACAGCTACAGTTTGAACTGGTGGATTTACAAAAGTAATGGAATAAGTGTCTGGGTAATCGTTTATTGAAACTGTTACATTTCTTAAATTTGGCGAACAAATACCACTTCCAACATAGGTTGCATAAGCACTTGTATTTACTCCAACACTAAAGGTAGTTGGTGTTAAAACTGTAATTGTGTATGTTCCATTCCAAACAGAAGGGTTAGAGCCACTAATAGTAACAACTTGTCCTGTACTATATCCATGATTTAAATTGGTTGTAACCACGCCCGGATTGGCTTTGGTAAAAGTGGCTACTTGTAAAACTGAACCAGTTAATACTGAAATATCTGGAATACTTCTAAAAATAGCATCTGCTACTTCATACGGATCACCGCCACCACAAATTACTTCCCATGAATTTGTAGCAATATTTCTAATAGAAACAAGATTTGCTTGAACTCCACTTACTTTTTCAAGAGTAGTTTTTACAAAAGTAGGAGTTCCTTGACAAGTAGCTAATCCAGCTTGAATAACTTGTGCTTGATAAGACTGTAAAGTTTGTGCAGAAGCACCGGGAACTCCAGCAGTTAAATTGGTGCAAGTAAGGGTAAACCCTGTAGGAACGGAACTAATGATTTGGGTAACTGTTCCAACTGGAATTGCCCAAGATCCTTGAGTACTTGCTAAACAATACAAAGCAGAACTTTGACCAGAAGCATTAATAATTCCACCATCTTGAACTACATATTGATGAGTACCATCACTAACTGTAAATCCTACTGGAATAACAAATCCTGCAAGCCCTGTAAAAGTAACATACACAGAAGTATTAGATCCAATTCCTTGTGAAACGCCATAGACTTTACCAAGTTGGGAAAGAATAAAAGCGTTAGCAGAATAAGGGCTAATAGAGTTAATTAAGTCTACATAAGCTTGATCTTGAATTATTAAAGCACCAGCAGCGGTTGAAGCCATATCCTCAACTAAAGAACCCGGTAAATTTGCAGTTAAACCGGGAGATAAAGCTGTAGCCGCAGCTAATTCCTCATTTAACAGTTCTTGTGGAGTTGCTGGTATTGCTCCAGCAGAGGTTATTGTTGCCATAATTTATCCTATGTAGCCACGCTGGTTTGTATATTTGTACCGTTTTGAAATACTGCACTAATTCTATAAGTAGGTGTAAGAACACCTGCATCCCTTAATACACTTAAACTTGCAAAATAAGGCGCATATTGTTGTTGAGTTCTATTAATTGCCGCATTAGGAGCTACTTGTGTCATTATAGAAGTATGAGCTGGAATACCATAATTAGAATAAAAAGGACTTTCTCCTTCATTTAATCTAAGAGTTTGAGCCAAAGTTGCTAACCATAAATAAGAAGTTTCGGTAATTTTTACCCAAGATCCACTTTCGTTTTTTCCATAAGTTCTCATGTTGGCGTTCCTGTAGTTCCAGTACCAGTTTGTACACCACCATGAGTATGAGTACTTCCAACAGCTTTACCATTATTGGTAAGAGTTCCAGTATTTTGAAAATTACCAGTTTGATTAATGTTTCCAGTAATATTCATAGTTCCACCAGTTCCACCGCTAATTGCAAATCCATTAGTACCTGTAATAAGTCCATTTACAGTCAAATTACCATTCATAGTCGTATTTCCATTGTTTACGATTAGATTTCCACCATTAAGGTTAATTGTAATTCCTGATGAGTTCAAAACCAATGTACAGTCTTGATTTATTGTAGTTATTTCTACGCCTTGTGGTCCGTATAAAAACAAATATTGACCATTAACGGTAAACCAGTTTTTATTAGAAATAGGCAAAAAAACAAGCCCACCAAGGTTGCTTGGTTGACCTAATGGGGCTAACCCCTGTCCTAGCCCTGTAATGCCCCCTAGCCTTGTATTTGCCGCCATACAAATGCCTTGATCGCCCGGTTGAATAGGTAGCCTTGTATATTGGCTTTCAGCAATAGGAACGGTAATTTGAGGTATGGTTAAATCGCCTGTTTCTATTTCAAATTTAACTGTAACAATAGAACCAGTAACAGATACAACTGTGCAGGGTAAAATTTGTCCAGTAGTCTGTAAATGATCTTCAATTTTCTTTTGAGTAAAATTATTAAGACCAATTGCTATTGGGGTTTTTTGAGCTTGGGTCATGGTGTTATATAAGCATTAATAATAGTTACCCAGCTATCCCCGTCTGGCTGGCGACTGTTTCCTACATGACGGACTGAATCCACAGTAAAGTTACCTTTAAAGCCATAGGTATATCTGTATTGAGAATAATTGTTTTGTATATTTAATACGGGTATACCCTTAGGAACAGTAATATATTGTCCTACTTCAATATCGTGTCGCATAACTACTTTTACTTGAATCATGTTTACCTTAATCCAAGTAATATTGCCAATAATGTCTGTAGAAGCTAATTGAGTAGTTTTGGTTGGCGTATAGGTATTGTCATACAACAAAAATCCTGTAGAAGTACTGGCAATACAAGCTCCTGAATAATCAGGATCAGGAAGCACTTGTTTGCTTAAAACATTTATTGCTTCACCAAAAGAAAGCAGATTTTTATAATTAAACCCCCACATATCTTCTGTATAAATTAAATTATCACTAAATTTACCGTTAATAGGGATTCCTGTATAACCAATAGATAAAGTTTGACGAACTGCTGATTCTAGAGTTTGATCCTTTTCCCAAAAAAAAGGAAGATTAAGATTTACATTAGGATCATAAGTTGCTGGAATAACAACTAAATCTAGGCTAACTTCTGTGCCTTGCCAGTTGCCAAAACATTGAAAAATAGTGCCATCAATAATTAATCCAGCTTGTTTTGGATTAGCGTAGGGTAAACCCTTAGACATTCCTACTTCAATTTGTATTTTTGCAAAATTAAAATTTGAAGCTTGATTAATATAAGTAAACGGAACGCCTTTAAGCCTAATAAATCCATTTTGGGCTGGCTGATGATACCAAGTTTGAAATATATCAATTTCTATCAATAAAGCAGAGCCATTATTGGTTTTTGCTTGAGTTAGAGTACCAAAAGTAATTGGAGCAAAGCTAACTGCGCTTTGCTTTGTTGGACTGATAGTGACAGCATAATATCTCATGGAGTTATTTCAAAATTACTGCTACTTACTCTATAAATCATTTTGGATGTTGTGAAATAACCAAATAACATATCAATATCATAATCATCTGGACTACCAATAATTGGTCTAGTTAAAAGCAAATTTCTTGCCGAATCATATATATTGAAATAATAGCGTGGCGAATAGTTGTTATAAACACAAACAACAACACAAGCCTTATTGTCTAAAGTGCAATTAAATTGAAAATTAGCAGTAGGGCTAGGATTAAAATTGATAATTGTTGTCATCCCACAATACTTTCATTAGGCAATAAACTGTCATAAACAGGAACTTCTGTAGAAGTTGGCTGACCCCAAGGAGAATTTACATCTAAAGAAGCTGGTAAACCACCATCAAATTTAGACATTAAATTGCTTAAAAGTTGTTCTGCTCCAGAAACAGTTATCAATGGCTGTTTAAAATCCCATTGAAATAGATATTGAACTTGTTTGTCTGTAGGCGGAGTTACATCTCTAATATTGGTTAATAAACAATTAAAATAAGTAAAGGCAGGAGTAATTACTGTAAAAGTCCCACCAGAAAGAATATGGCTTTCTACTGCTATTTTTAAAGCTGTCAAAATTGCTTGTTTGTAAATATATCCACCATGAGCTTGTGCAGGGCAAATCATCAACATAGAAATCTCTAATGGTTGTTGCACTACAGCATTTGCCGCTACTTGAAGGCTTGCAAACGGATATTCTGCAATTTGCCAGTTTGCTAAAGAACCACCGGGAACTGGTTTATATTTTGCAAATAATCTACCACCTATAATACCCGGCACATCAAAGACTTCTGTAATAGCTGTAACTGGTAAATATCCGCCAATAAACTGTGCAATTCCGCCTTGAAAAATAATGGGCGCATCTTCATAAACGACTTCAAATATTGTTTGACCTGTTGAACTCATTGTTGTGTTGCTCCCGGTAAAGCATTAACAGTAGCATAAGTGCTACCACCTGTATTTTGAGTTACTATTACATTAAGGGTATTAGCAAATTGAACTCGTTTTTCCAAATTGGCGGTAGATTCTGCTGGTCTTTCATATCCTTTCATGAATACTTCAGCAGAACCAGCAGCAGTAGATTGTTTTTGTAAATCAGCATAAGCTTTTTTTTCTGTGTTTTTAAGTTCATACATAGTAAAGTCTATTTGTTCAGCCAAAGTGCTTGAACGAATATCTTTTCCATATACCTTTTTAAATAATTCCTGCCTATCAGGATGCCATTGACCAATTCCATAAGCTTTGCCATTGTCACCAACTGCGCCAATGTTTAAACCACTTTCTTGCAAGAAATTACCAACAACTCCAGAAGCTTGTTCTTTAGTTAAACCATAATTCATAAAGGCTTTAGTGGCTACTGCCCCTAATTCTGTTTGATTTTTAGCACCACGAGCTGCTATATCAGTAGAATCACCAAAAACTTTTTCCCCAAACTGTCTTAAATCTTCTTTTCTATTACCTATAAATCCAAAAGTACCATTAATGAAATTAGCTAAATCTCTAAGAGCAGTAAATATTGCGGCAATATCTTCTTTAAATTCACCTTTATTAACATAATTAACAAAGCTTTCAATAGCTTTTTGCATTTCTCCACTTTTAAGAAAAGCAGTAATAGCATCAGTCACAGTTTCAGACAATTTAATAAGTTCTGGAATAGCTCCTTCCAAAGCTTTTATAAATCCTGTTTCAAGTGTTTGACCTGATTCTCTTAATTTGTACCAAAAATCTTGCCATAGAGCACTTTGTTGATCTGAAACAGCTAATTTTTCACGATTTTTTTGATAAGCATCTAAAGTTTTAGTAAGTTCTTCTTTACTTAAACTGGATAACCTTCTCAATTCTTCCATAGTAAAGACTTGAGTTAATCCAGTAGCTTCAGCAAACTGTTGAGTTTTACCACCTTGTTTGAACAGTTCTATAGAATTTTTAATAATGGTAGGCAAAGCTTGTTCTGAAGTTTGCCCTTTTTGACCGCCTAAACGAGAATAAATTTGTTGACGACTTAAATCTGATTGAATATTGGCAAGATTTTCAAAAGTAGATTCTGGAGAGATATATCTTCCAAGAGTTGTTTCAGCGGCTCTCAAACCACCAGTAGTAATGCCATAACCTTGTGCTTTTTTACGATAATCACTAGCAGAAGCAGCTAATCCACCAAGACCAAATCCACCAACTGTTGCACTAATAGTTAACCATTTACCAATAGAAATAGCACTAAAAGCAAGATTTTTGGCAATTGTGCCTGTTGTGGAAGCTACATCTTTTAAAGCTTGACCACCATCTTTTACAGCTTTGGTAAAGCTGTTTTGTTTTTTTTCTAAATCAGCAATTGTGCTACTAATTTTTGCCCAATCTTTGGGCATACTTTTGACAGCTTTTTGATACTTTTCAAATTCTTTTTGAAATGCTTTGAATTTATCATCAAGTATGTCAATTTCAATAACCGACTTTGTTACCATTTTTATCCTCGATTAAAAAATTGACTTATTATTTATAGCCTTTATTAAATGTCTTTGACGATATTCTTGTACATCTACCCATTTATTACCAAATTCTTTCATAAATTCAGCAAAACCAACTGTGCTAAAAAAATCTAGGATATAAGCAACGATTCCTTGACTTTCTTTCCAATAGGCTCTTTCTTGGTCAATATCGGCAAACCATTCATGTACTCCGTACAATCCGATGAGGTAAACACCCAATTTCGTAATGCCCCTGCCATCTCCAAGAAAGAATGTTTCAAGTCTTTCGGGGCTACCTTGGAGATTGCTGTAAAAAAAACTAAGGCACTTAAAATCTCAGCTTCTTCATCCTCATCAATCATTTCTCTTTTAATGGCTATATCTAAAGGAATGGATTCCCATCCTTTTTCACCACAAATCAAAACATTAGTAAGCCTAACTATTTCATTTACCAAACCAAATTTAACTCCCCCTGCATTGTCCCAATTGCCAGCCTTTTGCGCTATTGATTTTAAGGCAGGATAGGCTAATTGGGGTGCAGATAAGGCTAAATGGGCTTGATTAATACTATCAAAACATTGACTAAATACTTTGCCAAGCTCTAAATAAAACTGTTCAAATACAGACCGATTAATCGAAGAAGAATGAACCTGAATTAATCCATTCTTTTCGGTCTGAACCTGCATCACAAGATTCAAATTCCGATCAATTTTCACTTTTTATCCTTTAAGAAGCCGCATAAATACTAGAGTTAATGTTATAGACACCACGCAAGCGAATAACTAAACTTGCTTGAGTACCATCAAAAGGCATTTCTTGAACAGTTTGCAATACACAATTGTTCAATTGAAATGCAGTTAAAGCTGTGCTATCTGGATAAACAGTTACAGAACCCATAGTAGTGTTTGTTTCTACTTGAGTTTTGTAAGCGTTACCTAATGCTTGAGTTCTGAGCAAGTGCATAGTTACTGTGCCATAAACATAAGGTTCAGGGCTGGTAACTGCACTTGTCATAGTACCAATCAATAGGGAAGTATCACCATCAAAAGCGATGCTAATAGCTTCTTTTGCCAGATAAGCGGATGTTACATTTAATTGAGGAAAATCTGCATAGACTACGCTGGCTAGTAGTCTATTTAATGTTCCTTGTATTACTTGTGGATTAGACATTATTTACTCCTAGACAGGGATATTAGATGCGGTTAAGTAGATGGTAATCTGCTCGAAACCTCTTAATGGAACAAAAGTTAAGCTTAAACCATTGTATGTTCCTGTTGCATAATCGCCCGGATTCTGGGAAATATAGGTCACAAAAGAAACAGCTTGAACTGATGCTGGAGATAGGATTAAACCAAAAGCGATTCCGTTATTAACAGTTGCTTGAGCCACTTTTTGCAATGTATTAATACCAGCTTGATTGTAGAACAAAGGATTAGTTGGTGTATTGCTACCATTAATAATTGCATTAGCTAAATAAAGCTCTACATTAATTGCAGTCCAATCTACTGAATACCAGTAATTAAAGGGATTCAAATCCATGAATGTTCCCCAGAAAATAATGGTATTACTAATTCCACCTTCTGCGCCAGTACCAATCCAATTCACTCCAGCAGCTTTTAACTGAGTTTGTAATGAATTTGTTAATACATAGGGAGTTACACCATAAACATAAGTAAATGCTAATGGATGCGCTAAATTACTTGCATTTGGGTTATAACTTAAAGTTACCCAGAAAATGGCTGCAGCACTAAATTCGGTTACGGAAGCACTTGGACTTTGTAAAACTGTAAATACAGATTTTAAGTTTTCCCAAGCACTATAAGTAGCAATGGTAGTGGTTACATAAAAATATACTTGAGCAGTTGTTCCTGTATAGGCAAGAGCCATATCTGGAGCAGTAGGCTCAGTATCCCAAGTTTTAGGCAATAAATAGCTATAAAACTGAATTTCAGGATTAGTAATATAAGCTGTTAATTCTGTTACTCCATCTGCTGGAGTTCCAATTCCTAGTTCAAGAATATAAACTGCTTGATTTTTACCTTGTGCAAAGAATGTAGTAACCATAGCTACTAATTCTTGTACATCTTCCAAAGTAACTGAACCTTGAACTGTTACAACACCGGGATTAGATGCTTTAGCATAAGTAAGGGTATTTGTTCCAGTAGAAGTTACTGCATAAGTACCGTTATAACCAGTAGGTGTTACACCAGAAATAATTGCTTCAACAATATCTCCACTTGGGATTCCATGTGCAGTAGAAGTAGTTACTGTAACTACTCCAGTACTCCAAGCCATAGAAGAAATAGTTGTTGCACCTCTTAAAACAGGAGTTAAATCAGATACTTGCGTTAAAAGATATGGTGTTCCAGAAGGGAGTGTAGTACCACCCTGTGAAATTAAAGCACCAGTTCTTTGAAGCGAAGATGGTCTAGGAGCTACCTGTTGACTAACGCTTACATTGACAATATTTGGCATATTAGCCCCCTAATTAGATGTAGCTGATTGCTAAAACTTGACCAGTACCGATTTTAATAACAATACCATTAGAAACAGGAAAGTCAATGTTATAAACACCAATAGTATTTGGGATTGCAGCAATTTCATTAGCAGCTCCAGCAGCGCCAATAGTTGCAGAATCATGCACAGTACTAGGTGCAGAACCAGCAGTAATTACTGAAACTTTAGCAACACGACCAGATGTAGCTTTAACTAAAGTATTTGCAGAAATATTAAAAAAAACATTTTGACCTTGAGCTGTAATAACAGCACCATTTTGAATTGTTGGGTTTGGGGTAATTGCCATTTGTAACTCCTTTTTACACTTGTTTTAGATAACAACATATTACTACTTAATTTTAACTCGGAATAGTCCCTGCGGTAACTGTTATAAATGCGTGTTCAATAATTTTTCTTGCAATATCGTCAACTGTACTTTGGAAGTAACTTACCTCAAAAGTAATAGTTTTCTTTTGAGCCATAATGCCAAGTTCAGATTGTGTCATTTTTTCATCTTGCATTACTGGCATATTCATTAAGCCAATATTGTCTGTATTTCTACTGTAATCAAGAATATATTGCACAAAATTAAGGGCTTCATGATTACGGATGCCATAAATAGTAATTCTTACGGTATCTTTAACTAATTGAGTGGGGCTACCATGAATATTCAATAAAGGAAAATCTTGCAATGCAGTAGTTGATCTAGGATCAATATCTACAGCGGCATAAGGCGGATGAATGTTTTGATCCACCAAATATGAGGGATACATAGGGAAAAATTGATTTAAACTAAGCCAAATTGGAAGGCTATTTGAAACAATTACGCTATTTGTATCAAATCCAGTCATTGAATCAATGATCTGAGTAGTCATTACTGAGTAAAGCGCATCACCCCTATAATGGTATAAATCAGCTTGTCTATAGAAGTTTTCCCTAGTATTGAAGGAAAAACGCATACCTTGATAGGTAGCTATATATTGAAATTGAGGATTAATTAAATTAAATTCATCAATTGATTCTAATGCAGTAAAAATAATGTGATTAAAGACAGTTTGTCTATCTTCCAGCATTTGCACATTGCTGTTGTAATGGAACGAACCTTTAACAGTTACCTGTTTTGGTGGAACACCAGTAGGATAGTTGTTATAAAGCAGTCTGTTATATTGAGATGCGTTATAAAGGGCTGAATCAGTCATTAAACTGGCATTTACCCAAAATACATACCCATCTAAAGGCAATACAAGCTTTACATAGAGGGTAAAAGTAACTTCCTCATAATTGGATATAGTTTCTACGCCTTGAGCCAGCCCTGAAGCTAATTCTGGCTTTGCTCCTATGGTTTCTTCAATACTAGCCATTATTCAATCCAAACTTTAGTGGAAGCTTCAAATATGCCTGTATCAATAAAAGATGGTCTACGAACACCAGTTTTAACCCTTTTAAATTTTTGACCTTTACGAACTTTTGTAGGAGTTTTTCCACTCATTGTTCTAGTAGAAATACCTTCTAAAGCCGCTTGAGTAGGTACTCCAGCTACTTTTCCTGCTAATTCTTCTTGATAAATAAACTTTTTAAGCCCAAGAGTAAGTTCTTGCCCTGCTGCATCAAACGGGTTTTTTGCAACATGACCTGTTGCAACAAAAGTTTCAAACGCTCCTGCAAGAGCTTCAGATAGTTCATGTTCAATATCCTTTTGGTGCATTTCAACATAAGAAGAAAATAAAGTGTATTTTTCTTCCAAAATCTTTCCTAAACCGTAGGAAGTAATTCCATTTGGTTCAGTTACCTCAACAACGCCTAACTTTAGCTTCAACTTAATCCCCAAAGTGTTCCAAGGGTTTGCATAAATGCTATAGCTTGTCTGCCATAAGGATCTTTAATTCTTTGTAAATCAAGTAATCCAAGGTCTTGCAGTCCATGTCCTACAGCTAAAGTTTCACTTGTAGATACATCTGAAGCTGAAGTTACTACGCCAGCAATAAAATTATTAATGCCATAAGCTTTTCTAGCATCAGCAAAAAATGTTTGTCCGGGTAAGTCTTGTTGAAATTGCAACAGTTGACTACCAGCCCAGTTGTAAACTGTTAAGGTATAAATGTCTTTTAAAGTATTAGCAAAGTCAGTAGGCACTAGGTCTAAAGCTACCGTATATGCGTAGTTCCAGCCCGGATCGGTTGGTGACATAGCGGTAGTGGGGATGCCCATAACGGCATAAGCCCATTCAATAAAGCCATCAAGTGTTGGTGGGGAAACTATGGGGTCTGCCATAAAACCATCCCTGTAAATTGTTTTCTGTATTCTAAAACAAAAAAGCCCCCTAAGGGGCTTATTTATTAAGATTTTCTAGGTCTGCCTTTTCTTGGAGCAACTCCTTCATGGAGCACTTCAATAGTTTCGTCAAACTTAGGAGAAGTATCAGCAGCGTTTTTCTTTTCTTCCAATACTTCTACTTCAATCCCTGCTTTTTGTTTCAAGCCCATTTCTTGAGCCTTTTGGCTAATAATCTGATCTTGAGCTACAGCAGTAATTTTGCGAGCTTCATTAGCTCTTTGGATATTTTCTTCATCAGATTGACTAATGCCAGCTTCAATTGCTTCAACGCTAATAGGTTTGCTAAAACGATAGCAAAGACCACCAAAACCCTTTTTAACTTGGTTTACTTCCATCAAACCATAAGGCTGATGTTGTTTGATGATAGTGTCAGCTTCTATTTGGGTTTGAACCAATTTAACTTGTGCTCCAGCCCGAATTTTGTGTGAGAAAGGTCTTACATTCTCAGGAAGCATATAAGTGAATAAAAAATCTTGTTTACTGCAATTTGCTATATAAAGTTCCATCATATTTCCCCTAATGGGTGGGGAACTGATGATGCGGAAGCCTTTTGAGCTTCCCAGCTCCCCATAAAGAAAGTTCCCAGCATCACTTGGGTTCTCAAAACTGTTAAAAAACCACCCCGAAGGGTGGTCAAAATCCTCACGAGATTTTAGTAAGCCGCAGAAATAATTGTCATACCTTCTGGGCGGATACCCCAACCAGATGTGCTACGCATTGTGTAGAGGGTAGTAATACCACCGTCTGGCAATGGAGTAGGAATCTCAGTAGGAGCAGCCACATCACAAAGCATCAATGAAGTTGCAGTTGTGTTAGGTGTCAATGTTGCGAAAATGTTGGTGTTAACACGATCATTTGCACGAGGAATCTTCAGTTCTGGAGCAATCAAGATGATTGCATCAGTACCGCCATAACCTTGTCCAATGAGTGTGTCATCAGCCGCAAAGCTTACATCATCACCACCTGCCCAAGAAGCAACAGTTTCAACCAAACCAGCGGCAGTTTCAACACCAGCACCGATACGCTGGAATTGTGTCAAGGACACGATGCCACCGTAAGAGATTTGTTGAATGAAACGCTGTGGAGCTAGGAATACCAAGCGTAATGGTTGACCAATTTGCAATGTAGTAGTTTTTAAGTTACCAATTGCATTTAGCAAGAACTGAGCCAATTGACCAGAATCCCAAGTGCTATAGCCTGTGTTGCCATTGCTATCTGCACCCAAGTTGATACGAGTTGCACCAGCAGTATTGAGCAAGCCTTCACCATTGGCTGGGTTGTAGCCATAAAGAAGTGCATTACGCAACTGTTGTGCAATGCCTTGACGAGCAGCTAGACGAAGTGCTTCTGGAAGGGCATAACCCCAATTACCAGTAGCAGCTTCATCAAAACTGTCATATTGAGCACGAGTTTGCAAACGATAAGTAGCTGTGCTAATCATCGAAGGAATAACTGATGCTGAAGGCAATTGATTAGAAGTTGATTGATTTGCTGAAACTTGAGTAGTTAACTGAAGTTTTTTAGCGTAAACATATAAATCTGCTTCGCCAAGGCGTGGCATTGGGTTCTCTGTTGCCAGAGTTGTAAATGCGCCTGAAGCTAAACTGTACTGCATGATGATTTCAGGCATCATGAAGTTAGGATTTACTGTTACATACGATGGAGCGAAGCCTGACATGATCTAGTCCTTTCTTAGATTTGAACAACTGCTACAGGTGCAGCAGATGAGCCACCAACAATGGTATTAGACCAGTTAGCGTTACCAGTAACAGAGCTGTAGTTCACGATCTTGTTACCAGTTGTGCTGATACGCAAGATTTTGCAAGGAACAGCAAAGTTGCTTGTAGAGGTTGTTGTTAAACGGTTGTTTGTTACATCCCAATAAACAGTTTCAACAATAGAAGAACCTGCCAAAGCAACAACTGATGAATCGCAAGGCAATGGAATACGAGCACCGCTACCAAAACGGTAGAAGTTCACGCTCATGCCGGGAGAAAACAAAGGAGCTGTGCTTTGTGGGGTTGTAATACCACCGAAAGCTTGGTTATATACAGAAATACCTGTTGGAGCAATTGAAGCTGTAGCTTGAATAACTGTTCCACCAAGTGTGTCAGTACCGGGTTGAGTATCACCAGCATAAAAGCCAGTTTGTGCAGTTGGGATGATCTCAGCAATTGGGAAACCGCCCCATAAAGGAGTAGTTGCAGAAGTTGAGAGAACACCACCAGCTAACGCAAACTTAACTGCTGGATCGTCTTGTGCATCACCTTGTGTAAAACCAGTTGAGTTGACATTAAATAAGCCAGCAGCATTGGTTGTTACCATTGGTTGGAGAGAAATTTGTGCGGTCATGGCTTATCCTTAACGCTTAAAATTTTCGGTATGAAATTTAACTACCCGTGAAGCTGGGAGTTTAAATTCGCCTAACCATGCTTCCATATCACCACGGAACTCTGTGATTGTACGACCAGCACGGTCTGTTTTGTGTAATTCGATCAATTGACCTTTGCCAATTGCTCCAGTTCCACGAGAAGCAGCTACAGCATCAGCATATACACGCTTTTCAACGATAGAAAGCATAGCTTCATCTTTGATTGCGTTAATGTTGACATTCTTCATTTCATCGCTATGAGCTTGCAAACCACGAACCATACGCTTTCGGTAAGCCATTAAGCTTTCGCCTTGCAATGGGCGTGAAGCAGATTTGCCAAAAGCTGAGTAAACAGAATCGGCTTTAGCTTGGCAATCTGCGTAAGCGGCTTCATCTTCATCACACTTTTTGGCTTCTTCATCTTCATCCATTTTGGATTTAGATTCTTCTTCTTCTTCTTCGTCTGGCTTAATTTCACCAGCCATGCCATGAACTACTGGATTAGAGCCTTCTGCATCAGATTTCTCTGTTGGAGCAGGTTTTTCCATTTCGTCAGCCTTCATTGGCATCTCTTTATCTTCGTCAGATTTAGCTTTTTTATCAGCTGCAGTGACTAGGGGTGGAGCAGGTAAGTTGCTTTTAGCTTCCATTTCATCTAAGCGGGTAATTGTTTTACCCAACAAAGACATAATGGCATCCAATTTATCGCCTTGGGCATCTGCCTTTGGCTCAATCATATTTTCAGTCATTTTCAGACACCTCAGGGTTAGTTAATAAAACTCCGGCAGCTTCGCCACCTTTGTCCCACACACCTTTAGATCCACGAGCTTTCGTTACGATAGCTATATGATCTAAAAGGAATGGCACACCTTCTATCAAGAGTGGCTCGCCATTCTCAGTAGTTAGTGTAATGTTACCAGCAGTATTGTCAAATACAACTGCTGGGGAAGTCGAAATCTCGCCTTCACAAATTTCATTTATTGCATCTTGGTCGTAAATCTTTGCAATGCCCCAAACTTCATCACCTTTGATGTAGGGGAGCATGATTGAACCAACTGCACGATTTTTAAATTCTTCTGGTGTTAATACTTGCGTATCAGGATGATCCATGATGACTGTCAATCCATTACAACGCTCTAAGAATTGTTCATTCAAATAAAGTGATGGATCACGCCATACATTTTCTTGAATACTTGATCTATAAGCCAAGCCTGTGCCAGTAATACGGATGGCAAACAAGCCAATGTTGGCATACATTTGCGGACTAGCCAAAATTCCTTGACTAATCAATTTAGCAATATCGGTTTCAGTCTTAGCCAATGCCACTCTAAACGCAGTTTCAATGCCCGGATGTAGTGGTAATGGTGGAACAGTCGGACTGCACCAATCGTAACCTGATGATTCAT
>Ga0136644_10000942_pt1 | contig 23246 bp, 17 predicted proteins | sample C_130820_EF_Meta_FD_94780 | JGI IMG/M metagenome (GOLD analysis project Ga0136644, IMG submission 94780) | Freshwater microbial communities from Lake Croche, Canada to study carbon cycling - C_130820_EF_MetaG (v2) (version 2) | ecosystem: Environmental > Aquatic > Freshwater > Lake | place...
CCTGCTGGAAAGGGTGCTCGAGGTCTACGGGTCCGCCGCCACGGGGGGGATCGGCCGCCCCGAGTTCGAGCAGGCCCGCAACAAGCTCGCCGGCCGGGTGGTTCTCGAGGGGGAGCGGCCCCGACGGCGGCTGTTCCACGTGGGCCTGGAGTGGGCCCACGGCGGCATCTACCGCTCGATCGCCGACAACCTCCGCATCGTGGAATCCCTCACGATCGCCGACCTGCACCGCGTCATGGCCCGCTGGCCGCTCGACGGCCCCGGCGTCACGGTGCTGGCCGGCCCCGCCGGCGGCGAACCCTCCCCCGGCGGCTGACGAAGTCCATATAATCCCCGACTATGTTGGCGGCTCGTCCGCCGTCCTCCCTCCCCCGACCGCACCGTCGCAACCCCATGATGCCGCTCTTCGCCAACCGCTGGCTCGTCGCTCTGCCCCCTATTTGGCTGCTCGGCACGGGCGCGCTCGTCAGCCTCGTCGTGCTCGGGATCGTCTGGGCGATCCTCCTCGCGACGGCGCCGCGGCTGGCCGCGGAGGCCCGCGCGAGCCTGCGGGACGGGTTCGCCGGACCGTTGGGCTGGCTGCTCGTGACGCTCGCCGGCATCGCGGTCGCGTTCACGCCACTCGTGCCCGTGGGGCAGATCAACCGCTCGCTCTACCGACTCGTGGCCGCGGACACCGCCTCCACCACCGTCACGGTCGCCCCGGGGGCGAGCCTGCAGGAGGTTCCGCTCGACCTGCGGCCGCAGGAGCTGGCGTTCCTGCAGCTCGAGAGCCCGCAACCGCTCGTGATCCGCACCCAGCAGCCGATCGCGGGCTTCGCCCTGAACAAGGTGCCCGACGTGGAGCTCGAGGCGTCCAAGCCTTGGTCATGGACGCGCAGCGAAGGGGGCACGAATCCGTTCCTCGGCACCCGCGCCAAGCTCGAGGCCACCAACCTCTCCGACAAGCCGGTGCAGCTCACCGCCAGCTGGCGGCTCGCGCCCGAGTTTCCCGAGGCCGGCGTGCTCCCCTGGACGATCATCACGATCCTCTCCATCGCCCTGGCCTACGGCCTCTTCCGGCTCATTCCCCGCCGCATCGCGGCCATCGCCTCCGCGACCACCAAGGAGGCGATCGGGCAGCCGATCTTCGCCGTGGCGATCATCGTCGGCGCGGTGCTGCTCGTGTCCTTCATCGTCATCCCCTACAACACGTTCGGCGAGGACGTGAAGATGCTGAAGGACAGCGGGCTGACGCTGATCAAGGTCCTGGCGTTGCTCGTCGTCGTCTGGACGGCGAGCGTGTCGGTGGCGGAGGAGATCGAGGGGCGCACGTCGCTGACGGTGCTCTCCAAGCCGCTCACGCGGCCGCAGTTCATCCTCGGCAAGTTCGCCGGGCTGGTGCTCGTGGCGCTGCTCGTGTTCATGATTCTCGGCTCCGTGCTCCTGGCCACCACGAGCCTCAAGGTCGTGTACGACGCCCGGGAGGGATCCAAGCTCGACCCGATCTGGCGCGACTGCGCCGACGAGATGATCACGGTGGTGCCGGGCCTCGTGCTCTCGCTGTTCGAGACGATCCTGCTGGCGGCGGTGAGCCTTGCCGTGTCGACCCGCCTGGGCATCGTGCCGAACCTCATCATCTGCTTCACGATCTACGCCCTCGGCCACCTCGTGCCGCTCATCGTGCAGTCGAGCGTGGGCAAGATCGCGATCGTGAGGTTCGTGGGGCAGTTGTTCGCCACGATCCTGCCCGTCCTCGAACACTTCACGATCGAGGCCGCCGTGGTGGGCGGCGTGCCCGTGCCCTGGAGCTACCTGGCCTGGGCGGGGCTCTATGCGGCGCTGTATTCGGCCGTGGCGTTGCTGGTGGCGCTCGTGCTCTTCCAGGATCGCGACCTGGCCTGACCTCGTCCTCGGTGCGGCGGGATCACACCCGCCCGGCTGACGCCGTCGGGGGCGTTCGCGGCTGAAGCGGCGTCGGTCTTCACCGCACCAGGCCGGTGCTTGCGGCGACGCCCACCGAACCGCCCGACTGTCCCTCCATGAGGCCGGGCAGCGTCCAGATGCCGCTCTCCGCCGACCGGCGGGCCTGCGCCTGCGCCTTGCCGTCGATGAACAGCAGCGTGCCGTCGCGGAGCTTGCGTTCGATCCGCGGCCCCAGTTCCAGCTTCACGACCCCGTCCTGCTGCCGCCGATCGAGCGACGTCTTCAGCTCGAGCATCTCGCGGCCCGCCGCGTGCCGGCTCGACACGCGCACGCCGCCGATCCACTTGGCCGGCCCCTCGTACACCGCCGCGGGATCGGCCTGCATGCCCGCCGACACGTCCAACCCCTCGATGCGGCTTTGCAGTTCGGCGCCGAGCGGATCGGTGAGGCGGTCACGGCCCGAAGGCCCCTTCACCACGAGATCGAGCGGCACGCCGAGCACGTCCTCGCGCGGGGCGGCGCCGCCGCCGAGCCCCTTGAGCGCCGAGGCGATCGAGCCGGCGCCGCTGAAGTCGCCGAGGCCGAGGCCCTCGAAGACGATCGCCGGCGGCGTGGCCGGCGCTGCGGGAGCCTCCCCGCCGCCGGCACCGCCGGTGGCCGTGGCGGGAGGGTCACCCGCCCCGCCGACCGGGCCGACGACGCCGAGGCTGGCGGCGAGGGCCACGAGCAAGGGAAACGCATGTCGCATGGTGAGGCCGTTCGCTCCGGGCCCCGTTCGTATCGGGCCGTGGAAAAAGCCCGCCGGGACTCTTCCCAGGCACGAAAACCTGCTGTTTGCACGGGAGCCGCGCTCCCGCGATCGCAGCCACGCGACCGGGCAGGCTGTTTGACCACAGCCTGCTATCGGCATCACGCCGCCCGCGCGGCCAGCCGCCCCCGTGCGGCCATGCGGATCGCGGCGTCTGGGGAAACCCTGCGGGCCCGCTCGGCCGCGGACCGCCGCGGTCGTCAGGCGGACTTGCGGCGGGGCGTCGTCGGCGCGTCGACCGGCACGGGCAGCGGGATCGACACCCGCGTGCCCCCCTGGCCGAGGCGGATGCAGGAGAGCGATTCGAGCACACGGCCCGCGACGACGAGCGCGGCGGTTCCCGCCGCCGCCGTCACCAGCGGCCTGCCCCCCGAGCGCACCGCCGCCAGGAAGTCGTCGTGCTCGCAGGCGATGGCGTTCGCCTCGGGCACGGCCAGCGACTCCCGCGGCAGCACGTCGGCGAAGAACCGGTCCTTGAGGCCCGCCCGCTCCGCGGCGGGCACGTCGGCCGCGACGAACCGTCCGCTCCGCACGTCCGGCGAGGCCCCGACGACCTCGACGGTGCGGGCGTTGAAGTCGGCGGCGACGAGCGCCTCGGCGCCCCAGAGCGTGGTCGTGCGCCGCAACGTCGGATGGATCCGCGACGCCGCGAGGTCGGCGACGAGCCCCGACGCGAACGACAGCCGCGCCCGCACCGCATCCTCGTGGCCGCCGCTGGCCCGCACGCCCCGCGCCTCGACCGCGACGAGCTCGCCGGGGTCGAGCGAGAGTACGAGATCGATGTCGTGGATCATCAGGTCGAGCACCACGCCGACATCGAGCGAGCGGAAGGTGAACGGCGCGAGACGGTGCGACTCCACGGCGACGACGCCGCCGCACCGCTCCGTGGCCATCCGCCAGGCGGGATTGAACCGCTCCACGTGGCCGACCGCGACGACGCGGCCGTGCCGGGCGGCGGCGGCCTCGATCCGTCGGGCCTCCTCGGGCGTGGTCGCGATCGGCTTCTCCACCAGCAGGTGGAGGCCCGCCTCGAGCAGCGGCAGCGAGACGTCGGCGTGCAGGCAGGTGGGCGCGGCGACGACGACGGCGTCCGCCACGCCGACGAGCTCCCGCGGCTCCGCGAACGGCCGGCAGCCGTGCGCCGCGGCCACCCGCGCCCGCGACTCGCCCACCGGATCGACCACCGCCACGAGCTCCGCATCGGCCCGCGCCGCCAGCAGCCGCGCATGGATCGTGCCCAGATGCCCGCAGCCCACGACCGCCACCCGTGTGCGACTCATGCCGCCCTCCTTCGTTCCCGGGCCCGGCCGTGACGGCCCTCCCGCTGCTGTGAGAGAAACTCCATCAGCTGCGACACCTCGGGCAGCAGCATGCCCTGCGACCGGAGGATCTCCCGGGCCGCATCGAGACCGACCTTCGCCCGGTAGAGGAGCCGGTGTGCCTCGGTCACCGCGTCGATCGACTCCTGCGCGAAGCCGCCGCGGCGCAGCGCCACCACGTTGATGCACCGCGGCCGGGCCGGCAGGCCCTCGCTGAGCATGAACGGCGGCACGTCGTGGAGCACGCGGGACAGGCCGGCGACGAACGACCACTCGCCGATCGTCACCCAGTGGTGCACGGCGACGGCCCCCGAGAGCGACGCGCGCGAGTGCACCCGCACGTGCCCGCCCAGGAGCGTGCCGTTGGCGATGATGCAACGGTCGCCGATCCGGCAGTCGTGCGCGACGTGGCAGCAGGCCATGAGGAAGTTGCCGTCGCCGATCGTGGTGACGCCCTCCTCCTTCTCCGTCGCGCGATTGATCGTGACGCCCTCGCGGATGACGTTGCGGTCGCCGATGACGACCCGCGTCGGCGCCCCGCGGTAGCTCACGTCCTGCGGCTCGCCGCCGACGACGGCCTGCGGGAAGAGGTGGTTCCGCTCGCCGATCCGTACGTCGCCCATGATGGTGACGTGCCCCTCGAGGATCGTGCCGCGGCCGATCACGGCGCCGGCCGACACCATGCAGAACGGGCCGATCCGCACGTCGTCCGCGAGGCGGGCGCCCCGTTCGACGACGGCGGTCGCGTGCACGCTCGGCGGCAGCCCGCGGAGCGGCGCACCGCGAGCCGGCAGGTCGTCCCGCAGCGGCACCGTCGCGTCGTCATCCATCGGCAGTCGATCCTCGAAGGGGAGCGCGACCGGTGCGGCGTCAGCCCCCGGCCGACGGCTCGAGCGCCGCCAGGCAGGCGGCCATCGCGCCGTTGAGCCGGTGGCCGCTCCGACAGGCGCGCACGTGCGCGTGGATCGGACGACCGGCCAGGGACAGGTCGCCGATGAGATCGAGCACCTTGTGGCGGGCGCATTCGTCGGGCCAGCGCAGGCGGTTGCCGATCGGGCCGTCGGGGCCGAAGATGAGCAGGTCGCCGGTGGTGGCCGCGAGCCCCCGCCCCGCCGCCCGTAGCCGCTCGGCGTCGGCCTGCGGCAGGAACGTCCGGGCGGCCGCGAGACCGCTGCGATAGGCGGCCGGATCGACCCGGCCGGTGAACGTCTGACGACCGATGGGGCCGGGGCCGTAATCCAACTCGTATTCCACCGAGAGCCCGGCGAAATGCGGCGGCGACGCCTCGATCCAGGCGTCCGCGTCGCCCACGCGGATCGTCTCCGCCACGACGATGGGGTCGACGGGGTCCCCGAGGTCGGCGCCGCCGGCCGAGTCGATGGCCTCGACGAACGCGAGCGCCGAGCCGTCGAGCCCCGGCATCTCCTCGCCGTGGACGCGGACGACGCAACAGTCGATGTCGAGCCCGGCCAGCGCGCTGAGCACGTGCTCCACCATCTCCACCCGGCCGCCGGCCGCGACGAGATTCGTGCGGCTCGAGGCGTCCACACGACACCGCGCCACCGCCGGTATCCGCACCTCGTCACCGAGGTCGGCCCTCACGAAGACCACCCCCGAGCCGGCGGCCGCCGGCTCGAGCACGACGCGATTCTCCCGACCGCTCCAGTAGCCGACGCCCGCGACGGACACGGGCCGGCCGATGGTGCGCTGCAGTCGCGGACGTAGGGCGTGGATCATGGGTGCACCGGCGCCGCCCCGACCCGCGGCGCTTCCGGGAATGGTGGAGGGGCGAAACTACCTGACCCGCGGCTGCACCGCGGACGGACGGGCGTTCTGGTCGGCCACGGCGGCGCCGTTGAGCATCTTGAGGATGTCGGGGGTGATGTCGTTGCCCGCCTCGTAGTGCACGATCGGCTTGGTGATGCCCCGCAGGATCTGGTTGCGGTCGGCGCCGTCGATCGGATCGCCGTCGAACCGCAGCACCACCGCGATGCCGTGCTGGCGGGCGAACTGGGCCACCGCCTTCTCGATCTCCGTGTAGACCTCGAGGTAGACCTTGGCCTCGCGGTCCATGAAGTCCTTCTTCTGGAGCTGCGCGGTGACGTTGAAATCACCCTGCCCCTTGGCGATCTCCGCCTCGAGTTTCTTGAACTCCGGCGTGCCCACGTTGAAGCCCTTGAGCTGCTCCATGAGGCCGTTGATGCGGTCGCGCTCGGCCTTGAGGGAGTTCTCGGCGGCCATGACCTCGTCCTTCATCTTGTCCATCTTCGCCTTGAACCGCGCGTGGTTCTTGAAGATGTAGCCGACGTCGATCACGGCCACGTGCGACATGGGCGTGGCCGGCCGCACCTGCGGCTGCGGAACCTGCCCTTGGGGCACGGCCACCGGCGCCTGGGCGAGGACGAGCGACGGCACCAGCGCGACCACGACGGCGCCGGCGATATGGGCGAATTGCCTCTTCACGGAATGCACTCCTGAGGTTGTTGCGGGCCTACCACGCGGCGTCGCCGGTCGCCGCCGAACGAGTCCGACGACATGGCCGCGGGGTCCGAGGGCGGCGGGATCATGGCGATCCGGTCGCCGCGGCTCAAGGCCAATAAAGCCCGCGAAAAACCCGCATCGTGAGCCTGGGGAAGGCCGCGGCGATCCGCCGGCCGGCGACGGGCCCGCAGGGCCCGGACCGAACGCGGCCCGGCCCCGGGGGGCTACTTGGGCGGATCGAGGGTGACGTCGAGCGTCACCTCGGCGCCGTCCCGCACCACGACGACGGGGACGGTGTCGCCCCCCTTGTGCTTCCGCAGCGCGCTGTCGAAGTCCTCGAGTCCGGTGACGGCGCTGCCCCCGAGCCGCACGATCACGTCGCCCCCCTTGAGTCCGCCGCGTGCGGCGGGGGAATCCTTGGTGGTGCCGGTGATCGCGTAGCCCTTGCCCGGCTTGCCGAAGTCGGGAATGCTGCCGAAATAGGGGCGATCGCCGCCGCCGCGGGCGAACTGTTTGGAGGCCACCTCGACGTAGGCCGGCGGCTCCGGGGCGGTGGCGAGCTCCCGGACGACGTCGGCGACGAGGCGGGCGATCCGCACCATGCCGTCGTAGTTGATCTTGTCCGCGGTGTCGGTCGGCCGGTGGTAATCGGAGTGCGACCCCGTGAACAGGTGCAACACGGGAATCTTCCGGGCGTAGAAGCTCGAGTGGTCGCTCGGACCGAATCCTCCCGGCTCCTTGGCGGCCTCGAGCCCGCGGGCGGCGACGAGACGGTCCACGAGCGGCTCGAGCCCCGTGCCCGTGCCGGTGCCGTGCACCACGATCTTGTCGCCGTCGAGGCGGCCCACCATGTCGAGGTTCACCATCGCCACGGTGTCCTCGAGGGGCACCGCGGCGTTGGCGGTGTAGTGGGCGCTGCCGAGCAGGCCCCGCTCCTCGCCGGAAAAGGCCACGAAGAGGATCGTCCGGGGAAAGGGTCCCTCCGCCGCAAGCACCCGCGCGACTTCCACCAAGAGCGCGGTGCCGCTGGCGTTGTCGTCGGCCCCGTGGTGCACCGCGTTCTCCCCCGGAGCCGCCGAGTTCGCGCCGCCGTAGCCGAGGTGGTCGTAGTGGGCGCCGAGCACGACGGTCTCGCGGCCCGGCCGACCGTTCCCGGCGGCCACGTCGTCGCCGGCGGCACCGGATCGCCCCGTGCCGGGGAGGACGGCGATCACGTTGCGGCCCTCGGTCTCCACCCGCTCGATCGCGGTCGTGCCGCGGATGCGCCAGCCCGCCAGCGCGGCCGACTGCGGCACGAGCGACTCGTCGATCGCCCCCTGGATGTCCGCCAGACTCCGCCCCGTGGACGACTTCACGACCTCGTCCACGACCCCGCGCCGCAGATGAAGCACGGGCATGGTCCGCCGCTCGGAGCCGTCGCCCGCCCGGGTGAACGCCATGAGCTTGTCACCGTCGACGTCGGCGTCGTTGGCGAAGATCACGCCGCCGACCTCGTGCTCCGAGGCGTTGGCGACCTTCCGGGACAGCGCCGCATGCTGCGAGGCCTGGTTGCCGTCGAACACGCTGTGGGGATCGTCCTTCTGCGGCTCCTGCCGCAGCACGATCACCGCCGCCCCCTTCACCGGCAACACAGCGGCCGCGGCGGGATCGGCGGCAGCGCCCGCGGCGGGAGCGACGCCGTAGTCGTCGTAGTGCTCGGCGGGCGCGGTGATGCCATACCCCGCGAACACGAGCGGGAGGTCGAACCGTCCCGATCCTCCCGCCGCGAGCGGGGTGAAGTCGGTGCCCAGTGCGAGCGGGATCGTCCGCCGCCCGCCCTCGGCGTCGGGGGGGCCGATCAGTTCGCAGGTGTTGCCTTCGGCCGGCCCCAGCTTCGCGTCGAGCGTCATCGCGAACGGCTGAAAGAGACGATCGGCCCCGCCCGCATCGCCGGGGGCGCCATCCCCGGGGCCGACGGTGGCCAGCCCGATGCCGGCGAACTGTTCCGCGACCCACCGTCCTGCCTGATCGATGCCCTTCGTGCCGGGGCCGCGCCCCTCGCGATCGGGGCTCGCGAGCCATTCGACCGACTCCCGCAGGCGGGCCCGCAGCGTCTTCTCCGCGTCGGCTCCTTCGGGCACGGCCTTCGCCGCGTCCGCCACCTCGGCGGCGGCCGCCGCTCCGGCAAACAGCATCGCCGCGGTCGCGGCGCGGAGGAGGCCACCGAGGAAATCGTTCGCTGGCGTGCGTCTGGGCATCATGGCTGGTTCCCGGCTGGTTCCCACGGGGACGGCGGCCCGTCGGGCCCCTCTCGTCTGCTATTTTAGCAGGGTACGGGTTCGACGCCCGCGATCCCTCCTGGCTCGATCCGATCCCGGCGGAGCCTCCGGCCTTGCCCTCGCTCTTCGTCATCCAGGGCCGCAACCGCGGCACCCGCTACGACCTCGCCGGCAACGAGGGGGCGATGAGCATCGGTCGCGAGGCGGGCAACTTCGTGCAACTCGACGACCACGAGGTCTCCCGGCGGCACGCCGAGATCCGTCCGGTCGGCCAGTCGTTCGTCGTGGGCGACCTGGGCAGTTCGAACGGCACCTGGCTCAACGACCGCCGGATCGACCGGGCGGAGCTCGCCACCGGCGACCGCATCCAGATCGGCCGGACGATCCTCGTCTACGCCCGCGACGGTGCCGAACTGCCCGCGGCGGCGCGGGTGGACATCGTCACCGGCACCGGCGGGGACGGCTCGCGGATCGTGCGCACCAGCCGCGACACCGAGGGGCCGGGGGGCGGCGACGAGACGCAGGACCGCTGGCTGTCGCGGGCCCGCAGCAACCTCCAGGTGATGTACCGCACGGCGCTGGCGGTGAGCCACACGCTCGACATCGACGAGCTGCTCGGGAGGATCCTGCAGCTCGTCTTCGAGTGGGTCGAGGCCGACCGCGGCTGCATCATGCTCCTCGACCCCGAATCGAAGCAGCTCACGACCAAGGCCCGCCGCGACCGTCGGCTCGGGCAGCCTTCCTCGATGGCCATCAGCCGCACGATCCTCGACTACGTGCTCGAGCGGGGCGAGGGCGTGCTCACCAGCGACGCGCAGGACGACGACCGCTTCAGCGCCGGGCACAGCGTCGTCCGCACGGGCGTGCACGAGGCCATCTGCGCGCCGATGCAGGGCCGCTACGGCACGGTGGGCGTGATCTACGTCGACACCACCGTGCCCCTCGGCGAGGCGATGGAGGCCGGGCGACGCCGGTTCACCGACGAGCATCTCAAGCTCCTCATCGCCATCGGCCATCAGGCGGCCCTCGCCGTCGAGGACACGACCTACTACTCGGCGATGGTGCAGTCGGAGCGGCTGGCGGCGATGGGGCAGACGATCGCCACGGTCTCGCACCACATCAAGAACATCCTGCAGGGCATCCGCGGGGGCAGCTATCTCGTGGACATGGGGCTGGAGAACGAGGATCTCGCCGTCGTGCGGAAGGGCTGGGACATCGTCAACCGCAACCAGAACAAGATCTCGTCGCTGGTGATGGACATGCTCTCCTTCAGCAAGGAGCGGGAGCCCGATCTGGTGCCCGCCGACCTCGTGGCGATCGTGTCGGACATCGTGGAGACGGTCCACCAGCGGGCCGACGAGCAGGGCACGACCCTCGACTGGAAGCCGCCCGATCTGCCCCGCCTCGTCTTCGACCCCGAGGGCATGTCGCGGGCGATCCTCAACGTCGTGACCAACGCGCTCGACGCCGTCGAGCAGCGGGAAGGGGGCGTGGTGGAAATCCGCGTGTCGTGCGACGCGGAGGCCGGGCTCGTCCGCGTCGCGGTCGCCGACAACGGGCCGGGCATGCCCCCCGAGACGCTGTCCGACATCTTCAACGTCTTCGTCTCCACCAAGGGCTCCCGCGGCACCGGCCTGGGGCTGACGGTGAGCCGCAAGATCCTCCGCGAGCACGGCGGCGACATCCACGTGACGACCGTCCCCGGCGCCGGCAGCACCTTCGTGCTGGAGTTTCCGCTGCGCCCGGAGGACGCCGGCACCGGCGTCGCGGCGCACGGCACGGCCGTCGACCGCCGTCGGCAGGACGGGGACCGGCCGACGGCGGCCGGACCGGGGTCACCATGACTGCCGGCGGCGCGAGCGCGTCGCCACGGCATCCCGCCGCGGCGCCGCGGCCGATCTCCGCGGTGATCGTCGCCCGCGACGCGGGCCCCGCGTTCGCCGCGGTGCTCGAGTCCCTCGCCCCGTGCGCCGAGGTGCTCGTCCTCGACTCCGGCTCCACCGACGGCACCGTCGAGCGGGCCCGCGCCGCCGGCGCCCGCGTCGAGCACCAGCCCTTCCTCGGCTACGGGCCGCAGAAAAGGCGGGCGGTCGAACTCGCGTCGCACGACTGGATCCTGTCGATCGACGCCGACGAGGTGCTCGACGCCGAGGCGCAGGCGGCCTGCCGTGGGCTGGATCTCTCCGACCCCGCAGCCTGTTGGGCCATCCGCCGGCGCACGTTCGTGGGCCGCCACGAGGTTCGCCACGGGGCCTGGAAGGGGGAACGGGTCTTGCGCCTCTTCAACCGCACGACGGCCGGCTTCAAGGATCTGCCGGTGCACGAAGAGGTGACCGCGTCGCGGCCGCCGCGGCTGCTCCCCGGCTCGATCCTCCATCACAGCTACGCCGACTGCACGGCGGTGCTCGCGCGGTCGCTCCGCTACGCGCCCCTCAAGGCGGGGATCATGCGGGCCCGCGGCGAGGCGGCTCAGGCGTGGACGCTGCCCTTCCGGGGAGCGGCCGCGTTTGTGAAGAGCTACGTGCTGCGGAGCGGCTGGCGCGACGGCGGCATCGGCTTCGTCGTGGCGGTGGCGCGGGTCATCGATTCCACGCTGCCCCGGGCGCTCCTGCTCGCCGGCGCTGCCGACCCTCCACGATCCGGCCGCGACGCCTGATTTGGCCGGAGCCGCCCGCCGCACTGGCCGCCCGCAGCACTGGCCGCCCGCGGCACTGGCCGGCGAGGGCACTGGCCGGCGGCGGTGACGAACCGTTGACCCTCCCCTTCCCCGGCATCCCGGCTCACGCCCGCCGCAGCAGGTCGAGCACCCCCTGCATGTCCGCCGGCAGCGGCGCCGTGAACTCGATCCGCAGCCCCGTGGACGGATGGTCGACCGCGAGGCTCGCGGCATGCAGTGCCTGACGGGTGATCAGGGGCCCGTCGGACTCCGCGCCGGCCGGGCGGCCGAAAAACCCGCGCGGGATCACCGTCCGGCCGCTGTAGAGGCCGTCGCAGAGCACCGGACAGCCGATCGCGGCGAGGTGCACGCGGATCTGGTGGGTGCGGCCGGTCTTGGGCGCCACCCGCACGAGCGCCGCCCCGCGGAACCGCTCGAGCACCTCGAACCGCGTCACCGCCTCGCGGCTCGTGGGATGGTCACGGCGCACGGCCATCTTCTCCCGCTGATAGGGATGGATCCCGATCGGCAGGCTGATCTCGTCACGGTCGAACTGCGGCTGCCCCTGCGTGATCGCGAAGTAGGTCTTCGCCACCGTGCGCCGCTCGAACTGCCGCGCGAGCGACTGGTGCGCCTCCTCGGTGCGGGCCACGATGATGACGCCGCTCGTGTCCCGGTCGAGCCGGTGCACGATCCCGGGGCGGGTCGGTCCGCCGAAGGTGGAGAGTCCCACGGCACCGGCGGCGTCGGGGGCCGGCCGTTCGAGGTGCCACTTGAGGGCGCCGGCCAGCGTGCCTTTCCAGTTGCCCTTGGCCGGATGCACGACCATGCCCGCGGGCTTGTCGATCGCGGCGATCCATTCGTCGCGATGGAGGAAGACGAGCGGAATGTCCTCCGCGTCGGGGCCCGACCGCGGCGGCTCGGGCACCGTCAGCCGCACGGTGGAGCCCGCCTTGAGCCGGTGCGACGCCCGGGCCGTCACGCCGTCCACCCGCGCGGCGCCCGCCTCGATCGCCCGCGCGAGGAACGACCGGCTTTGCGTGGGGAATCCGCGGGCCAAAAAGACGTCGAGCCGGGATCCGGCGTCGGCCTCCGACACCGTCAGCGACACTTCGTCGCCGGGCGTGAGCGGGGCGGAGCCGCCCGTCGAAGGAACACCCACCGCCGGGGCGGCGGGAGCGTAGCACTCTGCCAGTTCGGCCGGATCGAGATCGTCCGGCGGCATCGCCACGGTGCCCGGAGCGGGCGGGCCGGCGGAGATCACCGCATCCAGATCGACGCCGCTGGCGGCCGCCTCCGGCTCACTTGCCCCCCGAGGCGGCTGGGGCGGGTGCGGGGGCGGCTGGGGCTGCGGCTGGTTCGGTGGGCGGGGGCGCGGCGTCATCAGCTGCCTTCGTCTCTGGAGCGCCGGCCGGGGCCGCCGCGGGCGGGGCCGGCGGCGTGCCGGCGGACGGCGGCGTCGGCGGCGCCGCCGTTGGCGTTGGCGTTGGCGTCGGGGGGTGAGCGGCAAACCAATCGTACCACTGCCGGGTCGATTCACGGCCCAGTTCGGCAGCGCGGGCCGAGGCGATGCCCGCGAGAGGGGCGCCGGGAAACTCCGCGGCGACCGTCTCGTAGCCCCGCCTGGCCTCGGCCAGCTGCCCGAGGCTTTCCCGGGCCTTGGCGAGCCCGAAGGTGGCCCGCTCCGCGAGCATTCCCCGCGGCCGCGCGGCGAGGATGGCGGTGTAGCGATCCACGGCCGATCGCAGCCGCCCCTCCGCCCGGCCGCGGTCAGCGAACAGCAGTTCAGCCCCTTCCGCACAGGCCACGTCGGCCACGACGAGGTCGGACCAGCGGGCGGCGTCGGTGTCAGGATGACGGCGGATCACTTCCTCGAGCATGGCGACGTCGCCCGACGCCATCGCCGACAGGCAGGCGTCCCAGCTCTGCGTGCGGCCGGCCTCCCGCTGCGAGGAGATCACCGCCCAGGCCACCAGTAGCGCCGCGATCCCCGCGACGGCGGCGAGAATGGTGCCGAAGTGGGGCCGCAGCCCGTCGATGAACCGCAGCGCGGCGTCGGCCAGCGCGTTGTCGTTCGGATCGGGCTCCTCGTGGCCGTCGCTGGCGAGCGCCAGCGGGGATGCCTCGCCGTCCACCAGGTCAGCGTCGTCCGACGCATCGTCACGGGCGTCGGCCGGCCCCGTCTCGCGGCCGCCGGAAGGGCCGGCGTGACGGCGACGACGGTGGTGGGATGACTTCTTCGCCATACGATCCTCGGGAATGTGCGTCTGGAACGTGCGGGTGGGCTGCCGCGGGCGGCCGCCACGACACGCGAAATGTCAAAATAGAAACGTCCCGCGCCGGAGCGTCAAGGCGAAACACGCCGCACGGCACGCCGCCCGGCCGAGCGCGACCGCGGCACCGATCGGCCGATGCCCCGAGCCGACCGCGAGAGCATGGCCGTCTGCCCGGCGCCGCAGCGCGGGTGTGGTAGATTCCTCGCCCATGAACCCCGCGCCCGCATCCGACACCGCCGACAATCGGCGGACTCCTCCGCCGGTCAACGAACCCGCAGCGCCGGCGGTCGCGCCGCCGGCAGCTGTGCCGCGGGCTGCTGCGCCGGCAGCTGTGCCGCGGGCTGCTGCGCCGCAGCCTGCTGCGGCGGCCGCGGCGGCCGTGCCTCCGAGGCCTGTGCCGGCCGGCACGGTGCCGGCCGGCACGGTGGCGGCCGACATCACGCCCCCCGAAACGCCCCGCGCCAGACCGCCGCGGCCGTCGCATCCCGCCGCCGCCGGACGGCCGGGGCTCAACGACGCGCAGACCCAGGCCGTCCGCGCCCCGGCCGGGCCGCTCCTCGTGCTCGCCGGCGCCGGCACCGGCAAAACCCGCGTGGTCATCGCCCGGATCGCCGAGCTCGTGCGTCGCGGCTGCCGTCCGGAGCGGATCCTCGCCGTCACCTTCACCAACAAGGCGGCCAAGGAGATGCTCTCCCGCGCCGGCGGCCTCATCCGCCGCGGCGGGAAGGAGAAGCCGGAGATCTCCACCATCCACTCGCTCTGCGTCCGCATCCTCCGCCGGCACGCCGCCCGGGTGGGCCTGCCGAGCCGCTTCGCGATCATCGACCGCGGGGAGCAGGAGTCGGTGGCGCGGAAGGTGCTCAAGGAGTTGCGGGTGCCCGAGGCCACGCTGCGGCCGGGCGACCTGCTCGACCGGGTGAGCCGCTGGAAGAGCGCCGCGGTGCGACCGGACGCAGCCTTCGCCTCGCTCCCGGCCGACGCGGGCGACTCCTGGGAGCTCGCCGCCGCCGGCTACCGGCGCTACCAGCAGCACCTGCGGACCGCCGGCGCCGTCGATTTCGACGACCTGCTGCTCGTCGTGGACGACCTGTTCACCGGGGAGGAGCCGGTCCGCCGCGCCGAGGCGGCGCGGTTCGACCATGTGCTCGTCGACGAATACCAGGACACGAGCGGCATCCAGGAGCGGATCGTGGCGGCGCTCGCCCGCGACCACCGCAGCCTGTGTGTCGTGGGGGACGACGACCAGTCGATCTACGGCTGGCGGGGCGCCGAGGTGTCGCACATCATCGACTTCGCCCAGCGCTGGCCCGGCGCGAAGGTGGTGCGGCTCGAGGAAAACTACCGCTCGACGCCCGAGATCATCCACGCCGCCAACACGCTCATCGAACGCAATTCCCGTCGCCACGGCAAGACGCTCGTCTCGCGCGCGGCCTCGGGGCCGCCGCCGGCGATCATCCAGGCGCAGGACGACGTCGACGAGTCGCGCCGCGTGGTGGGCGATCTCGAGGGACGGCTGCGGGACGGGGCGGTGGCGCCGTCCGAGGCCGTGATCCTGGTCCGCACCGGCGAGCAGACCCGCGTCTTCGAGCAGGAGTTGCGGCGGCGCACCATCCCCTACGAACTGATCGGCAGCCACTCTTACTTCGACCGCCGCGAGGTCAAGGACGTGATGGCGATCCTGCGGGTGGTGGCGAACCCCGACGACGACCTGGCGATGGCGCGGATCGCCAACGTGCCGCCGCGGGGCCTCTCGCAGGCGACGATGCAGGGGGCCAGGGCCACGGCCGCCACGTCCGGCACGAGCATCTGGAGCGAGCTGCGCGCGGCCCGCGACGCCCATCGGCTCACGCCGGCGGCCACCGCCGGCGTGATGGCGCTCGAGCGGATGATCGCCCTGCGGGACGGCGCCGCCGACCGTGGCGCCGCCGCCACGCTCCTGGCGATCCTCGAGCTGATCGGCTACCGCGGCCACCTCGAGCGGGAATATGCCGATGAGCCCGGCGAGGTCGACACCCGCTGGTCGTGCGTGGAGCAGATGCATGCGTCGCTCGCGGAGCACGAGCGGGCCCATGGCCGCGCCGTCGACCCGGCCGACCGCTTCGCGGCGGTCGTGACCGGCTTCCTCGACGCGCTGGTGCTCGACGTCACCGAGGCGGAGCGGTTCCGCTCCGACGCACCGCGGGGCAATGTGGTGCGGCTGATGACGCTCCACGCGGCCAAGGGGCTCGAGTTCGACAACGTCTGGATGGTGGGCCTCGAGGAGGGCCTGCTCCCGCACCACCGCACGCTCGGCGACGCCCCGGGGGCGATCGACGAGGAGCGTCGGCTCTGCTACGTGGGCGTGACCCGCGCCCGCAAGCGGCTGGCGCTCTCGCTGTGCCTGACGCGGACGAAGTGGGGCAAGAGCAGGCCCTGCCGGCCGAGTCGGTTTCTTTACGAACTCACGGGACAGGCCGACAAGTTCGTCGAGAACGTCACGGACGGCGCGGGGGATCCAGCAGCGAGAGGAACACCGCGGGGAGCATCCGGACCAGCGGCCCGAGGCCGCGCCGGCCGCGGGCGAGGTCCGCGTAAAGGCCCACGAGCCCCCGGGTGAGCGGCGTCGTACGGCGGTGCCAGGGAAACCACGGCGGCGCCGGCCACTCGGCCAGCGGCGACCGCAGGATCGCGTTGTGCACGAGGGGCAGGAGCAGCGGATCGTGCACGCGGCCGATGCCGCTGGCGGGCTCCGCGAGCGTGGCCCCGGGGAAGCCGCCCCAGGGCACATTGCCCACCGCGTAGGCCACCGCCGACCAGCCGTTGACCGCGACGACGCCGTATTCGAGGTGGCCGATCAGGTTCTCGACGCGGTCCCGTTCCCAGGCGGCGAGCCCCGACGGCACCGTCACGCTCGCGGCGAGCGAGCCCGGCAGCGCGTGGGCGACGCCCGCCGCCCGCACGCAGAAGGCCTCGATGTCGGCGGCCTCGATCGCCGTCTCGGCCGCCACCGGCACGAACCACTCGCGGTCGGCCCACTCGGGGTGCTGCCGCAGGTCGAGTCCCGTGCGGAACACCCAGGGGAGCGTACCGTCGTCGGGAAGCCGCCCCCCGGTGACGGCCGTCCACGCGGCGGCGGCGCCCGGATACCAGCCGGGACGCGCCGGCTCGCTCGCGAGCCGGCGGCCCACCGCCGCGAGAAAGGCGTCCCGCTGCGGCCACGAGCGGCAGGTGACGACGAGCTTCGTGGCGATGCAGTTGAACGAGGTGTTGTTGACGATCGAGGCGGCCACCGCATCGGCCTGGAAGGCGAGTTGGGCCGGCGTGTAGTGGCCCGGCACCACGATCCACGGCGTGACGTTGCCGAGTTCGCAGGTGATCGGCTTGGCGAGCGCGGGCCGGACTCCCGCGGCCCGCGGATCGCGGCCGTCCCAGACGACCGCGTCGAACGCGCCGCGGCCGCCGGTGAGGTGCACGTTGGTGACGCCCGCCGCGGCGACGAGCGCCCGTGACGTCGCGGCATCGCCGGTGATGAACTCCGCGAGCCCCGCGTCCACCAGCGGCGCGAGCGCCCGACGCAGCACCCCCTCGAGCGGCGCGTGCAGCGGATGCAGCTTGACGACCGCCGCGCGGCCGTGCTCGAAGATCTGGCTGACGCAGTCGGCCGCGGCGAGCCCGGTGACGTTGCCCGCCCCGAGCACCGCCGCCACGCCCCCCGCCCGCGGCCGTTCGGAGGCCTCCTGCCGCCAGCCGCGGGCGAAGCCCTCGAGCCCCCCTTGATCGACGCACCGCACCGTCGCCCGATGCCCGCGCCAGATCGCCGCGTCGTGGAGCCAGCCGACCGGCAGCACGTCGACGGCCACGCGGGTGGCGCCGCCGGCGCCGGCGTGCTCCAGCCGCGGCGGACGGGCGAGCCGCGGCAGACCATCGCGGGCGACGTCCTCGAGCGCCGCCGCCGTCAGCAGCAGCAGCCGCAGCGTCGTCAGCGGTCCCGTGGCGAGTTCCTCCGCGCCCACGGCCGGAGGCCGTTCCCCGCCGCCCACCGCCCCCGCCGGCCACTTCACCGCCGCGGCGGTCTCGGCCCACTCTGCGGCGACCGCCGCCACCGTGAGCGCGCAGGCCCGCGCCAGCCGTGCGCGGTCGGCCGGCCCGACGCCGGCGAAGCGGGCGGCGCCGGCGACGAGCGGGGGCAGCGTGACCGCGAGACGGGAATCGGAACGCTCGCTCATCGTGCCTCGCGTCCAAGCCCCGGCCACCGGAGCGGAGAATCCTCACCACGGCCAGCCGTCCCGACGCCCGGGCGCTATTTGCCGATGCAATGCCGCGAGAATATCCGATCGAGCAGCTCGGTGCCGGCGCCGACGCCGAGGTCGCTGCCGGTCACCTCCCCGAGTGCCGCGACCGCCTCGCGCACGAGCCCCGCGAGCACCGCCTCGTCCACCGCGGCCCGCCCGTCCTCGGCGGCGTCACGGGCGGCGACGATCGCGGCGCGTGCCGCCTCGAGTCCCGCCGCCAGCCGCAGCGTCGCCGGCGACCCCGTGGCCGGGAGCGACGCCACGACCCGCGCGATCTCCGCACGCAAGGCTGCGACGCCCGCTCCGGTGCGGGCGCTCGTGCGGCGTTCGCCGGCGGCGGGCGGCCTTCCCGTCACCGGCTCGTCCGGCGCAGCCAGGTTACACCGCGAAGCCGGCTCGTCCGGCGCAGCCAGGTTACACCGCGAAGCCGGCTCGTCCGGCGCAGCCAGGTTACACCGCGAAGCCGGCTCGTCCGGCGCAGCCAGGTCACACCGCGTCGCGACGGCGAGCCGTGGCACGTCACGCGCCGCCGCCCCGGTCACCTCCGGCGGCCTCTCTCCCGTCGCATCGCGGCAGACGACGAGCACGTCGGCCCGCAGGATCTCCTCGCGCGCCCGCTCCATGGCGGCCAGCGCGGGGGGCTCGTGCCTCAGCCCGTCCGCGGTCGGGTCCGCGTCTCCACCCTCCCCGGCCACGGCCGGGTCGATCCCCGCCAGGTCCACCAGCAGGAATCCGGGGGCCGCGCCGCCGTCGACGCGCGCGGCGATCCAATCGCGTGTGGTGCCCGATTCGTCGGCCACGATCGCCGCCGGCCGGCCCACGAGGGCGTTGAAGAGGCTGCTCTTGCCCACGTTGGGACGGCCCACGAGCACCACCCGCGGCAGGCCGGCGCCGGCCGACGCGTCGCGCACGACCAGCCGACGGGCCAGCCGATCGACCGCGTCGGCCGCGGCGGCGAGCCGTCGCCCCACGGCCCACCGCGTCGCCTCGTCGGCCGCCGGCACGGCGTCGGGCGTCCGCTCGTCGGCGAAGTCGATCGACGCCTCGACGTCGGCGGCGAGGTCGAGCAGCGACTCCCGCAAGCCCTGCAATTCGCGGCCGACGCCCCCCGCCAGGCGGTCGAGCGCCGACGCGAGTTCGTCGCCCGTCGTGGCGTCGACGACGGCCAGCACCGCCTCCGCCTGCACGAGGTCGATCCGTCCGGCGAGGAACGACCGCAGTGAAAACTCGCCCCCGCGGGCGAGCCGGGCGCCGAGCCGGCAGGCCTCCGTCACGACCGCCTGCAGGAGCGCCGCCGACGCGGGCAGGTGCACCTCCGCCAGCGGTCCCCCGGTCGGCCCCTGCGGCCCCGGCCAGTGGAGGATCCCGACCGGCACGAGTCCCCACTCCGCGCCGAGCCCGGCGGGCGACAGCGCGGCCGCGATCAGCCGCGGCGGCCCGCCCGCGGTGGCGAACCCCGTTCCCACCGTCGTGAACAGCCCGTGCAGCAGCGGCTCGAGTCCCTCCCCGGAGAAACGCACCACGCCGCGTCCGCCGGGCCCGGCGGCGGTGGCCGGAGCCACGATGAGTTCGCGGGTCGACCACATCGCCGCGGCCCCCCTTCGTCACCCGAGACGCATGAGCAGCAGCGTCGCGATCAGCACGAGCGGCACGAGCGCCGCCGGATCGACGAGCAGGAGGCGGCGGCACGGCACCGCCACCGTCCGCTCGAGCGACGCCCACTTGTGGGGCACGGCGTGGCGGAACGCGGGCGACGCGACCAGCGACAGCATGTCGCGGCGGCTGCGATAGCGGACGATCGCCACGTCCGCGAAGAAGTCGGTGCCGGCGCCGGCGGAGAGCAGGTTGGCGAGCTTGCCGGCGACGAACACCGGATAGCAGCCGCGCCTGAACAGCTCCGGCAGCACGGCCCGCGTGTAGAGCCAGCCGGCGTCGCGGCCGCTGATGATGCCGGTGGGCGTGGATCCGTTGAGCGCCGTGCCCGGCCGGTAGTCGGCCCGCTCGCGGTACTCCATCAGGTTGACCATGTAGAACGGCCGGCCGTCGTCGCCGTCCATGAAGGCCACGAACCGTTCCCGCTCGGCGACGGTGAGGTCGTCGTAGGCGCCGCCGAGGATCGCGACCGCCTCGCCGGGCCGCAGCCGCCGCACGAACCACGGCTCGTGCCAGCAGAGGAAGAGGACGTAGGCGACGGCGATCGCGATGGGCGTGATCATGGGAGAAACGGGCCGTCACCGCGCCGGGGAGAAAGTCCGCGGGGCTCATGCCCCGGCATGCACACGACCGGTCGACATGGAAGCTGCGATCGCGGCCCGGGCGGGCCGCGCCGCCATGCCCCCGCTACCGCTGTTTCTTGCGGGCCTGCCGCTTTTGTCGCGCCGCGTCGGCGGCCGGCAGCGACGGCTCCTTGCGGCCGAGCGCCGAGAAGGGCACGTCGAGCACCCGACCCGGCGCCGGCGGCGCCGCGGCCGCGGCCGACGCGCCGGCCGCGGCGGGCAGGGTGTGCGGCAGCCAGAGCCGTTCGGCGATGCCCCAGAGGCTCGAAGCGATGAAGTAGAGGCACAGGCCGCACGGCACCTTGAAGAACATGAGGGCCATGAAGAACATCATGTACTTCATCACCTGCTGCTGCACCTTCGCCTGCTCGTCGAGGGCCGGCGGCATGAAGAGCTGCTGCTGCCAGAGAAACAGGCCGATCGTCGCCAGCGGGAAGAGGTTGAGGAACGGCCCCAGCCAGCCCTCGGGCGCGGAGAGGAACGGCGGCAGCACCCGCGACCAGTCGTAGAGCATGTCGGGCGCCGCGAGGTTCGAGCACCAGCGGATCGCGTCGCTGAAGAGGGGCGCCTGCCGCAGTTCGACGTCGGTGGCCAACGACCGGTAGAGCCCGATGAAGATCGGGATCTGGATGAAGGCCAGCAGGCAGCCCCCCATCGGGTTGTAGTCGTGCTTCCGCCAGAGCTCCTGCGTGGCCCGCGTCCGCTTCTCCGGCTCGTTCTTGTACTTCTCGGCGATCGCCTTCATCTCCGGCTGGAGCACCTGCATCTTCTGCGTCGCCAGCGCCTGCTTGCGGCTCACCGGAAACATCGCGCTGCGGACGAGCACCGTGAGCAGGAGGATGGCGATGCCGTAGTTGCCGATCACGGCGTGGAGCCCGTGAAGCACGGCGATCATCGGCCGGGCCACCCAGCCGAACCAGCCGTAGTAGACGAGGTCGTCGAGCGACGCCCCCGGGGCGCCGTACCGCGCGAGGAGTTCGGGCTTCTTCGGACCGGCGAAGATCTCGTAGCGGTGCCGCGCCGTGGCGCCGGGCTCGAGCGCGATCTCCCGCGACACGAGCCGGCAGGTGACGTCCACGAGCTTGCGCCGGGCGGCCGGCGGGACGTCGCCCACCACGATCGGCCGCACCTCCTCGAGCGCGGGCGCATCGGCGCCCCCCTGCCGCGGCACGAGCGCCGAGGCGAAATAGAGGGCGTCGACTCCGGCGAACGACAGCGGCTTGCCCTCGAGGACGGCCGACGCCGGGTGCTCGAGCTTGCCGTCGGCCATCTTGAGGCCGCTGACGAGCGTGCTCTGCTCCCCGGTGAACCGCATGGCGACGTCGCGCACCGCGAGGGAGCCCCAGTCGCGGGCGACCCGCGAGGTGTACCACCAGCCCTCGGTCGGGAGTCCGGTGGGGCCGTCGAGCGCGTAGGCGACGCGGGTGGGACGCTCGCCTCCGGTGAGTTCGACGACGAGTTCGAGCCGCCGTCCCGGGCCCCCCGCTGCCGGACCCTTCGCCGGTTCGCCCGGCGCGGTCTCCATCCCCGCCGGGTCTCCCTGCGCGGACTCGATATTCTCCACGAGCCGATATTCCTTCGCGATCGAGAGGCCGCCCGGAAGCCGCCGCGTGAACCGCACGGCGTTGCCGTCTGCGGCCGCCACGGCATTCCAATCGCGGTCGGCGAGTTGCTGCCCCGGCATCTCGAGCAGGAGCTCCGGCCGCCGGCGGTCGTCGCGCGATTCGAGCGAAAGCTGAAACGACAGCGGATCGCACGGCTCGGCGTCGGGATCCACGACCGGCTCGGTGCGAAACTCCGGCCGCACCACCTCCAGCGGCCGCCGCGCGAGCACGACGTCGCGGGAGAGCGTCTCCTCCCCCCGCCGGCACTCGACGGTCAAGGATTGCCCTGGTCGAGAGGCCGCCAACGCCGCGTGCAGCGACCGCGGGTCGCGGATCGCGGTGCCGGCCACTCGGACGATCACGTCGCCGGCCCGCAGGCCAGCCCGCTCCGCCGGCGTGCCCTGCCCGACGACACCGATGCGGCAGCCCCCCTCCGGCGCGGCCGCGACGGCGAGATGGCCGAGGTAGCCGGACCGGTCGTCCTGATCGTGAAAGCTGCCGCCGGCCAGTTCGATCCGCTCGACGGCGGCACCCCGGCTCGTCAGCGTGACGAGCATCCCGGCGGGCGACCCCGTGTCGAGCGATCCGAGCGTAAACCGCTGCCGCGTCGTCTCGGCATCGCCGGCGGCATCATCGCCGGCGCGGTCGTCTCGGGGCGCGTCGTCGCCTGCGGCAGCGGCAGCGCCGGCGGCGGATGCGGATGCAGCGCCGGCGGCGGACGCCGCGTCGTTCGCGGCAGGGGCCGCGGCCGGACGGTCCGCGGCGGCGACCCGCTCGCGGTTCCGGATGGGCTTGGGGAACAGCCGTGCCTGCAGGAGTTGGCCGGCGAGCAGGATGGCCAGCGAAAGCGCGAGAAAGAGGGCGTAGCGGCGTTCCACGAGAGCATCCAGGGGGCGTGAGCGGGCAGACCCGCAGTATATCGGGAACGCTTCGCGGGCAACGCCGGCCGGCCCGCGGGAAAAGCCCTCGGAACCCCGGCCACGGCTTTTTCCCGTCGATCTATCGCCCCTGCGTGAGCCGGTCACCGAGGAAGTTGTCGAGATCGGTGATGGCGTAGATCTTCTTGCAGGTCACGTCGAAGGGATACTCGATTCGCCGGTAGCGCACCGCCTGGTCGTCCTCGAGGATCGCGTAGCACGACCGCGGGTCGCCGTCCCGAGGCTGCCCCACCGACCCGACGTTGATCATCGCCTTGCCCTCGGGCAGCGGGATGACCTGCTCGGTCGTGGTGCGCGGGACGGCCGGCGAGATGAAGTCGGGGGCGGTCGTGAACACGCCCGGTATGTGTGTGTGCCCCTGGAAGCAGTAGCGGTTGAAGAGCTCGAAGATGTGCTCCATCTTCAGCGGGTTGTAGATGTCCTCGGGGAAGACGTATTCGTCGAGCGGCCGCCG
>Ga0136644_10000943_pt1 | contig 23241 bp, 26 predicted proteins | sample C_130820_EF_Meta_FD_94780 | JGI IMG/M metagenome (GOLD analysis project Ga0136644, IMG submission 94780) | Freshwater microbial communities from Lake Croche, Canada to study carbon cycling - C_130820_EF_MetaG (v2) (version 2) | ecosystem: Environmental > Aquatic > Freshwater > Lake | place...
ACCTAGTGGAGACTTACCTAGTGGAGCCTCACCTTCTGGAGCCTTACCTAGTGGAGCCTCACCTGCGGGGTCATCATCTGGAGCATCTTCTGGAGCACCAGACCCAGGTCCAGGGTCGCCAAATTTTTGGAGGGAGCACAATAATGCTAAACTGGATTTTTACGGAGACACTTCTTTATGTAAAGGTCCTAATTTTTTTATGACACATTGGGCTTATAGTGAAGAAATTCTTTATTCGAATATGATGATGACATTTGATAGAGATCCCGTTAGTCAGTTTACTGATTTTTATTTCACATTTTATTTAAATAACCCATCTACAATTCATAAAAAAATAACTAAAAGCGACTTAATTGCAATACGAACAAATATGATAGGTTATAACGAAACAGTAGCACAAAACGGTGATTACGGAAGAGCCTTTTCCTTTACTGGTTTAACTCCTAAGACAAATTATTATTTTGGTATGTCAATCACAGTCAATAGTGAAATATCGCCTATAATATGGATAAATGGAAGTACTACAGATATTTTACCAATATGTCAATACATGTCAAGTTCAAATCCTTGCACAGGTGGTTTTAATCCAGATAATACAATAACGAAACCACCATTTGATTATCAAAAGGGTACACCATTAGAACGTGTTCTGGGAGGCAATGCAGAATTATTGTTGTCGTCAACTTATAATGAATCATTTTTTAACAGTACTGGATGGAAAATTTTTGATACATTTGTATTGAATCTTAAACCTGACCAAATCGGTTGCTCTTTACCTAATAATATTACATATTCAATTAATGGTAAGTGCACTGTATCTACTGGTTTTTATGAAAGGACGCCTACTGCTACCAACTCTATAGATTGTCCTAATAACGAAGTTGATGTCAAAATAGTTGGAGATACTGCAGTATTTAAATTTATCGGTAATTTTAATGATATTAAACAGGGTGCTACAGGAAGAAACTATGATTTTTACTTAAAAAGTAATTTATGTACAAATTCTGGTATGATATGCAATGTATCTCAGGGTGGTCCAATAGATAATAATGTCTCATATGGTAATTATTATAAACATTTTACTACTCCATATACAATTAACAGTAGCTATGGTTCTAGTATAAAAATATCACCTCTTTTTTATGCAGTACCACCTGCTGGAACACCTGCTGGAGTCCCTGCTGGAGTCCCTGCTGGAGTCCCAGCTGTAGCCCCTACTGAAGTCCCTGCTGGAGTCCCTGCTGGAGCATCACCTGCTGGAGCATCACCTGCTGGTTCAACTGCAGGAGTATCACCTGCTGGTTCACCTGCTGGAGCATCACCTGCTGGAGCACCTGCTGGAGCATCACCTGCTGTAGCAGGAGATACTGCTCAAGACTCTACGTGTGTAAAACCAATATGGGTTTATAATTCAAACACTCCAGAATTTTCGTTATTTGCAGCGTCGTGTACATTACCACGTATGTTAAGCGGACCAGGATTATATATTGACATGACAAAAAGTACTAATGCTTCTAGTATAACAAATGACCTGCCTACGAATTCTTGCTGCGTGACAGCAAGTGCTACGCAAAAACCTACAACACCGTTTAATTTAGATACAATTGCTGTGACAAATTTTAATAAATTTACAATTACATGGGAGGGTGGTATTTTAGCTAGTGCCCTAGGCTTTGAAATTCAAACATTTTTAAGTAACGGCTTTACTATTAATACACAAGGGTCAACTACAGCAGCTAATACAAATATTGGTAATTATAACGTTTATAATACTGAAAATTTCTTTAACTTTAATCACATGTTAAATGCTTTTTCTTTCGGTTTTCCTACAGGTGACCTTAAATATTTTTCAAATTCTGGAGTTATGGACCCCAATGCACCACCTGTTACATGGACAGAAATATATATACATATGTTTGCTACAAATAATATTGGTACATCTTGGTCAGGAGGTACTGAACTTTCTCAAAGTATTTTAAATCCTACTAGAGTAGGCCCTCCTCCATCATACGCATGTAATGACCAGAATTTATGCAGATATTCAGGTGAAGATAATCATGGTATTACATCAGAATATCCTATGAGAGTTTTTGAAAAAAACGGTATCTTAAAAATAACTAATTCGCCATCAGGTATGAATACTGAATTAACGAATACGTTTAGAGCGTCACCAAACAAAACTGTGCGTGTAACTATGAGTTTAGCTAGAGGATTTGAAATTATTCCATAAATTCTGTATAATCTTAAAATGACCTAAAGTTCCCTATTATATATTAATAGTATATTAGGATGTTTTCGAGCCTTCTTGTAGTTTCCTTTTTCGCTTGTACTATGGCTGTACCCCTTTCTTATCCCACCTTCACAACATGGGCTAAGAAGTATAGTCGCGATTATTCACCTACTGAGCGCGACTATCGTGAGACTGTATATAATCGCAATCTAATGAAGATTGTTCGTCACAATAGCCACAACCACAGCTATTGGTTCACAACTAACAAGTTTGCTGACCTTACGCGTGAAGAGTTTGCCCGTCGTTATATTGGTGGTGGCTACAAGAATGCGACGAGTCGTGTGTACAACGTAGATTGGTCCCTTGTCTACAATAAGAAGGTCTCTGCTCTTCCTGTTTCCGTTGACTGGACAACAAAGGGTGCCGTCACACCGGTCAAGGACCAGGGCCAGTGCGGGTCTTGCTGGGCATTTTCTACAACGGGTTCAACTGAAAGTGCTTGGTTTCTAAAGAATGGTACACTGGTTTCCCTGTCTGAGCAACAGTTAGTTGACTGCAGTGCTTCTGAGGGCAACCAGGGTTGCAATGGTGGTCTTATGGACTACGGCTTTCAGTATATCATCGATAATAAGGGTGTAACAACTGAGAAGGCCTATCCCTATACGGCTAGTGATGGTACGTGCCACTCTGTCGGTCTTCCTGTTGCAGCTAAAATCAGTGGATTCAAGGATGTACCCGCTAATTCTGAGACAGCACTTATGACGGCAGTTTCTCAGCAACCTGTTTCTGTTGCTGTTGAGGCGGACCAGGACTCTTTTCAGCTCTATGGTGGCGGTGTCATGACCAAGGCATGCGGTACGAATCTTGACCACGGTGTATTGGCTGTAGGTTATGGTACATTAGGCGGTCAGGACTTTTGGCTAGTTAAGAACTCTTGGGGTGCCGATTGGGGTGTCAAGGGCTACATCATGTTGGGGCGTGGTACTAAGTTTGGTGGTCCCGGTCAGTGTGGTATTCAAATGGACCCGTCATATCCTGTTGTGTAAAATTTAATACCTAATTATTTAAAAAATTAAATTTACTCAGTACATTTAATTTTTTTTAAAAAAGGCACATTTTATTTGCGACCCTTTAGACGTCTTGTTTTTGTCTTTTTTATCCGAATATTTCTATATTTTTCGAACACATTGTGAAAAAGTTTATCTACATTCTCCTTTTCGCTATTGTTGCGTACCATGTTACGAACACTTTCATAGTTATTTGAAAGAAGCTTATATTCCATATTATTTTTGGTATTTTTCAAGGTTAAGGCTCTTACACGATTCTTCCAGGTCGGGATATTCATTCTAATATAAAGCTTAGAATAAATATATACGCAGGATATGAGTCGTGAAGTGTGGGGACCCAAAATCTGGTTTATCCTTCACAGGTTGTCCTTTTATAGCGACCGCACTGACATTATAGGTGCTTGGACAAAGATGTTAAAGGAGTTAGTTGAAATTCTACCATGTGCACTTTGTAAGGACCACATGAGAAAATACTGCATAATGCATCCTATAACAGGGGTTGCTGTACTGGGTTCTAAGGGTGTTGATATTAAAAAAGCTGTTATACAATGGGTTTACCAATTCCATAATTTTGTTAATCATGACAAAGGTGTAGCTAAATTTGATAAGGCACAATTACCGGTGTTTTATGGTTATGGAACGCGAACTGAACTGGTTGCTGATATTAATAGAACCATTTTGGAACTAGATAAAATATGGACACAGGTTCCTATGCGACATTGGAAAGAATCGTTACATCATTTATTAAATTTGGTTGCTAGTGGGCCACTTGGTTAAGCAGTACATATAACAGGTGTGTTATCTCCCGATTTTGGTGGAGCCATATTTGTTACTACATTCAATATATCAGGAGGTATTCCTGAATGGCAAATGTCTAATATATGCCAATATGCGATGGCTACACCACTACCCAAAAGGATACCCAAGGTTGAACCAAGCCACGTCTCACAACCTGTAAATCCACGTAACAGAAGCAAACAAAAGAAAAATATAGATAAAATTATCACACTTAACGAAAATGCAACACGATTATCAACCTTTTTACTATCTACACCCTGAGCAGCAGGTCTGCTGGCAACTTGAATGGCATTGTACAATATGAAAACTACAAAATATGTTGTAGATGCAAACCAATAGGATGGTGCTACTACTGTTGTTGCATCTGTATCAATTGTATCTTGGATAAGGGAACAGGTTCGACTACTGGGCTGTCTAATTTGTGACCATTCAAAGGCAAAGTCTAAAAATTCTTGTGCGCCTAAAACAGCTAAGGCATTGATTATCATACCTATTGAAATCCATATCATTGATAAATTACCTTGAATAGCTCCAAGAAGTAATGCTGTCACAAATAATGTATTTGGAAGATTGTGGTAGGTTGAAATTATAAATTCTCTTAATCTAAGCGATAAATCGCTAAATGCTACCATTTTTTTATCCATGGCAACCTTCCCTAACGTCTTATACTAAAATTAACTGTGCACATAATTTTTGTATAACGTCTGCTTATGCTGGACCCTTTTTACAAACGTAAATTGGCTTTCCGTCCTCAGCATTACTACGTAAAAGTGGTATATTAAGTAAGTTAGTCATAGTTTTGTCTGATGCACTTGCGATTATCATCTCCATTAATGTACCGTAAATTGTACCCAATAAAAGACCTATGCTAACGGATTGACTGCTATCACAGTTAGTATAAACACGGTAAAATATAAACATTGTAAGCATAACACCCATAAGGTAAATACCCGATTGGACAGCTATACGTTTTTGTGGCATACCCTTTAATTCTTCACTGTACGTCTGCCCCATACCAAACATATAACCAAATAGGGCACCAAAAAACATCATATAGTAGCTAGGAAAGCCATTATTTAGGGTAGCCATTGTACCAACTTGAGACAGTGTTGATGTTAATCTTTCATAACTGATTCCGGGAAAATGACCTGAACAACGCTGTACATCTTTAGACGGTTCATGAACACCTGGTATTATTTCTGCTAAAAAACTACTGGTACCTGCATGGACAAACTCAAGGGCAAACATGATAACTCCTAGAACACCCATTGGAACAGATTGAAGTAATAGAGAGAAAAGTATAATTCCCCCTAGAATTGTATCGGGAAGATAATTAAGATTGAAAAAGAAAGCTTTTGATGAAAACTGGCTTAGAGCCGTCACGCGGTCTACTATTATCTTAGCAGCCGACATCCCCCTGCTATGGGTATTCCTTCTTTCTATAGGTCTTTAGTAAAAAGTAATCCAAAACTTATATCAGAAAAAAACGGAGGGAAACCGTCAGTACTAGCTCTTGATTTAAACTGTGCTATATATCACTGTCTTTCTAAACTACAGAAAAAAACGCCTTATGTGGCTTCGTCGCGTCTAATATTTGAAGACGCGTTAATCCAGTTAGTTATACTTTATATTGTAAAGTTACGTGACCATGTTCAGCCTTCAGATTTACTGTATGTGGCTGTAGATGGTGTCGTACCAATGGCGAAGATTAGACAACAGCGCATGAGGCGCTTCAAGTCTGTTTGGGTTGGTGCTGAGGAAGCAAAGATTAAGGGTTCTGACTCTTCAGAGGGGTGGGATAGAAATGCCATAACACCTGGTACAGAATTTATGGACCGCCTCTGTGGACGTCTTAGCGCATGGGCTAAACAACAAACCGGGTTGAATACTATAGTTTCTGGAGTGCGCGAATCCGGTGAAGGAGAGCAGAAAATTATGTCTTATTTGCGGTCTAATAAGCCAGCTGGTGAAGTCATAGTCTATGGACTTGACGCTGACTTAATTGTTTTATGTTTGTGGCATTTTGAAGTCTATGGCTGGTCATTTAAATTGCTTCGTGAAGATGTTGAGATGAAGGGTGGGGTTAAATTAAATGCCTTTGGAGAGGAGACCCTTTTGTATTTTGATATTGATATGTTAGCTTCTATTATAATTAGTAAATGGAATGTCGGAATTCATGATTATGTTGGTGCCATGAGTTTCTTAGGTAACGATTTTTTACCACACGGACTCACATTGTGTATAAGAGAAGAAGGAGTCGACAAACTTATGGAAATTCTGGAAGGGTGTGAAGATAGTTTAGTCTATAGAGATGCAGATGGCCCATGGACGTATAATCTTAATACATTGCGTACTATTATAAGTGAAATTTCAAAAATGGAGGATAAATGGCTTTTATCCGGTTTAATAAAGAAACTTAAAATGAGTGCTCACGGATACCCAAAGCCAGGTGCGGAACCACAGACTGACGTAGAAAAGGCTCTTACAATTATGAATTCATTGCCTCTCACATGGAAGGTTGAACGTAGTATGGCTACAAAAAATGACGATGGTTGGTTTCTCAAAGATGATTGGCAGACCACCTATTACAAAGATTTTTTATGGGGAGCTGAACCCAGTGACACTGTCAATGAATGGTTGAAGGGTATTCAGTGGATCTTGAATTATTATACCGGTTCACAACCTGTAGACTTCTTATGGTACTATCCATGGTACTTACCGCCACTTTTTAAGGATATTATTGTCAATTCGGATGCCTTTGTACAGAATGACAAAGGTGAACCCAATCCTATTCAGCCTATTTCACAACTAATCATGGTTTTACCTATTGAATCCTATGCACTTTTACCAAAAGATTTACGTTCATTGCCCTTTTCACGACCTGAATACTATCCTAAAACCTGGACCTTTTTTAGCGCTGGGCGGCGACAATTATGGGAATGTGAACCTATGATACCTATGCTACCATATCATGTGGTAGCACAATTTATACAAGGTGCGACCAGATGAAATGAATCTAAAATTGAATAGAATTTCTTTTGTCATACATAGACAAAATGAGTTATTCTATTGAGTATTACGGTGCTACATGGTGTAAGGTATGTGTAACTGTGAAGCCCGTTATTGAAACTATGGCCAAGGACTTTGCCGTAAAATTCACTGAATACGATATTGATGAACTTGAGGGCGATGAGCGTGTTGCTAATATTAAGAAAGTTCCTACTGTACGTGTCTACAAGGGTAGTGAACTTATTCAGGAGATTGTAACGGCTCATGCTTCTGCCGTAAAAGACACACTGGCTTCCGTAAAAACTGTAACAATTACTGATGATTTCTGAAAAGCACCTAACAAATAACACCATTATTAAGGTATATAAATGTTGGCCAGTTTTTTAGATAGATTTAGAAATCTTTTTCGTATCAACCAAGGGTCTTTAACACAGGAACCAGTAATAGTTTGCGAACCTGTGACTGAACCCGTTGCTGAACCTGTAACTGAACCTGTAGCTTCTGAACTCGTTGCTGAACCCATTACTGAACCTGTGACTGAACCTGTGACTGAACCTGTAACTGAACCAGTGACTGAACCTGTGACTGAACCTATGGTTGAGCCAAAACAAGAGCAAGAACAAACACCCTCAGTAAGTGAATGTGTCTTCGATACAGAAGTAGCTAGTATTGTTCCTTCTTGTGAAGGTGATTGTATTTCTTGCGATTGTAAAAATTCTATTAGTCAGGCCTTAGAGGAGTGCACAGGTTCCAATTGTCCAAATATTGAAAATATAAAGCATGAGATATGTGACCTGAACAATAAGAGCATTAATGTATTATAACAAAATTAAGTAATCGTGGGATAAAGTCTTATACAATGTCAAAGGGTCTTATTATAACTTTTTGACAATGGATTCGGTTAGAGTATAAAAAGAACACATGTGTATATTTTAATGGGTAATATTCCAAGCCACCATGTTCGAATTTGGAATGAATTATCAAAAATAGAAAATGAGAAAACACGCCTTAAAATGCTTGATACCCTGTTAAGCAGTCAAGAACATGTACAAACATTTAAGAAATTAGACTTATACAATGATTTGGTTACATGGTCTGCTGCTGTGAAAAGAGGGTCTTGGACTGAGTGGCCGGTGTATAATCCTCCGGTAAAACCTATATCTACTTCACTTGTCAATGCGCCAACAAGAAGGGCTATGGATTATTTAAATGAGGCATATGATTTACTTGGTCTATCAGACGATGAACCATTGAACTTAGAAATGCTAAAAATAGCCTATAAAAAACGTGCTGTTGTTTTTCATCCCGATAAGGGTGGCGACCCAGCAGTATTTGATGAATTGACAAAGGCCTATCTGTATTTACAAGAAGTATATAAAAAACTTGTACCAAAATCGGTTCGTGATCATGCTGATTCGTCCCCTGTAACAATGGAGGCAGCAAAGGCACGTCGTGTGGACAATAGTATTCAGGTATTTGACGATAGTGGAGATAATAGCCCAAGTATCTCTCTAGTAATTCACGACCCAAAGGCTGTTGGTAAGACGACAGGTAAAGTAAAACCAAAGACACATGAATCGACTCAAAGACCTGATAGTAAACCAATTGTGATTAATCCTAAACAACTTGACATGAATGTATTCAATCAATTATTTGAGCAAAATCGCCTTCCTGACCCCGAAAAAGATGATGGATATGGCGACTGGTTAAAATCACAGGAGGAGTCAACTAGGAAAACAAAAAACCTACGTGGAAAGTTTAGCATCGATGTCTTCAATAAGACCTTTGAAGATGATGCTGAGGAGCAGGCCTTACTAGACAAAAAGTCACAACACGCCCTAACCTTACAAGACCCTGACGCCATGATATTGAGTCCCAATGCTGTTACACTAGGTGGTGAAAAGCCTGCTGAATATACAGCTCCAGCAGGTTCAAATCTAAATTATACAGATTTGAAGGCAGCCTACTCAAGACATATGACTTTCAGCCAACAAATTAAGAACGTGAAGGTCAGCGATAAGTCATTTGAACAAGCTAAAGCTGAAAGAGAGAAGGATCCCGGTCCAGCAAGTCAAGATGAAATGAGGCATATGGAAGAAATGAAACAACGCAGTGAACAAGCAGAAAAACTACGAAAATTAAGATTAGCTGCACAGGATACAAATATTGCACAGAAGGATGCACAGATAAAGTCACGTTTGCTAATTACTGGTAAGCCAATTCAATAAACTGGAAATTTATTAATTATTGCCTTTTCTAAAGGATTTAATTAATTAAGTATTTTGCTTTAGTCACTTTGCGTGAACTTTAAGTTGTAAAAATATATGTGGTCAATAGGATGTCTGACGCAAGTCCGATAGTTTTATTAACAGTTGCCTTAGGAACAATAATAGCCTTATATTTTGTAAAACAAAGTAATGTTGGTAATGTAAATGATTCCTTTGAAGACCTATCACAAACTATCGGTAACCACATTACTGGAACGTTTGTAAAACTTACAAATAAACCTATTCTATGGTTTGTAGTTGATGATTACGGAACAAATAATCGCAAATGGACAGATTTTGGGGCGCGGAGTAATCGCAATTTAAACATGGGATTTTTAGCAATCAATAAATCAAGATGCTTGTTCACTCAAGGTAAAGACTTTGATATTAGAATATGTCTTGGTAGAGAAGCAGTTGCTAAGGTTGTATATGAACATGGTGGTCGTGTTCCTGATAATCATCTGACGTGTTATCCACGTCTATGGAAGGCATGGGCCCGCGCTTCTCTTCTATATTATGCAGGCGGTTTATATTTTGACGGTCTCTCATTATGTCTTGGACCCTCTTTTTTACCTGACATAAAAGGACAATCTGACGCAGTTTTTGGAACTGACCATGATGAACCGGCTACAAATGCATTAAATGGTTCTTGTAGTGACTTTGTTGGTTGGGCTTCTGAGGCAAAGCACAGACCTTGGGGCTCATTACTCAACGAAATAAATAATTTAATTAATTCTGGTGCCGACAATTGGACGGCTGCCATTGCCCGAAATCAACTTGCATCATGGTATAATACGTATTTAAGAGATGAGATGCCTACGATTCGACACAGTGAATGGTCTAGAAGAGATGATGGAAGACCTATTGAAATCGAAGACCTATTTGGTCGCTCATACAATAAATTGAGTCCTGAGTGGAAGCCAGCAAATCATGTGGTTTATGTTCCACTCGATTATGATACAATCGACCGTTCTGTTACCTATAAATGGTTCTTAAAATTATCAGCACAAGATATTTTAAGTGACGATGCTAATTTTTTATGGGCCTATTTAAGTAAAAATATTCGTGGTAAAAATTAATGAGTAGTAATCCAAGATTAAGTCTTGGACTTTTTTCTATATTTTTTGGACTAGGATTATTTATATTACTACGTGGTGATATAAATGATACATATTCAGGTATATTGGTATGTTGTATAGCACTTATACAGTTATTTGACTATGGATTTTTAAAAAATTTAGAGTGCTATCCCGGTGGCTCAAATGATAGGGCTTCACGTGGCATCTATCTTTTACTATGGTTAATGCCTACAATTTTATGTTTTTCAGCAGCTTTTTTTGCGAATCATAATTTAATCGGTAATCCGGCATCAAAGATGTTGCTTATGGGTGTAGGAACAGTATATTTACTTATATTTTTAATTTTTGCTTCTATTGTTTATGAAGATAGAAATACATGGTGTTCGGTTCCAGGAATTATGTGGCAACCTAACTATGGATTTCTACATAGTGAATACGTACCCATGAAACCGAATATTTTACTGTTGGCAGGCCTATTATTACCCACGCTCTTGGTTGACCCCTATATGCTCGGCTTTGGAACCGCTACAATTTTAACAGGTGCCCTATTTTTAGGTAATAAATTTGACAGAGCGTGGAATGGTGAATGGCTATCTGTTACAACCTTGTTGGCAAATGGTATTGGACTCTGGGCCTTGTTTGTTCCTCCATTACGTCGTGACCTATATGGAATAAATCCAACATATTAATTTCACAAACCAAGATTAAGTACTTCCTATCAGAGGAGTACTTAAATTCGGTTTGATAGTAATTATGTCAAATACTTAAGTTAAGAACGTCTTTTCGGTTGTTCTTAAGTTAAGTATTGGACGGTACTTTACGGTAAGTGAGTTCGTCAATGATAAAACTCTGGATTATAATTAAACCTTGTACATCTATCGTGAAATGATGCCTGACCAGTATGTGACGTAACGACGTTACCCTCCTCTACGGCTAACATGGGATAGGTAATTGCCCTTGCGCCTTCTTTTGTCAAGGTCCAATCGGGTGAAAAATAGGGTATATTTGGATTCTTTTCACTACGCAAGGCATACTCAACAGTGTACTTCATTAAAAATTTATGAGCAGTTTCTCTATTTAGCATGTACATTTGAGAACCCCATAAATCATCAGTGAATTTTAAAAATAATAATTGTGAGTCAAGAAGTTTGAAATCTGGATTGACCTTTATAGTGGCCACATCATGAGGTATTAAATATCCCAATAATAGAATTTCTAAATTATATTTTTCGTAACCAAATATAAGACTTGGTATGTAATTTTTAAAATTCTTGCGTATGTAAATATCATCTTCACAAAATACTCCATAATCGGCATCAGATTCTAAAAAAGTCTTCAACATATCAAGATGATTAAACATAATAGCCCATGTACGTCTATGATTGCCTGGAGCTGGAAAAATTCTAGTATCAGTGAGCTCTACAGGTTCAACAAATTCCAGTTCTAAGCCTTCTTTTTCAAAACGCTCTGCCATTCTTTGTTTTCGACCAGGATTCCCAAATGAACAGGTATAGAATTTTACTGAAGACATGCTATTTATCTATTTTGGGTCGGCGTTAAGTGATTTACCGTCAAGAGCTTAAGATAAGTATTTGACTATATAGCGGTATAAAGACCCTTTGCGTTTAATCTTCAGGAATGCACCTAGACTCAGTACTAGGTCAAGAACATATTGTAGAATATCTTAAAGACCATATAACAAATCCATTTCACCTGATGTTTTTAGGACCCTCTGGTACTGGTAAGACTTTTATTTCGCGACTATTTTTAAAAGACTATTTGGATAAACTTGGGGTTTTACCAAAAGACCGTGATATTTATATATTACAACTTAAATCTACTGATGACCGCGGTATTGCTATGGTACGCAACCGCCTTGCAGAATTTGTGAAACGTGTTCGACCGAATAAGGATGCCAAGGCATGGGTATGGTTAGATGATGCCGATTCTTTGCCTATTGTAAGTCAACAGGCGCTACGTCGTATATTGGAACGATATGAGAATCATGCACGTTTCTTATTTTGTGCCAATGGTCCAGAACCCTTTATTGAACCCCTTCAAAGTCGATGCACAATTTTACAGTTCTTACCTGTTAACCTTATTCAACATGGTAATGAGATTTTGCGTAGACAGAATCCTAATCTTAAACTGAGCCAAGATGCAATGATATGGTTAGTTTCTATGTCGTTGGGAAATGCCCGTCTATATCAACACTATTTACAGACGCTATGTGTATCAGTAGGTACAGCAAATATTATTGAGGCGTCTGAAGCTCAAAGTATTGTTAATGCACCACCTACCGAATTACTACGCGATTTGGGCTTTGCTACCTTGGCAAATGACCGCGTAAATGTTATACGATATTTTCTAAAACTTTGGTCAGCTGGATATAGTTTTGAGGACATCATTTCCTTTTTAGAAACTATTTGTCGCACCTATTCTTTTTACTATCCAGAAGAGGCACAAAAAATTTATGCTATATGCGGTGAAGGACATATTGCTATGATTTTGAATAAAGTATCGTTTTTAGACACAATTACTGTACTTACAGGTGGGTCAGTCACAAATATTTAGTGGTATTTTTGATGAAAAAATTTAAAATGCGAATACTTTTGGTATTGGCATTTTAAATCATTTGCTTATTGCGACGATTCAAAAGAAACTTATATTTCTCCTTTGCATAGTTAAGCCCTTCACTCTTAGCCTTTAGATACGCCATACGCTTTTCACTACGTTCGGTCTTCTTGGCCTTTTTTGCTTCCTTCTTCTTTTCCTTCTCTAAGTCAAACACACCGGGCTTCTTAAGCCAAGGCAACATCTTGGTCTTGATTCGAATTTGAATCATTTCTTTAATGTGAAGGTTTCTTGACCTTTGATTTTGCTAATAATGGATTATATGTTTTCAATTTTTTTAGTTGTGTCTTGTTTTGTTTGACGTCTTTTTTTTGTAACGTCTAGAACCACCTCTGAAACCTGTACCAATTAGCTTACCGGTTATTTTGACACAATTAAGAACATACTTATTTGCTAAGTCGTCGTACTTCTTCTTTTCTGCTGGAGCCATAGTTGCTAATTTAGTCGCCATTTCTTCCAATTTTTTCTTATCTCTTTCACAGTGCTCTTTCATAGTAGCTTTTTGTTTATTGGTGGGGGGCATTCTACTTATTCATAGAAAAATATCAGGGTTTTATAAAAACGTATTAAAAACACAAAAAAAATTGAATAGATAAAAAGAATCCTAAAATAAGTAACAAATCTACCAAAGAAGTAGAGAAGCAAAGCAAAGAAGCAAAGAAGCAATGGCAACAACGGAGATGTTCAAGAACCTCTACACGCTACTGAAAGACACTCAACACATTCGTCAAAGTCAAATGAGCCAGGCATCTATTGCTGATTATATTATTGCAACTGCCACTACGCTACAGGCTGAGAAGCTGGAACGACTTAGAACCCTTCGGACAAGTGGTGTTAGCGCATCTAGTAACGCACATGGCGTTCTTACCATCAACCTGCTTCGCGACGGAAAGGAGCAGACGCTAAGTATGGTTGGTAATGTGAACTTCGACAGATCCCAGGATGACGAGTTTATCAAAAAGTATGGTCTCACAAAGAACGACGACGGGTACGCTTACTACTTCGTTGGATTTCTGTGGTACCATATGAACAAGCCGAAGACGCCGTGTGTGGTAGGTGTGACGCTTGAAGAAGTGAGTCTGCTCAAGGAACGAATTCACACCGTATGGCTTAGCGACATGCTAGTCAGTGTCACCTACGCATTCTGAAAAATCATAGACGTGTAACAAAATTAAAAATAATAAAACAAAAGAGTTTTTTACTTATTTCCATCAAGCGTCAAATATTTAAGTTAAGTATTTGACGGTAGTATTTGACGGTATTTTTGATTATAAATCGTAAAACTGGAATGTTGCCATATCAACAGTGACAAGCATAGGGTTCATATCGTACTGTGAAACAATAGTGTAAAGATTGCCATCCTTGATTTCTAGTCCCAAGGTGTACTCAATTGAGTTGGTCTTGAAATAAAAGGGGTTCGTGTAGGCCTCAATATTTCTGGTTGCCTTGTTCAACCGGACAAGCATATGGTAATATTTACGGGGCTGTACATACATTACGTTATGGGTAATACAATATAAGGAACCATAGTATTCCACTACATTGGTTGAGCCACGCATGTGCTCAAAAAATCTGGGAGTTACTTGGGTTTGTGTGATTGTAAAATTCTCACCATCCGCCTTACCAATACGATATGGGTGCCATGAATAGATGAACTCATTATTGCCTAAAGGAATCCAATTCTTTTCGGCTGCGCCGTCGTCCTTAAAGGGTGGCCTGAGTGATACTGCATCTGTTAGCTTATTTGAAGTGGGATTATAAGAGCCCATAATTTGACGAATCTGACCATTATAACTGAATTCCATAGATGTTCCTATCCACTTAATATCATTTGAATTGGGCTCCTGGTAAATACGAAGGTCTTCCAAGCCCTGGATATGAACGTTATGCTTAGGGGGAAAGGCGGGAAACATCTCCTCTAAGGGTCCTATTGGCACAAAATCATTATTAACTTGTAACATAAAGTTGCGGGTGCGGACTGGGTTATCACGACTGAGTTCACCATTGACCATCATCATATATGAACCATCACCTTGGATTCTATAATTGACATAGCGTACATTTAGCAAATAGCCATTGACCTGGCGAATCATTGATGTTGATGTCGGAACATAGTCGCCGATTTGCTTGAATGGTAAGGGTATCATAGACTTGAACTTAATGGGGTCAACATAATGCTGAACATTCGAATAACTGTGACCACCATGACCGTTGTAATAATTAATCAAGTGTCTCATGGCCTCATCACGCTTGTGGGGCTGAATATAGTAGTCCAAGATAGTTTTCTCATAATCAAACAGGTGTGTGTAAACATCATGTTCAATAAATAACAGGTCATGTGGCTTCTTAATATTTTCACCTAGTTTCATATAGTGCCAAGCCTTGTGGTGTTGAGAGATTTCACGGAAAATGCGTGTCAAAAAATAAATATTTTCGGCGCGATTCTTGTTAAAATCATAGGCCTTCATACCCCAGTACTCCATTTCAGTAAGATTGCCTAGTTCATATGACAACTTGCTGATAACATACATACTATACCACACTTCCTCATACCAACCACCGGCATTAATGCGACGCTTGTACATTTCAATGGATTCTGGTAGCTTCTTGAGGTCCTTGAGTGTTTGAGCAAGATAAAACATGTAGCGCTCATTCTTGGGCTCCTCTTCCAAACCCTGTTTTAATAGGCGTTCATCGCGAACAAACTTGTCGTCCTTGCAACCACCATCCCCTACATCATCGATGTAAACTGTCTCTAAAGCCTCGCAATCAGAACCGTCCCAATATTCGTGCGTTACACCAACACAGCGCCAATTATGGCCCAACTTGACAAAGCGTGTGTTGTAGTATTCTAGGGACCCGTTGCGCTGAATAATACGATAGCCGTTGTGTGTAAGGTCGCTCTTATTAAATTTTTCCGTCATGACAAAGTTCATGTCACCGTCTAGCAAAAGACCATAAGTGAACTCAGGATTCCAGCCCAGTTCACTACAGTACTGCTGACTGGCTTGAAAGGACAACGTGCGATTGTGACCAAAATTCTTCCATGTGTGGTGTGCAACCTTTGTAGGAACATTCAAGGTAGGAAGATACTCATTTAGAATCTCTAGAGTCTTATCTGTTGAGCCCGTATCTGAAATACAGATAGCATCGGCAATGGTTAAGGCTCTTTCAATACAACGCTTGATAATACGCTCCTCATTCTTAATCATAACAGTAACAATAATCTTTTTGGGCAAGGGAAAGTTGAAAATACGGTCATTGTGGTCGGCACTGTACCATTGGAAAAAGTCTTCCTGTCCCTCCTGCTCCATTTGAGCCCATACATTGACCTCCCATGTGAGCTTGTTGTCTTGCGCCTTGTTGCTGACTAGCTTTGCGTAAGCAAATTCCTGAAACTTCAGAATATTTACTAGGGTGCCAAAGACCAGGCCACCGCAAAAACGCCAATGAACATTGTCTTTTGAAACATTGGCCTTTTGCGTGCAACCTGGAATAAGAATCTTGTTTTCCGTTATCTGGATATTTTGGAGTTTCTGCCAGGCCACATCAACACTCTTAAGAATTTTGGTAATACCAAAATCAATCCAGGCAACATTGGTTGTTGATACATTGGACTGTGCCATCTTAATGAACTCTAGCTTGCTGTTCATCAAAACAAGATACTTGTATGTATCCTTCTTCTCATTGCGCGACTGTGGAAGGTTACAATCCGGCGCATATAGCTTGGCCACAGGAAGGTCCTCAAAGGGTACATTGTTAATAACGGTAACATTAGGATAAGCCGCAAACTTTGGCCCAACATCGGCGTACAGTGGGTCTAGAAAAAGGACTATCTTAGCACCCTTGTCGGCAAATTTAAAAAAATAATCTACGTAATTTTCATTATCCGAATCATCGTAAATTTTGTAATAGGCTGTCACGAACGTCAAATTATCAACCATTTTAGATAATGTATTCGACCCTACTTTATACCCTTTTTGGCAGAATGCGTAGTTTCCGAAGTTTTTTTTTGAAGACCAATATATATGGAGCTTAATTTAGGATGGAGTCAAGGTTACGATGCACTTAATTATCACGGACAAGATGCTTATGAAGAAAAGGGATTAAGTAAAACTAATGCAAGTCCTAGACCACCTATTGCTATTTTTTCACACAAGTATTTTAATGAACTAGCCAATCTAGACCACAATAAAATATACGATTATTGCTTTATGGGGTCTATAGAATCGAATGATGAAAATAGAAAATGGGTTATTGATTTTGCTAAAGAACATTTTACATCAAAGTCCGTTTTTCTTGCTACCGATGCAAAGTTTAAGCACTGGGATACATTGGGTGATTTTGACATTTCCTACACCCATATGGATAAGGGATTTCAACCTAAGAGACAAATTGAACCACATGTTAGAAAGGCGCAATTTAGGGTCATAGAAGAAAATTTATTCTACTTTCAGACTATGTGTCAAAGCAAATATGTACTTTGTCCAGCTGGAGATTCTACATGGTCATTTAGATTCTATGAAACTATCATGTGTAGAAGTTTACCTATAGTTGATTCTTGGCATCATACTTATAGAACTGCAGAGGAGGCTACTATACCTTACCAATATTTACTACGTGATAAGGTTGACCAAATAAAAGATATTGATTACGATGATTTAGTCAATAAAAATACAGAAATATTTAAACAATATCATTTATTGTAAAAAGCCGTATAATATTGACTTAAACATTTAGACCAAATATTACTTTAATAAGAAATGTCTCTCTACGAAAAGCTTTCTGTCGACAAAAATGCCTCACCTGAAGAGATTAAGAAAGCCTATCATAAATTGAGTAAGACTCTACATCCAGATAAGGGCGGTGACCCAGAAAAGTTTAAGGATGTACAGCATGCTTACGAAGTATTGAGTGATTCTGAAAAGCGTCAGATGTATGATATGACGGGCTCAGAAAATAGTGAACAGGGTGGCAACCCTTTTGGTGGCGGTATGCACTTTGGTGGTGGTATGCCCTTTGGTTTTGGTGGTGATTTGGGCTCCATGTTTGGTGGGATGTTTGGTGGCATGGGAGGCATGGGAGGACCACAGCGTAGACGCAAGGCACCACGTGGTCCTGATAAGACGCAGGATATTCCACTTTCATTGAAGGATTTCTATTACGGTCGTGAGATTCAGATGAAATTTCATCAGCAACGTGAATGTGCTCTATGTTCTGCTACTGGCTGTTTGAAGTCTGAATCTTGTGGTGCTTGCAGAGGCCAAGGTATGAGAATGATGATGCGCCAAATTGGTCCTGGTATGGTTCAGCAATCTATGGTTCCTTGTTCTGATTGTAACGGTGAAGGCAAACGTATTCTACAATCATGTCACGAATGTAGTGGTAAGAAGTACAAGACACAGGAAAAAGTCCTTACAGCTAAAATTGAACCAGGTATGGCTGAAAATGAAAAACTCCGTTTTGACGGTCAGTGCTCAGATGGACCAGAATATGAAAAGCCTGGTGATGTTATTCTGACCCTTTTACGAACAACCGCAGGTGAAGATTCTGACTTTGAATGGCAGGGTAATGACCTACATCTATCACATTCCATAGAAATGTCTGATGCATTTCTTGGATTTAATGCAGCCATCAAGGGCCATCCCAGCGGTAAGCCGATTACATTATCATGGAATGGTGGTCCACTCATGCATGACGCAGTTTTAGTAGCAAAGGGATTGGGTATGCCACTACGTAATAAGAAAGGTGAATTTGGAGACCTATTTGTACATATTGATATTTCTATTAGTTCTGCAGAAAAACGCGAAGGCTGGACACCTGCTCAACGTAAAGCGCTACAGACTCTATTTCCCGACTGGGTAAAGCCAGAAATAAATGGTGTTCCTTTGACTTTTCAAATGTAAACTTAAAATAATTTGAAAGATATTTTACAGTAAAATACAATATGGATTTTACTATAAATGAAATTACGGTTGGGCTTTCGTATCTAATAAACTCAATAGAACGACTTATATATCCCGAAAAGGTAGGTAAAATAAGTATAGAATTTGGATTTATACTAACCGGTAATAATTTTAACGTGTACAATCCGTTAATTCATCCCTCTTTTCTATCATAACATTAAGGTAAATGTCGTCCCCATCGTTGTTATGGGGTCTAGGTTTAGGAGTCATTGATGGAGCCCTTTATTCTTTAATCCGTGATTCTTATAGCATATGGACTAAAAATGAACAGGCTAATGGTCCTGCAAATGGATTAACTAAAATGTGGCAAAATCTAATTTTGGCATGTATTATCGGTGGATTTATATTTCCATATTTTTATTTTTGGGCTGCTTATAGTGTGGGTTCTATTGCTGAAATCCATATTTACCGCTGTATGATTTCGCTATTAATATCAGTGTTTGTCAGCACACTTGTTTATCACGATACATTTAATGGGTATACTGGGTTGGGCGTGCTTTTTGCGCTTGTTGGATTGTGTATGGTTCTACTTTCAACAGCCTATGGTAAGGGTGAACTTGGAATTCAGCTGAATCCTTAAACCATTCGAAATATTTAATTATAGAATTTATAAAATTATATAATTAATATCGTGCATTTTTACTTTATTGAATTCTTAAGTGTTAGTCTTTTTCCACCGACCTTGGCTTTTTTAAGAGTAGGTCGTGCTATATATTTTTGTGGTGGTTTGATTGCCCCAACTTTTATACCTGGATTGAATGGATTTGTATCCAGTTTATCAAAAGTCTTCTTTTTATAATATCTACCATAAGAGGCCTCATTATCAAAATCTACAATAGAATTTCCTAGTAAAATTCTATCAGGTATAATTGCATTTTCTGATTCATAAGGAATTTCTAATATATTTTTCTCCTGTGGGTAAAAAATTAGAATACAATTTTTAGGGACTTCTGGTACCTTGTCTAAATTATTATAAGTACAATCCAAAAATGTAAGGCCCTCAGGTATTTTTGGTAGAGTCTTTAATTTGTTATTACTACAGCTTAAAAATTGTAAATTTATAGGTAGCTCTGGTAATTTTGTAATTAAATTATTATCTATAAATAAATCTGTTAATGATTTACTAAATTGTGGATAATGTAATTCGTTCTCTAATGGAATATTTGTTAATTTATTGAAACTAAGATTTAGTATTTTTACATTAGTTGGTATTATAGGTATTGTATTTATAGACATTCTGGATAAATCTAATATAACATCGTCAACTGGACCCTTAGCGACGACATCTTTTATTCTTCTATTAATTTCTTCTTGTTTGTCCATATAAGTCCCACTATTCTATAATTTGATTTAAATTATTATCATGAACGCTTGCTTTTATTTACCAAAACAACCAAGTAATTTTGCTTCGACTTTCTTCTCTACAATTAGTGCAAGCATCGTAGCCTTAGATTCTAGTGTAGGTAAATTATTGACGATATGATGTGCAATAATATCTTTCAAATCATTAAAAAGTGTAATAGCATCTGCTGTTGTTTGACCGGGATTCTTATCTAATACATCTTTCATTGCTTTCATTAGAGTTTCTTGAGGTGATGACATGAATATTTTATAGTTTATAAGATATTCATGAATATATTCTAACGCTATGGCTTAAAAACGGCGACCGCCTACCTTAGGAACATTGGGTAATGGCGCCAAAGGAGCGGGTACAGTACCACCTGGAATGGGGATTGGGCCACGGAAGTTGGGAATGACTGTATTCTCAGTGTACCATTGGGGGTTAAGGCGCGCATCTAACTCCTCCGCCTGAGTTTGAATAATCATAGATGGCGCATCGATAGGCGCTGAGCCTCCATTCATCTTACGGTTCTTGCGACTAGCCTTGCGACTAGCCTTACGGTTCTTCTTTGAAGCGCCACCCTTACGACCAGTCTTACGGTTCTTCTTTGAAGCGCCACCCTTACGACTAGCTGAGCGCTTACCACCTCCAGCCATTACACCAGCAGCACGCTCAACTGCCGGAAGCTCTGCAAAGGCTGCATCAAGGGATGAGACCTTGGCAAGGTCAAGCATGTCTTTCGGGAGTATAGATGAGAACTCAGTTTGGTAATCAGCATAGGGTGTGAACACAGCACCACCTGCCATCTTACGATTACTTCTTCTACTTGTTCTGTTGTTTCTACGGTTCATCTTCTTATTTTTACGCATGATTTTTCTTGAACCACCGTGAAAGGTTTTGGTCATTTCGGCAAATTGCGCACCTTGGGCAAAAGAACCTGTCATCGGGAATGATTTTACACAAGAATCAGCCATTTCTACTATTTATAGTTGGTATTTTATTATAAGGAATCTATTAGATTTTTTATAATAGTAATAACTATTTCAGATAACATATATGTTATATTATTTAGCAACTACAGCAGTCTCTGTTACGTTTCCTGAGCCACCCATTGAAATATTCTTCTTCTTGATAGCACCTGAAACAATGTAGATAGAGTTCTCAGTTACAATGATATACTCTGACTTTGTGCCAAATACCTTCTGGATTGGACTTGTGTACTCCTCTGCTGACTTTACCAAACTCTTCTCCTTTGTATTTACATCCTCACCTAAAAAAGCCTTGCCATCGCGGGTGTCAGCAAAATAGTCAAGTAGGATTGGCTTGTCCTGCTCTAAGGCAAGGCGGGCGGCGTGAAGTAGAGTCTTCTCACTTGGTAAGTCGTTTGATACCGGGGTTGGTTGGGTCGCCATGTCTTTACTGGTCATTAGCGGGAAGAGTTTCAATGATTTTTTCCGCAGTTATATGCACAATATTTCTTGGGCTTGGATGAGGAACCCAAAGATGTTTATTTTTAGAAGGCGCCGGAGTAGATTCCTGTTTCGGTTGAACTAGTGACACACGAATAATATCTGTTGCATGTTTCTTAAATATATCATTCATGAAATGATAGGCCTCCTCAATCTGCTCTAAGCTTCGTGCACCTGTAATGATAATACGACCAGTCTGGAAGGGGCTGATTGTAATGCGCTTACAGTCGCCAATTGCTTCACCGCTACCCGTACCCTCACAAGGATTTGGACATAGACAGATACCTGGTGGTCCTGTCTTGCGAGCCTTATTGAAATAGAACTTAGTATTTACACCCTGATAGATAGTTGATTCAAAGGTACTAAACAGACCATAGGTTTCAACTAGGATTTTGTGTAGTTTCTCTCTACGAATTGGAACACCAATACTATAATCACTATTTACTAATTGTGTCTCATAACGATGAATCCTTCTTGGTGTAGGAAAGGTCGTAGGATACTTTTTCTCTATTTCAGTAGCTAGCCATTCAATCGCTTTTTGACCCGTTCTATCGTCAGGAACACCTGTCATTTGAACACCACCGTTACTGAAAAGTTTAATATTGACCTCTTTCCAAATATCCTCATGAATAAGAAGACGAACAACTAACGATGACTGATTGAAGAAGGTCTTCTTTACGCGCTTACGTCGTAGCATAATATCATTGCGACAAATACCCTTTGTTTCGCCCTTATATTCCATCTTAAGAATTCCCTCACCCAGAAACCAATATGGGATAGGCTTAATATCCTTGAACAAGTTATCAAGTATAATCTTAGAACCAATCTGACATGTTGTAGTCATAGTGCTGATGCGTAAAGGTGTAATTACCATAGATTCAGCCATTTTTGTGGGATACCTTAAATGCGTTTTGAGCGGTCAATCTTTTATAAATTTTGCCAGAGAATTATCCCATGTATTTGCCAAGATGTTTGCGGCCTGTTCTGGAGCTACGTAACGTACCTTAAAAATTGCGTCTACAAAGAGCTTCATTTCATCGACGTGACTAAAATAATTACTCATCTCTAACCATAAAAGGACGTTACGGCATAAAACCGATACAGGAAATTTACTTGTCCCATCCTGCCAAATCATCAACGAACCTTGTGTCTTACGTTTTTTTAATCTCTTAATCCAATCTTCTACTTCATTTATATTATCTCCTGTTTGAATTTTACAATATATCTGACGAAGGTCGCCACGCATAATTTGTAGAGATAGGTCCGATGGAATATTTTGTTTTGTCTGTTTGCGTGTTTCTTTTTTAAGAATATTTTCAATAGAATTACGAATAATATCAGAATTCAAGTGTCCGCAAAAAAATGCTACAGCACGGCTTC